>Ga0307978_1000316_pt1 | contig 40981 bp, 34 predicted proteins | sample OrgLakmetage1056_FD_203151 | JGI IMG/M metagenome (GOLD analysis project Ga0307978, IMG submission 203151) | Saline water microbial communities from Organic Lake, Antarctica - #1056 | ecosystem: Environmental > Aquatic > Non-marine Saline and Alkaline > Saline | place: Antarctica: Organic Lake... | reverse complement strand
AAACCAGAAAAAGTGCGTTCCTACCTGCTCGATCTACAGGACCGTATTTGCAAGGCGCTCAGCGAAGAGGACGGATCTAAGCAATTTCACGAGGATTCGTGGACGCGCGACGAGGGCGGTGGCGGTCGCTCCCGGGTTATTGAAGGCGGAGCTGTTTTCGAAAAGGCGGGCATTAACTTTTCCGACGTGCGGGGTGCACAACTCCCGGCATCTGCCACGGCCGCACGGCCACAGCTTGCCGGTGCCAGCTTTCGCGCCATGGGCGTTTCTCTCGTCTGCCACCCGGAGAATCCGCACGTGCCGACCACTCACATGAATGTGCGCTTCTTCTATGCCGAGCCCAAAGACGGCGACCCGATCTGGTGGTTCGGCGGCGGCTTCGACCTTACCCCCTACTATGGCCAGCGCGACGATGCCATTCACTGGCACCGCACCGCACGCGAAGCCTGCGCGCCCTTCGGCGAAGAACTATACCCAAAGTTCAAGGCGACCTGCGACCGATACTTTCACCTTCCACACCGCAATGAACCCCGCGGCATCGGCGGTATCTTCTTCGACGATTACAATGAAGGCGGCTTCGACAATGCCTTCGCCATGATGCAGTCGGTAGGCGATCACTTCGTTCCCGCCTATCGCCCAATCGTTGCGAAACGGAAAGCGACTCCCTACACTGATCGCGAGCGCCAGTTTCAACTCTACCGCCGGGGTCGCTATGTGGAATTCAACCTCGTTTACGACCGCGGCACCCTCTTCGGCCTGCAGTCCAAAGGCCGCACCGAATCCATCCTCATGTCGCTCCCTCCCCTCGTGCGCTGGGACTACGACCGACAACCCGAGCCCGGCAGCCCGGAAGCCGAGCTCTACGAAATTTTCCTCCAGCCCAAAGATTGGGTGGAGGAGGAATTTAAAACGTAGTGACAAGCTTCCAGCTTGTCGAATCTGACTGGACGACAAGCTGGAAGCTTGTCACTACAGTTACCCATGACACCACGCCAACGCTTTCTCGCTGCAGTTCACCAAGAACCTGTTGACCGTCCTCCGATCTGGCTGATGCGCCAAGCTGGCCGCTACCTGCCCGAATACCGCGAGCTCAAGACGAAACACGACTTTCTAACCATGGTGCGCACACCCGAACTGGCCGCTGAAGTCACGCTCCAGCCACTCAAGCGATTCCCGCTCGATGCCGCGATCATCTTTTCCGACATCCTCGTCATCCCGGAAGCGCTCGGCCAGGGCTACCACTTTCGCGACCAAGGCGGCATCGGCATGGACTACCTGCTGGACAGCGCCGAAAAGATCGAAGCGCTTGATCCCACAAAGATGGCGGAAAAACTCAAGTATGTTGGCGATGCCTTAAGCCTCACCCGCTCGAAGCTAGGCGAGGACACTGCCCTGCTGGGCTTCTGCGGCTCCCCCTGGACTCTGGCGTGCTACATGGTCGAAGGCGGTTCGGCCAAGGACTTTACGGCCATCAAGCAACTGGCTCTTGTCCAGCCAGAACTCTTTGAGGCGCTCATGCAGAAACTGACCGATGCGATCGTCGACTACCTCCACATGCAGATCGACGCCGGTGCCGACGCCCTGCAGATCTTCGATTCCTGGGGTGCGATCTGCCCGGCCACACACTACGAAGCGTTCTCCCTTCGCTGGATTCACCACATCATTGCCGAGCTTAAAAACCGCGTCCCCGTCATCCTTTACGCCAAAGGCATGGGCCATAAAGCGCCTGATCTCATGAATACAGGCGCCAAAGTCATCAGCCTGGACTGGACAATGAACCTCCGCCGCATGCGCGACAGCATCGGCCGCGGAGCCGCCGTGCAGGGCAACCTCGACCCCGTCGTCCTCACCACCACCCCGGAAGTCACCCGCCGCGAAGCCCAACACGTGCTCGACGAGGCCGGCAGCCGTCCCGGCTATATCTTCAACCTCGGCCACGGCATGATCCCCAGCGCCAAGATCGAATGCGTCGAGGCGTTAATGGAGACCGTGACGGGGCAGACGAATGCAGGTTGAGTAATAAACTTGAGGCAAGTAATGCCTCATAAATACTCAGTCCCATGCGACATCATGCCGATTGTTACCCAAGCCCCTACGGAACGACTAGCGTCGATCCACTACCGAAATTTGCCTCGGGATTAAAAATCCACAGGCCTAAAAGTCATGCTCGCGTTTTGTAGTAAAACAGCTACGTATTAGAATATGCATTTACGTAGATTCCATGCGCTTATCGGCGTCCTACTGTGCCTCGTCGCACTAGTCATTTGGAACCATGACCCTTCGACTGAGGGTGATTTAACCCAAACAGGTTCAATAGAAGCATTAAATTCGCCCACGCCGACCCTTTTGAAAAGCGGCGATCCGGTTCGCTCTTTCGCAGAATGGACAGACGAATCGAATCAGGAGGACAGTCTGGAACAGGGCATCAAGTTAGCCCGGGAGCGAGCCGTAGCCATGCGTGTCCTGATGCGGAAAGATCCCGATGCCGCCCTGGCAGCCGCCCTCTCCTACACTCAGTATGCCAAGCTGCCAAAGGAAATTAAAGCCATCGTGGAAGAGCCCTTCTCAGTAAGTGGATCGCTGGATGTGCAGATCTCCTGCGGCGCAGGGCATGATTCAAAGATGCACTACTACCTGGAATCGGATGCCGGCGCATGGCATGCCTACCTCCCTGAGTATGAGCGCGTCGGCATCAGCAAGGCCGGCATCCCACTGCAGGGCATTCGCCTCGGCGAAACAGCCGTGGTGCGCAGCACCGTCTTCCAAGTGCTCGACGACGAGGATGCCAATTTTGCGAAATCCACTTGGCCGAGCGGCCAAACGGACACTTCATTGAGCTATGTGACCGGGGCCGAGATCGAGGGCGATGGCTTGACCGCCGTGAGTGGCGGCCGCGTCTATCGCTTCCAGAATCAAGAGGAGCTTAACCGAATCGAAACCGCACTTCGCGAGGCCGACCAACTCTCGGGCCTCCACACCGGGAGCCAATGGATACTCAGGAACGTTGCGGCCGATGGTTTCCCCTTCGAGCAATTCAGCCAGGAAACACTCAGCGCAGCCTACGACAGCACCACAGGCGCCAAGACTGCCCTGTTCATCCTGGTCAGCTTTCCGGATCTTCCAGATAGCCCGGCGAATGCCGCCACGCTAGAGCAGCTCATCGATGTGCAAGTGAACAATGCCCTCGTCGACTACTCCTACGGCAAGACCAGCATGGACGCCGATGTCCATGCAGGGCCGGTTCAGGTGCTGAGCGTCAGTGGGAACTACCTGGGTGATACCAACGGTGACGAAATACAAGATACTTTAAAGGACAATGACGACCTCTACAACGAAGCCATTGCGGCCTACATAAGTGCGACAGGCTCCCCGGATCCCCGTAGCACCTACGACACCGTCGGCATTTACTTCACTGACATCGGTTATAGCTTTGCAGGACTCGCCTCCGTCGGCGGTCAACGCATGTGGATCACCGGCTCTCTAAACGATGAAGTCATCCTCCACGAATTCGGGCACAACTACGGTCTACGCCACGCCCAATACTGGGTCTACGACTACGGCAACTCCGCTTCGACCAATCCGGTGGACCCGACGGGGGCCAGCCAGGATTACGGCGACATCTTCGATGTTATGGGGGAAGGTTCTACCACCGAAGGCCACTTCCACATGGGCGCAAAGCAGTTCCTTGGCTGGATCGAAAACAACGAGTGGGACGATCTCAGCTCCAGCAGCGACAACGGCACCTACCGCGTCTACCGCTTCGACGATGGTGGCAGCAGTGGCTTACAAGCGCTCCGTATCAGTAAGTCTAATTCCAGTGATCATTACTGGGTCGGCTACCGCCGGGAATCCGGCGGATTGGAAACCTTTGAAAAAGGCGCCTACCTGACATGGGAACTCGCTGGAGGCAATACCTTTCGCAATCAGTCCTGGCTCGTCGACACCACTCCCGGCTCTGGCGACGGCAAAGAAGATTCGACCATCACACTGGGCCGCACCTACGCCGACAGCGCTTCGGAGGTCTACATCACGCCCATCGCTGTCGGCGGCTCAGCCCCGGCAGAGTATATCGATCTCGCGGTCAACTTCGGCCCTTTCATCGGCAATGCAGATCCTACCGGGCTTCTCTCCGGGCCCACCACAACCGAAGCCCGGCAACTCGTGCTCTTCAGTGCCAGCGTGACCGATGCCGACGGCGACACCCTTGCCTATGCCTGGGATATGGGCGACGGCACTGTTAAGCTCAACAGCCCAACCACGACCCACAGCTGGAGCGTCGGTGGCACCTACGAAATCGCCCTCACCGTCAGCGACATGAAAGGGGGCAGCGTCAGCCTGACCAAGGAAGTCACGGTGACCGATCCACTCAGCATGTGGAGCGATCGGACGTCCGGCACGACGGAAGAGCTCTATGGTATCGCTGCCAGTAGCGATACAGTGATCGTTGTAGGCAGCGGAGAAACCGTATTACGCTCGACGGATGGTGAGACTTGGACGGATTTTTCGATCAATAATACAAACCTCACACTGCACGACATAATCTGGACCGGTTCAGAATTTGTGGCAGTGGGACAGGATTATGATTTTGATGAGAGCGTCGTTGGCTGGGAGGGCGTCATCTACACCTCTCCCACCGGCGAAACTTGGACCCTTTCTTTTCAAACTGATACTGCCGACACCGAGCTCAACGGCATCGCCTACGACGGCACCTTAACACTGATCGCAGTCGGCAACTCAGCAACCATTCTCCGTAAATCCGGCGCAGGAGCTTGGACACCTATAGCCACCGATATTGCAAACACACATATCCTACAGGATGTTAGTCACGGGGATGGAAATTTTGTCTTAGTCGGACATGCCACAACTCCTTCGTTTAATGGCGACGTCGAAGTGCGTAATTCCAGCGACGGCCAAACTTGGACCGACGTCTCATCCAACACTGGCCTCGACAGCTGGAAAGATTTCAGTGAGGTCGAGTATTTAAGTGATGCGCTTTATGCCAGCGGTCATTTCAGCAACTTGTACCGCTCGACAAACAGTGGTTTGTCTTGGTCGACTGCAACGACTGATGTCAGTGGAAGATTTGAGTTAGATGGTATCGCACACACAAACGGCGTTTACTATGCCGTTGGTCGGAATAGGGATAACGCCAATGCCGACATTGATCTCGTCTCGAATGATGGCATCAACTGGACAGAGGTCGACCCCGGTGCACTATCGGATCGAAATGAGCTCATCGCCTTCAACGGCACATTCATCTCGGTGGGTGACGGTGGCAGCATCCGCCAAAGCGGCGCGACAAGCAACTCCACCGATTTCGATAGCTTCACTACGACTTACTTCCCCGGAGGAGGCAACGACGCGCTTCCGGACTCCAACTCCGACTCGGACTGGGCCAGTAATTTGATCGAATATGCACTGGGCGGCGTCCCTAATTCCAATGCAGACACACCGGACCAACCGACGATGAGCTTCGATGGCTCCGATCGTGCGGTCTTTGAAATCACCCGCGATGCGAAGCAACAGGACGTGGCTTACTCCGTCTGGTGGTCGCAGGATCTCAGCACCTGGACACAGGTCGGGCTCGTGATCGTGGAGGACACACCAACGAGCCTGAAGGTTAGAACCGAGCAAACCTTTGACCAGCAGGACAAAGCATTTTTTAGACTACAGGTGAACCAGTAAATCTGTTGGCAAAGCATACGAGATAGGCTCAACAAGGAAAGCACCACACACACCATGAAGAAGTCGTGCCTCCCAACCAACCTCATCCTCGCAGCCCTCTTTTTTGTTTTCGCCTGGTTCCAGCGCAATGACATCGATCCTGAGATCTACTCGAAGCCCTCGTTCGACAATCCGACACTCGACTCGCTACTCTGGTTTCTCTTCTACGCGGTGATTGGCTGCGCATTCCTCGTGCTGATCAAGAGGGGGCTGCCGATTTGGTATTTCGCTCTCGCAGTCGCAGCCTGCTTTGCCGAAATGCTCTACTCCGGCCCGGGGCTGTGGGATAATCTTTTTGGTGAAAAGGCCTTTACCATGACCGGCGTCTCCATGTCCGGAACCGACCCACGGGTCGAACTGTCGCGGGAGTTCTTCGGCGCCCTTCTCGCGCTGCTCGCCGTGGCTTTTCAGTATTGGCAAACGAAGCGCCGTGCGTAAGCGTCTACGTCAAGCCTACGTCTTCAAATCATACGAGGTTCTTTTTCAACCACGGATGGACACAGATGAACACGGATAGACTTTAGTCCATTTCTTTAAAATCTGTGTGAACCGGTGTCCATCCGTGGTTACGAATTATTTTTTTCTCTACATCACACGCGAGCAGGATGCTCCCGCTACAATAATAACTCTTCGACTAAGACTTGCTTAAGGCACCATCTTCTAGCAGCGCCGCCATTTTGGCTTTCAATGATTCGATCATCGTAGCGGAGTCATCCTTATTCTCGGCGATACAGTTCACGATCGCACTGCCCACGACTACGCCGTCGGCTGCCTGAGCGACGGTGCGGACGTGGTCCGCGTTCGAAATACCGAAGCCTACGACGACTGGTAAATCCGTGTGTTGCTTGATCTTTTCAACACGTGCCTGAATGCCTTCAGACATGCTTGTCTGCTCTCCCGTCACGCCCTCGCGCGAGACGTAGTAAATAAACCCAGTCGTCGCCTCGCAGATCATATTCAGTCGCTCATCCGGAGTGGTCGGTGCCACGATGTAGACCGTCTTCAAGCCATGCTTCTCGCAAGCAGCCAAGTGCTCGGCCGACTCCTCGGGTGGCAAGTCAAGCGTCAGCAAGCCGTCGACCCCGGCGGCTTTGGCGGCTTGCGCGTAGCCTTCGCTGCCTCTGGCGAAGACCAAATTGTAGTAAGTGTAAAAAACAATCGGCACTTCACTAAATTCACGCACCCGGCGGACCAGTTCCAGCACATCCGCTCCGGTCATCCCGCTCTCCAGTGCGCGCTGCGCCGCCAACTGATTGGTTAATCCATCGGCCAGCGGGTCTGAAAACGGCACCCCGAGTTCAAGGATATCAATCCCGGAATCGATGAGGGCACGGCAGGCCTCGACCGAAGTCTCTAAATCCGGATCCCCGGCGCATAGATAGGCGACAAAGACTGCGCGCTTCGCTTCGCTGGCCTTAGCAAATACATCGATGATTCGTGAGTCACTCATAGAGGTATGAAGATGCGTTGTCGGCCCTTCGACAAGCTCAGGATTAAAAAAGTATTAAAGGGCGCTACTGCCAAGATTGGCAGTAGCTAATTCCAAAGCAGCGAAATTCACTCGTAGCGACTGGCTTTACGCCAGGACCGAGATGATCACAAATCAATATTCATACAATCGCGGGGTAAACCCGCTCGCTACGAGATCGTGTTACAATCGCGGGGTAAACCCGCTCGCTACAACACCATGGTTCGTAGCGTGCGGGTTTACCCCGCGACATTGGGCTCGTAGTCAACCCCCCGCGATTATCTGAACGACTCCGAGGAATCCAGGGAACTTCCACCCTCTCTCACCCACGGTGCTGATTCACTCAGCCACTCAGCTTCCGGCAACTGCTTGGGAAACTTTTCGACAAACCACTTCGCTTGAGGACTCGTAATCGCCCAGAAGGGCCATTTTTTGTCACAATTCAAATACCCGGCACGATACGGATTACAGAACATGTAGCGCATATAAGGTTCGCTCATTTCATTTGAGCGAAGGCGATGCTCAAAGAAATTCTTTTGCCAACGAAGCCCCGCATCCCGCATGAGCGGTGTAAGCGGACCTTTCAAGCTTCGCATCACCCTGCCAACCGTATCATCTTCTGGCAGCACGAAAAAGACATGCAAATGATCCGGCAAAAAAACAGCAGCCCACACATCCGCAGCATCTCTTGCCGCTAACTCCAGAAACTTTGACCAGAGTTCGTAGCGATTCAGACCATGTTGCCGATCAGAAGTGACTACCGTCACAAAATAACGGGCGCCCGCTATCGACACACGCCCTTTCCGCAAAGCTGAAAGCTGTCCTTCTTTTGCCATAGCCCAAGCGGCAATGTCTGTAGCGGGCACGCATCAGCAGCAAGAAAGAAAGATCAAAGCCCGAGAATTAGGTCAATCAACTGGCGCGCTGGTCCTGGGATAAACCCAGTCGCTACAAAGCCTCGTAGCGACTGGCTTTACGCCAGGACCGAGACGATCAGCAGATCAATACCGTTACAATCGCGGGGTGAACCCGCTCGCTACAACATCATGTTACAGTCGCGGGGTAAACCCGCTCACTACAACATCATGCAGTCAATCTGCTCGCGGCATAGCCGCAGGGCAAAATATCATATCAGTTCACGGGCTTTGCTGGAAATGCGAAAACGGGCCAACCGTTTTTGTCTTTCAGATTTGGGATCGCGATGTCGAACCAGCCCATGCGCACGAACCTTGGTTCAGTCATACCATCGGCCAGCACTTCAACATGATCCCCTTTCAACTTGGCACTCGCCTCGACAAAGGTTTCTCCATCTGAAGACAATTCAAAGAAGCTAGGCTGCTCGCCATCGCTGGTAGCGAGGCCCTTGTCAATATGGTCAAAGTTGACCAGGACTTTGGCCCCTTTGCGGGTCGCCTTTGAAAACACCGGGCCGGACGTAACGACGTCCTTGCCGTATTGATACTTTAGCGCCATGGCTGCCAGACGTTCGCCAACCGGTTGCTTGGACCGCGGATGGATATGTTTTACACTGATCCCCGTATCATGCAGTGGAATGATCCCCATACTGGGGATTTCTTTGGCCGCGCGATACTGCGCACTCCATACGCTATCACTGATCAGGGAAGTCTTCTCCTCTTGTTTGTTAAACGGAGCAATCTGCACCTGATAAAATGGCAGCTCCGGCATTTCGAAAACGCGGGACCAGCCCGCGTGCAAGGCCTTTAGCGAATCATAGTAGTTGTCCGCGCCTCGGTTGGACTCCCCTTGATACCAGATGACGCCTTTGATCGAATAGTCAGTCAACGGAGCGACCCGGCCATTATAGATTTTTGAACTCTTAGGCCCGAGTTTGTAAGCCTCTGCCTCAGCGGGTGGGACGAAGGGTTCAATCTTCGAGCCATTTTGTGCAACCACCACATAGGCGACCGGCACATCGAGGGTCTGCTCTAACTTCAAGGCAAAGAAGAAGGCCACCGCCGAAGTCTGAGTGGCCTGCTCGGAGAGTAGATACCACTTCCCCCGGATGAAGGCCCGCACGCGGTTGTTGTCCTTTTGCGCGGCAAAGACTTTTTGCTGATCACCACGGGACTGCCGGATACCGGTTGCCATATTGGATTGGCCAGAGGCCAGCCAGACCTCCCCAATAAGAATGTCCTTAATCACGATCGTATTGCTGCCACTCACCCTCATTTCCATGGACTCGGAAGTCGCATTCAGGGCTGCCAACTCGAACTGCCACACACCCGCCGCATCGGCTTTACCCGATACTTCCTGCCCGGCAAACGCCACAACCACCATCTCGCCCGGAGCCGCAGTCCCCCAGACGCGGTTTTCCACTCCCTCTTGCAGAATCATGTGGTCTTGAAAAATATCCGGCATCACCACCTCGGCACGAGCCGCTGGCAAAACCGCAGATAGCGCGAGAAGAAGAAGAATCGAAATTTTCTGTATCATATTTTTTGAACTAAACTATGTCGAAAGGCTGCTTATTCGAACCCAAATAATTTGGCGGCGTTATCCCGGTAGATCTTACGTTTGACCGCATCGCTCAATCCGAGTTGCTCAAAGAGTTCAAACTGAAGCTCGCGCTCTGCTTTAGGCTTCTTAAAGGACCACCACCCGGCGTCAGTAGCGAAGAGAATGCGGTCTTGGTGGCGGTTGAGGAATTCCCGGGTGTAGCCACGGTCGCGGTTGAGCACGCCAACCATACGCGTGCCTGAAACGTCGGCATACAGGTTAGGGTGCCGGCTCAGCATGCGGTCGCAAGTGCCGTCCGGCAGGTGGAGCCACCAGTAAGCGTGCGCGATAATCTTACAATCCGGATACATTTCCAGCACCCGCTCAACGCGGCGCATTCCCTGCTCGACCATGTTTTTCGACGCATCGATATGAAACATCACGGGCAAGCCGACCTTGGCGCAGGCTTCGTAGAGGATCAGATTTTTCGGGTCGTCAAACATCAGGTCGTGCCCGTAATGCTCACCGAAGCCGACCGCTCCGGCCGCTTTCTCCGCTTCCAGTATCTTAACGGCCTCTTCCACACTGCTCACTTCGCCCGGCTTGATCAAACAATAGCGCTCTATCTTGCCACGATACTTGCGATGATTCGCAAGCATGACTTCTCGTTCTTGCGCGTTCTTTGGGCGTGAATCACCAATCGGGCTGGTGATGCAGCGTTCGATTCCGTTCCGCTCCATCCATGCCACGACAGGGTCGAGCCCGCCCGGCTTGTTAGCCATGGCGTGAATATGCGGGTCAATGAGCGGAATATCCGGTTCCGGTGCGGGTAAATCGTCGGGCCATTCCCGATGAAGCTTGAGCATGGCTTGCGCGTAGCCGGAACCTCCAGCACCCGGGGCGACCGAAGCGGTGGCATGCACATCATCAGCCAAGGCGCGAATCTGGGTGGTAGCTGATTTGGATTTTGGAGCCTCTCCCAATACCACCGGCAGATTGAGAAGTCGCAGGTCGGTGCGGAAATTCGAGAAGAGGGTTTTAAGATGATCGAGATCGGTGAAGAGCGGAGATTTTGCCCCACTGCCCTGCCATAGAATGCCTTTTAGAGTTCCGTCTTTTGCAGCAGTTTTGCCAGCTTTTCGTGCTGCACGGTAAGCTTTGGTCTTCATCCCCCACTCCTCGATATTGGTCTCCGGTTGAGTGCGGATGACTAAGCCGATGGTGACGGATGCGTCCTGCTTCAACATCGCTTGGGCGAAACTTGGCAGCGGGCCGGTCCGCGCCCCACCTGCGCTACCGATAATATTATCCCCTGCGGTTAAAGCCTGTTCCCATTCGCCTTCCGCACTAAGCAGAAAGCATCGCTCCAAGGGTTCCATTTCCTCAGGTGCGGCCACTGGCTTCACCATCCCGGTTTTCCCCAGCACGAGATAGACATGAAACGCTTCCCCCTTAGGGAGAACGGGTTTTTCACTGTCGGCGAAGCTAACATTAAGCCCGACTGGCAAAATGAGTAAAAGCGATGCGGAGAAGAATTTGACGGACTGACGACTGAAAATCATATCTGTGCACAAGGTGACGCATCGCGGCTATCACCGTCAAAAGCAATTTCTGATATATCCTACTAAATATTTTGCACTCAGGGCAATTCGCGGATCTTCAGATTTCGAAAGTGGATCGGCGAACCTTCGCTTTCGAGGCAGATATAACCTTCGGCGGGGTCGCAGTCTCTGCCGCCGGAGACTTCTTCGCCATTCACCCAGAGGCGAACCTCGCCGTTGATGGCGCGGATGTAGTAGTGGTTCCACTGGCCGTGCCCCTTGGAAAGGTGCTTGCGGGGGAAGCTGCGCTGACCGTTGGGTGAGGTCGGCTCAAAGGGAGTCATCTTCACGCGGACAGGAAAGACGTCGCCATTGGTGCCGAACCAGTCGGTCCTCTTTCCGGCTTTTTTCATTTTGTCAGTATAGGCGTGGTCGAGCATCTGCACCTCGATACCGGATGGCAGGCCCGGCTTACCCGCCTCGGTCAATGTCTGAATCGACTCGGGGGTGGTCCAGATAAAGACGCCGGAATTGCCCGCCGGCTTCCGGTGGTTCCACTCCACAACCAATTCGAAGTTTCGGTAAGTCTTGACGGTGCGCAACACACTGATCGGTTTACCGCTACAGGCTAGCACACCATCCTCCATCCAGGACCAGGTATCGCTGTCGCTATTGACCGGCGCAAAGTCGACCTCGGTCAGGGCTTTCCATCCCGGCAGGGTGTCGTCGATAATCGGCCGGACGGCTTCATCGGCATTGGCGGTATGTGATTTCCCCGAAAAAGAAGTGCAGCCCGCCATAGCGAGGCTGAAAAGCAAAATCAGAGCGGTGCGAATTTTCGTAAAACGAAACATTTTAGTGGCAGTAGGATTTAAACATGGAGCAATGCTATCAAGATAATTGGGAAGGAAATCGAACAGACGCCGTTGGCTAATAGGTGCAATGAGTCGCGATACATTAAGGCTTGGCTAGTAATTCCGGCGTTGCCAGCACTCAAAGGAAAAATTTCTATTACTCTCTAGTCATCATTAGAATGAACCATTACTTAATTAAAGAAGTGCCGCACGTCTCAAAATTAAAAGCGCACTTTTTATCTTTTCAACAGTATGGAAGATACAACGATTTTCACCACTACACACAAAGACCCCTATGAAGAAACTCATCATCGCATATTCTCTGGCCGCGCTTATCGCGCTTTCTGCCTCTGCGGAAAATAAACTCAAAAAAGAAAAGCTGCAGATTGTTTTCCTGATGGGCCAATCCAACATGGTGGGCCTCGCCGATGCGAGGACTGCCGAATATCTGACTGAGCCGACCTACGTGCCACCTAAGGAGATTGTCACTAAAAAGTCCCCCAACTTTGACTGGAGCAACCTCTACTGGGAGGGCGTGCGCACTTTCAAGGGACCGCAAGAATACAAGGACCAGCTCGATGCACTGGTGGAGGCTCGACGGATGTCGCGCATGAAGTGGCGTCAGCGCGTGGGCGGCAAGCACGGCCCCTGGAAAGAGGAATGGGGCGAGAAGCCCGAGGGCAAAGGCCGCGGAGTCATGTATCCCTACCTTGACAAGAAAGCGACCGAAGAAGGCATCTATGACCAAATGGATCAAATCATCGGCAGCCCAGCCAACGAATTTACCGTGGAAGTCGCTTATAAGGAGTTGATCGCCCGTGATGGAGAGATTTCGGAAGACCTAAATCTGGTTCGTGATTACTATCTCAAAGATGCGGGGCCCTCAAATTTTGAGGCCTTCAATGCAGCAGTTAAAGAAGCGGGTATTCCTAAGCGCCCGACCGAGGATGTTGAGGCATGGCGCTCTAAGTATGCTCAACTGGCAAAGGAGCACATCAATATGCCGATCGGCGAACGCACTCGTATCTTCGCACACGGCCACGTGACCGGATCAGAAGGTGAGAAAAACCGCCTCACGAGCTACGGGCCGCTTACTGTCGGCTATGGGGGTGGCATCACTACGATCGGTCCGGAATACGGTTTAGGCATCGCGCTTGAGCGCATGGTGGATGCCCCGATTCTGTTGGTCAAATGCTCGTGGGGAAATACGGCACTCAGTGAGGCATGGCGCCCGCCGACACTCGACGGCATCGAAACACCGAAGGAGAAAGCGAACCGCGAGGCATGGAATAAAAAAATGGCGGCGCAGGCCAAAGCGGAGGGACGCGAATACAAGCCGAAACCCGCTCCCGAAAAGAGCGGCAAGCTTTCCTATTGCTGGGGCATGACCTTACCGCAACTCGAGCGCGTGCTAGCAGACCCTGGTAAATACCATCCCGAGTATGATCCAGATCTCGGCTACGAGATTGCTGGCATGGTCTGGTTTCAAGGTTACAGCGATCAGGGAAACCCCGCCTACGGCGAACAACTGGTCGAGCTAGTTAAGTTTATGCGTAACAAGGTCGATGCGCCGGAAATGCCCTTTGTTACCGGCACTCTGGGCATGCCCTCCTACAAGCACATGGCGCTGGAGGGTAATGTGAATGGCGGCATGGTCCAAGCTGCGCAGCATCCCGACATGCGCGGCACTATGGATGTGGTCAACACCGCGCCCTACTTCCCGCTGGAGCTAGATATGGCCCTCACTGTTCGTAATTCCACCGAAAAGGAGAGCGAAGAGTATAAGGACGCCGTTGAAATCCTGAAAGCCGCCACCAGCAACAGGGGCTTTCACTACCATGGCAGCGCGAAGAGTTTTATCCTTATGGGAGATGCGCTGGGACGCAGCCTAGTCAACCTGATGAAAGGTGGCGAGCCGATGATCCACGAACAGCTTTAATCCGATACTTCGGCTAAGACTATCATAAGCGGTTGTGGCCTTCGCGGACACGCCAGGTGTGAAAGCCATCCCGCAAGGCTAGCTAGGGCGATTCAAATACTGCTCGAGCCAATCGGCCGTGGCCTCAACGACTTCCGGGTAGGTCGCTTCATCGAAGCTGTGTTCAGCTCCGTCGATGATTACCAGCTGCTTTGGTTCGCCAGCGGCCTCAAAGGCATCGTGACTGTCCTCAGGCAGCACCACATCGTCAGCTGTGCCGTGAATGAGCAAAAGTGGCTGCGTAAGTGCACGAACCTTGTCGAAGAGGTCGTCGATTGCATTCAGGTCATCCACAAAAGCCTGGGAAAGCGGGCAGTCCGGCTCGTCCCACATGTTTCCCTCGTCAGGAGTGACTTCGCCAAACTCGCGCTGACAAAAAGCTGCGGTGCGAATCATGCCGGCAAGGTTGATCACTGCTTCGATTCTAGGATTTCCGGAGGCAGTCAGCACGCCAACCGCCCCGCCCATACTATGCCCGCAGTAGGCCAGCTGGATATTGCCAGGCAGCTGTCCGATCAAGTCCTGTAAGTCTTCGGACTCCTTTGAAATGGTCGCGGTGCGGAAATCACCCTCCGAGTTGCCGTTGCCGGCAAAAGAAAACCGCAAGCAAGGCCAGCCTTTGGCCGCCAGTCCTTCGGCTACAGCCACCAGTAATGGGCGGTCCTTATCGCCAGTCACTCCATGACCAATAATAACGAGACGATCTGTCTGCTGACCCGCATGAAAACTAACATCAAGGTGTTCACCCTGACGGTTTTTGAAATTCATTTCTTCAATCATAATATTTAATCAATGGTTAGATTTTACCTCCGCTTCGCAAGAGAAGAGAGATTTGGAAGAACCGGGCTCAGCCTGAAAAATATTTCCAGCACACTCATCTCCCTAACCTCAGCCCGCAGGGCCCTCTAGCAAAGCGGTTGTAAAACCATTCTCTACACCCTTCCCGGAAACGTAAGTTCAGCGACGGCGGATTTATCCAGCTCACCGCGGCTCAACTCAATAAGTTTTCGATACTGCGCTTCGGTGGCCTGCGATAGTGGCACCTTAACGCCAGTCTGCTCTGCCAAGGCATTGGCGATGCCGCTGTCCTTCGCCGCGTGGGCGGCAGAGAAGTAACAATCGTGGTCGCGATCGAGCATATCTGCGGCATCAGTCTCAAGCACCCGCGAATTCGCGCCAGTCTGGGAGAAAACTTCACAAAGAATCTTCAGGTCCAACCCAAGTGCTTGCCCGAGCCCAAGGCCCTCTGCAAGCGCCGCCGTGTTGATGTTCATCACCATGTTAACCAGCGCTTTGACTTGTGCGGCCTTGCCAGTGGGGCCGATATAGCGCAAGGAGGCGGAGAGGTCCTGAAGCAGCGGTTCGACTTTCTGGAAAACCGCCTCGTCACCGCCGATCATCAGGTAGAGTGAACCATCGCGCGCTTGAGGAATACTAGAAGCCATGCAGGCTTCCAGTGCATGCGCCCCGGCTTCGCGGCACGCCGCATCGATTGCCTCATGCACTGCTGGGCTGACGGTCGCGCAGTTGATGAAAATTTTACCGGAAGCATCTTTGAGTAGCGCATCTTTGGTAAAGATCGCGCGCATGGCTTCGTCATCTGTGACGACGGTAAAGATGATGTCGGCAGCAGCTGTGACTGAGCACAGATCCGTCAATGCCTTCGCGCCAATTTCATCCGCCAATTCGACGGCCACTTCATTCCGGCTGTCCTGCACAACCGCCACGGTGTGACCACAATCTTTCATTCGACGCGCCATGTTGGCCCCCATTCGACCAACTCCGATAATTCCTATTTTTCCAATCATGCGGGGAAGATGAGCAGGAACAGATTGTTTGTCCACGCTGATGAGACAAAAAATATCATCCAAAGGTTGGAGCACCAACCCAGGGCCAGCGAAGCCCGTTCTACGTATTCCGGACCAGAGCCTTCTCAATCAGCGGCAGCATTTTGCCTTTGCGGAAGAGTGTGACCTGCCCGGTGCTTCCCGAGACGACGATACAGAGGCAATCGACTGCTTGGGTAATGGCAGCCGCAGCGGCATGCCGACTACCGAGTCCACCCGGGAGATCATGATCGTAGTCCGGCGCATGCAGTAATGACCCTGCCGAGACGAGGACACCATCGCCGCGAATAATAAAGGCTCCATCAATCGACGACAGTTCCTTCACCGTTTCATCCATGAATGGATTCAGGATATTGCGATCCTCGTCTTTATAACCGTAGAAAGGATTCAAGATGAGAGGCTTAGAAAATTCTGCTATCTTTTCTGCATTACCTAAGGTAAAGAGACAACCGACCGGATGCCCCTCGCGACCCTCGACTGCGAGTTCCGTCGCGATCGCGAGCACGCGCTCGATCACTTCCGGCTTCACGCTGGATGGCAGCATGTCGTTCTGCGTGGTTAGCACGGTCTGAAACTCGCGCTCAATATCGACCACTGTAATACTGTCGAACTGATTACTCTGGCGCAGACCTCCCACACAGCAGAGGCGGTCATTACTGGTAAAGATACCACGAGTCAGACCAATGAGCACCGCGCTGCGAAGCTGCGAAAAGCGGTCATTGCTAAATGAGCGTATCGACAGAACAGCGTCGATTTCGTCACGTTCAGTCGCGGCATCGGATGTGCCGTGCGCAATGAGGACGGTTTTAAAATCTTTGAAGTTGGACCCGAATTCAACACCACCACCAAAGGTATCCCCAAAAACCAGGACAGTCGAGCAATTGGCGCCCTTGGCTATTTTGGCCGTTTCTTTGAGGATAAGATTGTTAAAACGGTTATATCGTCGCTTGGGCGCGGTGTCCTCGCCGCCGAAGACCAGCTTAACCTCCTTGCGAAAATCGGAAAGCTTGTGCGCCGCATTCAGGCGCTCCATGTGGGACTTATCCTGAAAGACCCGGGCAAGTGAGGCTAAACTGTAAAGGTAACTGCGGGCATTTTTTGCCGCAAGTAGAAGAAAGACGTAGCGGATTTCCCCATATTCTTTTTGGCCCTCATAATTCAAACCACCGGGGCAACGTCCAACTGCGACCATATAGGGACGCTTCATCGAGACCCGTGCGTGCGGTAAGCAGACACCGTTGCCGAGATAAGTCGTCATCTGCTTTTCGCGCTCAAGAAGGTCTTTGAGTAAGCGCTTCCGGCTGAGACCCTTCTCATTGGAGAAATCGCAGACATCCAACAACTCCCCGATCGCACCTTCAAAATCCGTGCTCTCTAAATCAACAACACGGGAAACGGCGATATAACGATCAATGCGCATTTAGTTTTAGTTGGGGGTTGTTAGTTGAAAGGGAATATTAGGTCATTGACCTTACTAATAAATAACAAAGGGCACGCCGCGACGCAAGCACTTCCATCATTCAGGAGCTGATGATCGAAAAAAAATCAACGAACAACGCCACCCTAACTTTCCCACTCGATCGCACCTTTCCTCAGTTCGTAAGCCAAACCAAGGATCAGAACAAAGAGGAAAAAGAATCCGGGCAACAGGATCGGCAGATTCGCAGCGAGAAACTCGCGAAAGACCATCACCCACGGGATGAGAAACACCACCTCAATATCGAAGAGGATGAAGAGCATCGCAGTGACATAAAATTTGACCGCAAAGCGTGCGTGTGCGGAGCCCTCAGCTAACATCCCGCATTCGTAGGGTGAGTCCTTGATCGCACTTGCCGTGCCCCGCTGCCCGAAAATATGCGAGGCCACCAAAATCACCGCACCAATACCACTGGCGAGGGAGAACTGAACAAGAACTGGATAAAAGTCTGCGACGGACATGAAAGTTAGAAAGTCTGGTTTTGGATCAGAGACAAGTCGTTTCTCTGATTAGGCGGTATTTAAAAATTTATGGCAAAATTATTTTGCCCAACATTATTCTACTCACGCGTATGGAGCAAACTCTCGCCGATCACACTGGGAAGCACCGAACCGACTTCGATGGGGTAGCCTTTTACAAACTCGCAAACCGGCAGCATCCGACCACCGGGACGCTGGAGCTCGGAAATTTGAAGCACCCCACCTCCAGTGGCCACATCAAGTGTTTGGCTGACGGCGAGAACTGCACCGGGTGCCGCATCAACGAATCCGGCTGAAGTGGTCGCCCGCCCCACTTTGATGCGCGTGGCTCCATGATCGAAATAGGCTCCCGGCCAGGGAGTGAAGGCCCGCAAGCGGCAGTCAAGGTCCACCGCAGTCTGATTGAAATCCAATGCGGCATCCTCTTTATTGATTTTCCGGCAATAGGTCGCCTCTTCATGCTGCTGCGCTGCAAAGTTAAGCATTCCACCGCAGGCCTCTTCAAGATTACGCTGCAAAATCGGCACGACTGCCTCACCCAATTTGGCTCGAACGGTTGGCGATGTATCCGACGCATCAATACGCACACGTTCGCAATCTGCGACGCCACCGGCATCCATCTCGCGAACCACCTGCATGAGACAAACGCCCGTTTCAGATTCACCCATGGCGATTGCGGTCTCCACCGGCGAGGCACCACGATACTCAGGCAGGATCGAACCGTGAAAATTCAACATTCCATACCGGGGCGCTTCACGCAAAGCCCTTGGCAGAAAATGCCCGTATGCCATCACGAAGGCTAAGGAGATGTCAGCCTTTATTAGTTCATTCAAAAGTGGCTCATCCGGCTTTTCCGGTTGCGCGAGCGATATCCCTAAATCAGTTGCAAAGCCCGCTACCGGATTTTGCTGCATACGCTTTCCCCGGCCCGCTCGACGATCCGGCTGAGAAACAACGAGCGCTAATTCACATAGGTCCGATGCCTCCTCAGCGAGATAGCGAAGCCCCGGCAGACAGATCGCGTCCGATCCGAAGTAGGCGATTTTTGGTTTGGTCTTCATTGAAGCTTAGAGCAGTTCCTGTTGGCTCAGCGAGTCGCGCTGCGTGCCAGAGGAGGCGCTTTGCATGATCAACCAGCGCAGGCTGGCAGTTTCAAGTTCTGGTTCTGAAAAAAGGCGGGACAGCAGTAGTGCCGATGCCATGGCGTCGTAGAGCGCGCAATGATATTTTCGCCGACCCACCGGGCAATGCGATTCAGCTTGGCCATCCAACTGCTCTTGAAGGCCAAAAACCTTTACCAGCGCTTCAAGCCCGTAGCTTTCAAGGCCGGGATAGATCCTGCGATAGAGTGGCAGAGTGTCGAGCCACGGCCCCCAGTCCGCAGCCTTGGACTCGCTGGCCTCAGACTCGGCGAAATTCGGGCAGCACCTGGGATGCGGCCAAACCGTGCGAATGAGTCCGGCTTCGACGGCCACGTTATGCGCAGCGAAAGGCCCAACTTCGCGCAGGCCGGAAAAAAGAGCCCACTCTTGATCGAAGGCCTCACAGGTGCTTGCCTGCGCCTCATGGATGCCATGCTGAGCTCGATCAAAATCGGAAATTGTGCCCACAGGGGAACAAATTCGCGTGTAGGTCGCCGTGATTCTTGCGCTGACTACAGTTGCCACGCCATACTCGACGATGCCGCTTTGACGGCTACCTTCGAAATCAATGACATGAATGGGCGTGGTAAACATTTATCCAGTAGAGCACAAAGCTTGAACAAGAATAAGACAACTTTCAAACGACACGGATCATCTCAATACTGGAAAGGATGATATGAGCTGATACGTATCAAAACTCACACCCTCCTTTCCTTAATCTGCTGTTGCCTCCGAACAACTAAGGCTCAAGTTTGATGCTAAATAATACATTTAAGTTTTTATTATGTCACAACTCACACGCGCTCAAAAAGACGAGTTCATTCAATTCATTGGCTATCTCTGCGAAGAAGCGGCCAAGGAAATTCTCCCTCACTACGGGCCTGACGTTGAAATCGAACGTAAGTCCGATGCCACACCGGTCACACTGGCAGATCGCAATGCGGAGAAGCGTATACGCGAAATTCTCGCTGAGCGCTACCCGGAGCATGGCATCATTGGCGAGGAATACGGCAGCGAGCGGGACGATGCGGAATTCGTATGGGTGCTCGACCCGGTCGACGGAACCAAGTCTTTTATATCCGGCGTACCGCTCTTCGCGACACTGATTGCACTGCTTCATAAGGGGCGCCCGGTCATCGGCGCGATTAACCAGCCCGTTTTGAAGCAGTTGGTGATCGGCGACTGCGAGACCACCACGCTGAATGGCAAGCCCGTATCCGGTCGCGAAGCCTGTAAACTCAGCGAAGCCACGCTCTGCACCACTGATCCGATCCGGCCGACCCTCTGGCAAAATGATGCCGACTGGTCAGCCCTCCCGCCAAAGACCGCGCTTTACCGCTCATGGGGCGACGCGGGCGGCTACATTCTACTATGTTCCGGCTTTACCGACATCATGTGCGACCCACTGATGGAAATCTGGGACTGCGCAGCTATCCTCCCCTGCCTCGAAGGCGCCGGCTTCAAAGCCACCGGCTGGAAGGGCGGCGATGCCTTTGACGAACGATGCATTATCGCAGCCAAAGAACCGCTGCATACGGAAGTCATGGCGACACTTTATCCAGACGCTTAGTCGACCGCATAAACGACCGTGGCACAAGTTCTCCAAAGGATTAAAGAAGGGCTGAAGGCTGCCAAGGATTACAACTCGCTCGACTTCTTCCCTCTACGGCACTCGCTGGCCGGCTATAATGGCTCTAAGCTGTCTGGCGATCTTCGCGCCGGTCTGAACGTTGCCCTGCTCGCATTCCCACAGGGGATGGCCTATGCCTTAATCGCAGGGCTGCCTATTGAATACGGCATCTACGGTTCCGCCATCGCGGCCATGGTGGCTCCGGTTTTTGCCCGCTCGCGCTACATCACCCTCGGCCCGACCAATGCCACATCGGTCATGCTCCTCAGTGCTTTCCTCAGTTTGGGGATCGTGGGCGCGGAGATGCTGAGCCTGGTCCCGCTGTTGATCCTCTTGGTAGGAATCTTTATTATACTAGGGGCTTACTTCAAGGTCGCCAATTTCATCCAATACATCTCCAGTTCTGTCATCACCGGATACATTACGGCGGCAGCACTGCTGATCATTACCAACCAGATCCCGAAAACGCTCGGGCTGACCATTGAGGGTAAAGGCGCCACATTCTTCGAGTCAGTGAACCTCATGCTCAGCGCGCTCGATACAACCCACTGGGTCACACTTGGTGCCAGCTTGGCAACTGGCCTGTTATACATTATCCTGAACTGGAAATTTAAGACTCTGCCCAATGTTGCCATCTGCCTCATCATCATGTCTGCGGGCACTGCCCTGCTACTAGGTGAAGACTCCGGTGTCGCCTTCCTCTCAGGCATCGACGCCAAAAACTGGTCCTTTCAAGCTCCCTCTATCAGCCTGGAGAAGGTTGAGTTGCTCGCCAGCCCTGCCCTGGCCATCGCGCTGCTTTGTATTCTCGAAGGGGTCTCCATTGGCAAATCGCTCGCAGCCAGAACAGGTGAACGCCTCGACACCAATCAAGCCATGTTCTCGATCGGCATGGCCAACGTCGGCTGCGCACTCTTCTCCGGGATGCCCGCCTCCGGCTCACTCACAAGGTCAACACTCAGCACCCACAGTGGGGGCAAGACTGTCCTCGCGAGTTACATCAGCGGCATCGTCGTTTTCATCGGAGCCTTTCTGCTCGGCTCATACACGGCCTACATTCCACAGTGCGCGCTCGCGGTGCTCGTCATTGCCATTGGGGTGTCTTTGGTCAATAAGCACGCCATCCGTGTCGTCATGAGGACGACGAAGTCGGACGCCGCCGTCTTCCTCATCACCTTTGGCAGCGGCACTATTCTACCTCTGGACACCGCCATCTACGTGGGTGTTGGCACGTCAATTATGCTCTTCTTGAAAAAGGTCGCCCAGCCTGAGATGGTCGAATATGCTTTCAACGAAGAAGGTCACCTCGCCCAGACCAGCGACAGCATTAAGCGTGACGTCCCTGAGGTCTCAATTGTTCACGTCGAGGGTGAACTTTTCTTTGGCGCAGCCGATCTCTTCCGTGATCAAATGCGCCGCATCTGCGAAGATACCAACTTAAAGATCGTGGTTTTAAAAATGCGCAATGCCCATAACATGGACGCCACCGCCGTCATGGCGCTCGAAGAACTGATACGCTATATGGACGACCTCGGCCGCTACCTTATTCTCAGCGAAGTCAAGTCCGACCTCACCAGGGTTCTGAATAACTCGGGCCTGTACGATCTTATTGAAGAGCGGAATATCTTTCGTGATGACCCTAGTAATCCGACCATGTCCACAGCACGCGCTTTGAAGCGGGCTAAAGAGCAACTTGGTGATGAAACTGCCAACGTCTCCATTTACGTAGATCAAGTCAAAGACCGGCAAAAGCAAAGAGAGTCTTGAAAGGATGCAGGTTGATACCCTTTCCAGAGAAGCGCGACTGAGCGTGGGCGAACTCGCCAACTTCAGGAATCAGCCGCAGCGCAGCAAAATAGGCGGCCGTAGTTGGCGAGCGAATCTTGGCCAGCAGTGGCACCAAGAGTCGGCGAAGCAAACAGAGGCAGCCTACCCTGAGGCAATTTTTGAACAAACAATTGCCGGCACCTTACGCCACAGGGATTGGACGCTGGTTCTGCAGGGACGCATCGATCAAGTCATCCCGGAGGCAGATATAATGACGCTGCGCGAGGTGAAGACCGTGCGCCGGGCGCTTCCTACCCCGCCGGAAGATCTGGCACAGGACTACCCGGAATATTTTGCTCAGGCTGCCATCTATCTAAAACTCGCGGGCATTCTACCGGAGTATATCGAAGCAAAGGTCCGGGCCGAACTGCTCTTTATCGATATTAGTTCAGGCACGGCACAGATCGTGCCGATCGATGCGGGCAGCGCAGACATCGTCGATGCGCAGATGGATGAACTAGTCCGGTTTCTGGATGACCGCAGGACTCGGCGCGTGCAACTGGAACAACTCGATATTCGCCCACCCTTCCCTAGTCTGCGTGAGGGTCAGGCGGAACTCATCCAGCAACTTGAGACTGCGACCTTGAAACGGCCCACGGTGTTGCTCCAAGCACCGACTGGCTTCGGTAAAACCGGCATCGTCCTTGAGCATGCACTAAGGCAAATGCAGAACGGCCTTTTCGAGCGCTGTATCTATTTAACGAGTAAATCCAGCGGACAATTGGAAACGGTTCGACAGCTTCAGATGATGATCGGCAGCGGTCTGCGCTATATCCAGATGCGAAACCGCGCTGAACATAAAATCGACAGCCCGCTCCACAGCTGCACGGGTGATCGCCGCTGTGAGGACGACCTAAGCCAGCACTGGGTGGCGGCGGACATCCATCCGCCCGAACTCTTACAAGATAACACGCTCACACTGGAGCGAGCCAAAGAAATAGGCAGCGATACGGGCGTTTGCCCCTACGCTCTCACCAAGGCCTGCCTGCCCTACTCCGAATTTTGGATTGGCGATAGCAACTACCTCTTTGCTCCCCATAGCCGACACGTCTTTTTCGATACATATGGCTTCGACCCCGCGAAAACAATTCTGATCATCGACGAGGCGCATAACCTCCCCACCAGAAATGCCGACGCCCTCAGCATCGAGCTCAATGCCAATGACCTCTTTTTCGCCATCGAAGAATTGCGAGAAGCCGGAGCAACTCGTCGGCTCACGACCAGTCTCGGCAGAATCGCCACAGAGATCAGCGGCTACACAGCTGACGCCGTAGTAAGCACCGACGGCATCTATAAGCTCTGCGACCTCTGCGAAGAGGCGGCATCTTTTCTGGAAGAGAGCCGCTTCAACTACGAAGCGGTGGCCCCCTTTGCCCTGGAGATCGTCTGGCGCATTCCGGAAATAGCCCAGCGCCTCGACGAGGCCTCTCAGGCTTGGCTTTTCTGGTGCCCGGCCACAGCTCTGCTACGGGCGCAGTGTCTCGACGCTGGCGAGTGGACCGCTGAATGCCTAAAGCCTTTCAGCAGCCGCATTCTGATGTCAGCTACGCTCGATCCGCTCGACAACTACCACGACGAACTGGGCATCGCTCCGTCCGAAACAAGTCTGGCCATCGGCTGGGCCAACTGGCGCGAAAATGCCTATGATGTCGCCATTGATTGCCGTGTGGACACCCGCCTTAAGCACCGAAAGCAACACTACGAAACGACCGCAAGGACTATCGCTCAACTGGCAGGCTCACAACTGGGAGAGCCGATCGTCGTCTTCTTCCCCTCCTATCAATATGCGGAGAATATTTCAGCCTACCTTTCGGCTATCGATGAATCATTACGAGTGGCAGTTCAGCCGAGGGGCGTAGGACTGCGCGAGCAGGAGCAGTTTGTCGATGAAAGCCTGATCATGGTCGATGTGCTCTTCCTCATCATCGGCAGTAGTTACTCGGAGGGTATTGATAAGCTCGGTGGGCGTATCAATACGGTAATGGTAGTGGGGCCGGCCCTGCCCGAGGTGAATCCGGTCCAGGCTGCTAAAATGGACGCGGTGGGGCCGGCGAAGCGGAGTTTGGCCTTTCAAACCGTCTACCTCATACCTGCCATGCGCCGCATTCATCAGGCTTTGGGGCGAATTGTTCGCGCACCAGGGCAGCGCGCCAAGATCTTACTGCACTGCAAGCGCTTCGGTGAGTCAGAGTATCATCAAATGCTGCAACCGGAATACCAATCGAAACGGTTAATCAAAGATGAATCCGGTCTATTCGAGTGGCTGGACGCAAACTAGTGTCTGCCAAACCCTACTCTGCTGAAAAAAGTTACTTTTTTGTGAAATTTTTATTAAGTTACACTGGCCTAACGCGTTATATAGTATACAAGTTTATTACATTTAACATTAAGCTTGCATAAAACAATGAACTACAACTGCTTATACCCAAACTCACCTAATTATGGCTAAATCAAAAGCAAACAAAGGCATCAGCCGCATCGATAGCGGTTCAACTCATGGATGGTTCGTCCGCGGCTATCGCAACGGAAAAACATACTCCAAATTATTCAGCGACCGCAAATCCGGCGGCAAGGGCAAGGCCCAAAAACTGGCTAAGGAGTATCGAGACCAACTAAACGACGAGCTGGAGGCAATTCCTAAGCGCCCTCGTCAACGGCGAATCGTCGTTTCTGACTCGCGAAACACGACCGGTGAACTGGGAGTCTCTCGCACTACTAAACTAGGGCCAAACGGTACCAAGCACGAATGCTTCTCAGTCAGCTGGCGCCCGAAACCCGGCGTGCAAAAATGCACTTCTTTCTCCATTAAAAAGTATGGCGAAAAAAAGGCATTTAAACTCGCGGTCGAACACCGTCGCAAAATGATGCGGGACATCCACGGCCCGACTTTCTACCGCCAGCTCAAGAAACGGACGAAGCAAAAATAGCTTAATACTTATTCAAACGCATTAAAAGATGCACAAAGCGCAACTGTCTGCAGTTGCGCTTTTTCTTTGTTAAACGCTATCTACCCATGACCATCAAATACCTTCTTCCAAAAGGTTTGATCTTTATGATGGGAGGGAAGCGCAGGAGCAGCCTGTCCCGCTACCGGGCGGATTGAATTCTAGTTCTTTATCCTGTAGCGGATCGACGACAGTCGTTCCGGTTGTCGTGGTGGAGGGGATTTCGCCATGAGCGAACGAATCAAAGCGAATCGACCCTACCGACTCGGCCCGACAATCAGCTGCACCCGCTTATCTTCCGCAAAATACTCCTTGGCAAATTGTGCCAGCTTTTCGGCATCCACCGCATCGAGTTTTGCGGCATGTTCGGCGTCATCTTCGATCGGTAAGGCATAAGTCACTTGAATAGCAGCATGCATGGCACGTGCGCCCAACGTTTGCTTACCCATCGGTCTGGCTGCTTTGAGCCGCGTGCGACAGCGCGCAAGTTCATCGTTGGACACCTCGCCATTCGCAACCCGCTGTATCTCAAGGTTAATTTCCCTAGCGACGGCCTCTGCCTGGCTAGGGTGCGTGCCGGCATAAAAGACAAACATACCCGTATCCAACCCGATAACGCGTGTCGAACCGACGTAATAAGCCATGCCCTGATCTTCGCGAATACGCTCAAATAGCTGACTCGACATACCGCTGAAGAGTTCATTCAACACTTCAGCTATAATGAAATCCTCTCCCCTAATTCCAGTATCGGGATACGCCTGCAAAACGACTGCCTGCTCCCGGTCCATGTGCTCTTTTGTGGTGCCCTCATTATTTTGAGCGAAGTGTTTAGGTCCGCACGGTATAAACACTTCGTCGCTCAACGCCTGTTCAAACAGCGGGCACAGCGCTTCTTTTAAGGTATCGGCATCAAAATCACCTGTCACAGACAACACCACATTTCCAGCACGCACTAGTTTCTTATAGTGCGCAACCACATCATCCAATCGCAGTGCCTCAAGATCTTCTATTCTGCCGTCAGAGGAGATTGAAAAAGGGTGGGCACCAAAGAAGCGCTCGCGAAGTTTTCGAAAGCCATACTCTAAAATCTCGTCATCCTCTTCACGCAGCCCGGCAATTTGCGCCTCACGCTCAGTCTCAAAAGTGACCTGATTAAACACGGGTTGCGTCAGAGCATCACTCAGTAATTCAAGCGCGGTTCCGATATCTGCCGGAAGGACTTCAATCGCAAAGCTGAACGTGTTATTCCCTCCGGTTGCTGAGAAACTGCCGCCAATACTTTCGACGAGCTCAGCGATCTCCTGCCCAGAACGGCTCTGGGTATCTTTAGTTAGTAGTTCAGCAAGCAAAGCGGTGACGCCGCGTTGATTCTCCGGCTCATACAGCGGGCCGCCCTGCATGACACAACGAAAGTGAATTTTGGGCAGGCGGCTATCAGCTTGCAGTAAAAGCCGTGCCCCACCCGGCATCTGGATCTCCTCAAAAGCTTCAAGCGATAGCTTTTCCTCGAGCGCAGCTGTGTTGGCCGCACTTTTAGAAGCGGGCCCTAGAGTCACCGCAGACATGCTCTCATCGACGAGGTAGCGATGTGCGACATCACGTAAATCCTCAGAGCACACGTTATGCAATTGTTTCAGATAGCGACGACCGTAGTAGATGTCACCAATCACGACTTCTCCTATGCCGAGTCGGGAGGCCTGACCGCTCATCGTCTTGCGCCCGTTAATCTCAGAGCTCAGGGCCTGGCGTCGAGCTTTCTCCACCACGCTTTCAGGCAGACCGGAATCAACCACTTCATCCAATAGAGCGTGGATCGCTGCCTCAACCTGGCTACTCTTTTCGGGATCGCAAACGTAGGAAATCCAAAAAAGTCCCTGAGCCCCGGGATTCCAATTCCGGCAGTCAATATAGTGAACGAGCTTTTTTTTGTTACGCAGTTGCTCCCATAGCAGTGAACTCTCCCCTCCACCCAGCGCCTGTGCCAGCGCAGCAAGCTTAGGCGAATCTTCATGGCTGAGGTGTGGCACCTTATAGCCAAGCCCGCCGCGGAAAATATTATAGTCCCCGACGATGTCCTCACGCCGCGCAGCAAGTTGAATTGGCTCCGACTCGATTTGCACTGGCGCAAGGCGCCCTCGGGGAACCGTGCCGAAGCATTTCTCGATAGCCTCATGGCAAGCCTCCGGCGCGACGGCACCCACCACAGTAACGACCATGTTATTCGGCACGTAACGGGCCTGATAATAAGCTCTTAACTCTCCGGCAGTGACCTGCTCATAAAGTGCGCGATGACCGATGACCGGTTCACGATAAGGGTGCCTTTGAAAAGCAGTATGGAAGAGCGCTTGGCTGAGCCGGCGATCCGGGTCGTCGAGCCCCATGTCGATCTCGCGCAGGATCACATCGCGCTCGCGTTCAACTTCTTCATCAGGCAAGGTCGAATGCAGTACAATATCCGAAAGCACATCGGCGATCCCCTCGAATGCGGCCGAAGGTCCGTCGATATAATACACTGTGCGATCAAAAGTTGTGTACGCGTTGATCGATGCGCCCATAGCGTGCACCTCGCGACTAATCGCTTTACCGTCGCGGCGCTTGGTGCCTTTAAAAAGCATGTGTTCAAGGTAGTGGGAGAGGCCGGAACCGATCAGCTGATCCTCGTGAATACTCCCGGTCTTGACCCACACTTGCACTGACACCACCTCACTGGAAAAGTCGGGGCGATGCACCATGGTGAGCCCATTGGCCAAGGTGTGTCGCTCGACCGGTGCACGAAAAAGCCGGTCAATTAAATCGTTGGACTCAGTAAGTGAAAATTCTGCTGTATCTTTATTCATCAAGGGCGCTCTTTCTGTAGAGCAAGTATGCGGATTGCCATCATAACTTCAACAGCGGTTCAATTTTCCGTGTTTCACTTTCCACGCTTGTAGCCGAACGCCTTCGCGTTTGGTCGTTGCTTGTAGCCGAACGCCTTAGTGTTTGGTCGTCTCGAACTCTTTAGGTGGTCGACCAAAGCCGAAGGGCTTTCTCCTTCGCCATGGCTACGGCGGACATGTCGGCAACGTGAAAAAATTTATTTGAAGCTCCACTAGCGTAGAGGAGGACGCTTCGTCGTAGGCTTGATGCTGACAGGCCGAAAAGGCTTATCAAAGGCGGCCCTAAAGCTGTAACCCTTGTCAAAGTCTTCAGGGCAATCCCGATCAGTCTTCCCTAAAACCTTACATTCCACCAGATTGAAGACTATATTCCCGAAGTCCCTGCAATTCTTAATGCCCCACTCTTCAAACACAGTCCTCGCCATAGGCCCGTATTGATCAATGGCATATAACCGAATGCCCTCCAGTAACTGCTGCCCGCTTAAGTGATTCGTCTTATCAAGGTCACCGCTGCGATGCAATTCCTTCAGGCTGAAATCAAGCGCTTGACGAAGGAAATAATAGGCGCCCCGCTGGTAGCGCGGATCGTCCTTTCTTATCGTCCGGATAACTTCATTAAAATCTCTGCTTGGATCGTTCACTTGATAGTAATCAAAAAGAATCTGTGAGGGCGTCAACTCAAGGTAGTCAATTAATGTGCTACCCACCAATCACACGTAGGCCTGTATTGTCCGTGAACAATCGATATGCACGGCTTTGAATCGCGTTCACTTGATAAGCGTGCTGCATGGCCTCAAGGACAGAATTCAATTCAGATGGTGGGCAAACGCAGATCACAGTGGAACCACTGCCGCTCAGCCAACCGGCATAGGCTCCTGAACTACAGCCAGCCTCGATACTTTCATGGGCAAATGGATTAAGCAACTCCCGGTAAGGCTGATGAATGCAATCATGCACCGCCCCTTTTAAGCGGCCAAAGTCTCCCGAAACCATTACACCGACGAGATAAGCCAAGCTGCTGGTCGTGGCCACCACATCTTTAAAAGGTATCGACTCGGGCAAGACGCGGCGGGAATCATCCGTCATCACAGCGTAATCCGGGGCCACCGCGGCAAAGGCCAATGTATCAGGCAATTCAAACCGCAGATGCTCACGATACGCAAACGTGTCCGGCTCGATTTTTGAAATACAAAATCCACCACTGAAAGCGGCGCAGGCGTTATCAGGAGAGTTATCCAGCTTGGTGGCTAGTCGAATAGACGCCTCCTCATCCAAGGGATAACCGAGCTGGTGATTCAGGCCAGCAATAATTCCCGCACGAACTGTCGAACTCGACCCCAGACCGCGGGCCAGTGGCACATCTCCCCATATCTCGTAATCAAATCCGGGGACTTCAAGACCGGCCGCCTGCGCAAAGCTGAGCGCGACCTCCTCAATCATTTCCTGGGTGCCGGTATTTCGATCTGCGATTGGCGCGATTACCGCGTCTTCGCGAAATGTCAGGCGCACAAAGTTGTAGATCGAGAGCGCAATACTCAGACAATCGAAGCCGGGGCCACAATTCGAGGTGCTGCCCGGAACTTGAACTAGGACGGAATTATTTGACATAACTGAGAGCGGAAAGAGGCCGGAAAAAGACTGGCAGTGAACTATCGATGATCCCGCATTTCACGTTCGGCTTCACGCATGGTTATTTTCTTCTTTAAAGTTTCACGCTTGTCGTGGAGTTTCTTACCCGTGCAGAGCGCAATCTCGCTCTTAATCAGCCCGTGTTTCAGGTAGATGCGTATAGGAATCAGCGACTTGCCTCCGGCATCCACCGCGCCAATCAGTTTGTTAATTTCCTTGCGGTGGAGCAGGAGCTTCCGCTTCCGGCGGGGTGGGTGATTTTGAAAATTACCGTAGGAGTATTCGCCAATATGAGCATTATAGAGCCAGACCTGCCCTTTTTCTATTCGGCAAAAGGACTCGCCAATCTGGGCATTGCCCTCGCGGATCGCTTTGACCTCGGTGCCTTGCAGCACGAGACCCGCCTCAAACTTGTCCCCCACAAAATAATTGTGGTGAGCTTTCGCATTACGGACCTCACGTTGATGATCCGTTGATTTCTTTTTGGCGCACACGACTCTTCCTTCCTCTCTGGGGAAGCGCAGAGAACACGCTTCAAATCAATCTATTTAAAACTATGCCTCTGCCTCTAATGACTCTTCGTCGAGCACGTAGGTGATTTTTCCTTCCATAATCTCGCGTAGTGCCATGTCTTCAGCAGAAAGACGCTCCAAGGACTCAATAAGAGGCTTGTAACCGCTCTTGAGCTGTTTCGCACGACGCGACACAACATTAATAAGTATCATCGGGTCGGTGATGACTTTCTGGGCTTCCTGTAAATAATCGTCTCTCAAAGTAATATCTCCGCTAAGTTAAAATAGAAAAGCAGTGGAAAATGACACGAGTGATACGCTTTGCAATACTAATTCTACATACCGAAGAGTCTGTATAAATTTGAGGTAATGGCTAATAATTCTTGGAATATATCGACCGCCCTCTGCTCCAAGTCCGTATGACGAAAAAAATGATCGCCTTCACCGCAATGGCACTGACGTGCCTAATCGCCACTGCTAACGCTGAGCCGCAAACGCTGGCGCAAAAACTCGCAGAACGCAGCGCCTCCTCGAAGGCCGACGCCGCCACCAAGGCGCAGATGCAAAAGGCCATCCAAGAGCTCGCGGCATCCAATATCGTCGAGTCGGCAATACATAAAGGCGACATGATGCCCGACTTTACGCTCCCGACTATAGAGAAAGGCAAAGCGTTTAAGTTATCCGAGGCACTGGAGGATGGACCTGTCGTGCTCGTTTACTATCGGGGCGACTGGTGCCCTTACTGCAACTTGCAGTTGGCTGCGTATCAACGCCACCTGAAGGATTTCTCCGCTGCAAATGCCCAGATCGTCGCCGTCTCACCGCAAACCGCTGCAAACAGCAACCGTGCGCCCGGCGAAAATCCCTTCGATTTCACGATCCTTGTAGATACAGACAACAGGCTCGCACGGGAACTCGGCATCGTCTTTGAACTACCTGACTATCTGCAAGCGATCTATAAAGAGTTCGGCATCGATCTCCATGTCGAGAATGACTCGGACAAAATGGAACTCCCACTGGCTGCCACCTATATCATTCAGAAGGACCGCAAGGTCGCCTACAGCTATCTGGAAGAAGACTACACGAAGCGCGCAGAGCCAAGTGAAGTCCTGGCAAAGATTAAAGAGCTTTCCGGTCGATAACGCCGGACACATTGATCTGCGCTCAGCGTAAAGACTTGCAGTGAGAAGCCTCCGGGCATCTAAAGTGACCCAATCAATTTGTCACTTCAACAAGCAATATTATGATCAAACTTTTAATCGCCCTTAGCAGCCTATCCGTGGTCGCTCACGCCCAAGACGTCTTCCCTGGCGCCGATGAGCAAACCCCTTCACGAGCCCACTACTTTAGTTGGATCAACAATACGAATGAGGGTCCGACCGCCGAACACACCGAGGCCAACTTGGCTTTCTTTCAATGGCTCCATGATGAATATGGCATGACGCTCGACATCTACGCCTTCGACGCGGGAGCTGTCGACGGCCCCCGCTATTATGGTTCACCGAAAACTCGAAAATTCAAAAGCCTGTTTCCGAACGGATTTGGACCTGCTGCCGAGCAAGCGACGGGCTTTGGCGGCCGACTCGGCGTTTGGCTGGGACCGGATGGCTTCGGAGATACTCGAGAAGAAGCGGAAGAACGAATCGATTTTTTGACCTCGCTTTGCCGCGAGCACGATTTTGCCCTCTTTAAGATGGATGCCGTCTGTGGACAGCTTCGCGATAACAAGCAGGCCGAATTCATCGAGCTAATGAAAAAATGCCGCGAATACTCTCCCGATCTCATTCTGCTGAACCACCGCCTCAACCTGAATAAAGAGGCCCAACAGCATGCGACGACAACCCTCTGGCAAGGCGCAGAAACCTACATCGACGTCCACATGGGAAACAAAAAGACCGCCACTCATAACCGTGCGGCTGCCCTGGACCGGGGCCTGCCTCCGGATCTTACCCGCCTCGCGGAAGACCACGGAGTCTGCCTTTCCTCCTGCCTAGATTACTGGGAGGATGATCTTATCCTTCAGGGATTCAACCGCTCCATGATTCTGGCACCGCAGCTCTACGGCAGCCCTTGGTTTTTGAGAGATGACGAGTATCCAAAACTCGCGCGTATTTTCAACCTGCACCGCACCTACCGCGACATCCTGGTTAATGGCATGGTTCTACCGGAAGAACAGTATGGCCCGTCAGCCGTCTCCCGTGGCGACGAAAAGACCAGACTAATCACCTTGCGCAACCTGACATGGGAGCCGATCGAATATGAGGTCGCTCTCGATGAAACGATTGGTCTGACTGATGTCGGCAGGCGAGAAGCACGCCTCTTCCACCCCTATGAGGAAGTTCTCGGGCGAAAGCTAGAATCCTCCGATACGGTCAAAGTGACAGTCTACCCTTTCCGGGCACTTCTAATGCTTGCGACAACCGATAAATGCGAGGAGCCGTCTTTGAATAAAGGCCCCTATCGTGTGATCAAGGATCTTGCTGGAAGTGAGCCCGTGATCGAAAAGTTGACTCCGCTTGATCTGGAAAAACCCTGGCACCGCAAACTCGCTGACCTGAATCCTACTCAACTCCCCGAGGACTGGGTCGGCCTCTACGAGGCAACGATATTTGCCGCAGATAACGATTCTCTGGAGCACCGCAGCATTGAGCGCTCGGGGCCGACCTTGATTCCCCAAGTCCAGCGCGCCCGCGACTTCTTCTTTAATCAAAAAATCCTTAAAGATCGTTCGCTAAGCCATCATTATGTATTCGATGGTGATCAAACCACCACCTTCGATGTGTATGCCCGTAACCGCGACTGGCGGATCGGAGACGGTTGCCTGCGGATCGACTTCAAGCGCCCAATGGCAGTTGGTCACATCCGGGTGCACACGCAAGCGCTGGAACGCACACTATGGAGCATCATTGTAACGGGAGCCGAGTTCAGCAGCGACCTTGTTAACTGGGTGCCTGCCAATGAAGTCGTTATGGACGGATGGGATTTGAATATTTACGCCCCCGAAGGTCAGTGGCGCTACTTCCGCATGCGAAAAAGCCCGGAGATTATCTCGGAAATCGAAGTGTACCGTCAGGGCATGTTAATCGCCTACGACGACTGGGCGGTTAGCAACCTTTTTGCCCACCCGGATGAATTCCCTGCCGAGCGCGCTTGGTCCGCTACTGTGCGAGTCGATGAGATCACCCCGACCTCCTACCTCTGTGTTGCTGTCGAGGGCGAACATGGCGTCGAAGGCTGCTATGCGGCCATTCGAGTGGGCGACCGTCTTATCGGCGCTCCAGATCGGGCTATCTCCTACCCGGGCAACCCGTGGGAGGCACCCGCGCGCAAGCGGGCCACCGGCTACACCTACTTTTTCCCCATGGACGAGTCTATGCTGGGCAAAGAGCTCGAAGTCGTCCTACTCGGCATGCAACAGGGCGGCAAGGACCTGCAGCCTTCCGTCTGGCTTACCGCGAGAGAACTTCCATTTCAGGCCGAAACAGTAAGCACAAAGTAAATCAAAATCACCGAATATCCCCCGGCTAAAAATAGAGCATAAAATACTGTAAATTCCCATTGACAGTAATAGGCCTCAATCTACTGTCACGCGCTTTTCCAAAATCATGAAGACGACTTTAGCTACTAACTCAGATCACACCAAGTCATGGTATGTGGTCGATGCTGCCAATGAAACACTTGGTCGCGTATCCGTAAAAATTGCCAACGTGCTCCGCGGCCGTCATAAGCCGACCTACACGCCGCACGCTGACACGGGCGACTTCGTCGTCGTAGTGAATGCTGAGAAGATCAAGCTCTCCGGCAAAAAGAACACAGACAAGACTTACATGTTCTACTCCGGATGGATGGGTGGAGACAGCCACGTCAATATAAAGGACATGCGCGAGAAGAAGCCTGAGTTCATCATCGAGCACGCAGTCAAGGGCATGCTGCCACGCAACAAGCTGGGTCGCGCTATGATCAAGAAACTTAAAATCCACACCGGTCCTGAGCATCCTTACGAAGCTCAACAACCTAAACCCCTCGTCTAGTCATTTGAGTCATTTAGTTGCCTAGTTAATCAGCTACCTAGGGTTTAATCATCCACTTTATATATAATGAGCGAAGAAACATTTGTAACCGTCGGCCGTCGCAAGAAGGCTACAGCACGCATCCGCCTTACCCGCGGCACCGGCAAAATAGTCGTCAATGGCTCTGAGCCACGGGCTTACTTCAAGACTGAAGAATTTGCTAACGCAGCCCTCTCGCCTTTGAATACTGTCGAGATGGCCGACCAAGTTGACATCACTGTGAAAGCACAAGGTGGCGGCCTCAATGGTCAAGCTGGCGCCGTCCGTCTCGGAATCGCCCGCGCACTTGAAAAAATGAACAGCGAACTTCGTGTGCCTCTCAAACAACAAGGCCACATGAAGCGTGATCCTCGCTCCCGCGAGCGTCAGAAGCCTGGTCTAGCTGGCGCACGCAAGCGCTTCCAATTCTCGAAACGTTAACCGCCCAGCGGCACGGTCGCAATTTTGCAACCCTCCATGGTCGTGTAAACGTGCCTTGGAGGGTTTTTTGTTTATTAAACTATAGATCAATTCGCCATCAGTAATTACAAATCAGTCATTAAATTATGAACGCAGCAATCATAGGTGCCTCTGGCTACTCTGGCGAAGAACTCGTCCGGATTCTTTCGACGCACCCGGACGTCACGCTCGCCGCCGTCACCTCCCGGTCCTTGGCGGGCAAGAAGCTTGCAGATGTCATGCCCGCGCTCCGGCATAAATTAGGCGACCTCGAATTCACCACATCCGACCCTGCCGAGCTCGCTGCCAATCCAGAGATCGACATTTTCTTTCTCGCGCTACCCCATGGCGTCGCTGCCGAGTTTGCGGATCCTCTCTATCAAGCGGGCAAGACCGTCATCGACCTGAGCGCCGACTTCCGGCTGGGCTCGACCAGAGTTTATGAAGAATACTACGGCCAACCGCACTCAGCCCCGCATCTCCTCGAAGCGGCGCCTTACGTCATCCCCGAACTCGCGGATGATAAATGGAAGTCCGCGTCCATCATAGCCTGCCCCGGTTGCTATCCGACCAGTATCCAGATGCCGCTGGTTCCTTTACTTAAAGCTGGCCTCGTTGAGCCCAAGGGTATCGTCATCAACAGCTACAGCGGGGTGAGCGGTGCAGGCCGGAAAGTCGCCGAAGACTTCATCTACTGCGAGCGGAACGAAAGCATGAAAGCCTATGGCTTGCCCAAGCACCGGCACCTCTCTGAGATCGAAGAACAGTTGGAAAAAGCCGCCTTCGCGGACTGCCTCGTGCAATTTAACCCTCACCTGGCGCCCATGAAGCGGGGCATCCACACCACCATTGTGGCCAAGGCCAAGACCGGTATCGAACAACTCTACACCACATGGGAGAAGGCCTACGACGGGAAGCCCTTTGTCACCCTGCTACCGACAGGCACCTTCCCCGACACCAAACACGTCAGCGGGACCAACCGGTGCGACATCTCCGCCGTCTACGACTCGCGGACCGAGAACTTCGTCATCACCTCCGTCATCGACAACCTGGTCAAAGGCGCAAGTGGACAAGCCGTGCAAATCATGAACCTCAAGTTCGGCTTCAAAGAAACCGCCGGCCTACTTTAATCTCAGTTCTCAAGTCTCAGTCCTCCCGCACCATGTCCTCACCAATCCCAGTCACACTCCTCGAAATTTCGAACGGCATTGCCGACTGCCCTGGTTTTAAAACCGCTGGCGTGGCTTGCGATGTGCGGGAAACCGGCGACGAGGAACGGCTCGACATGGCTATGGTCGTTGCCGAAGCACCCTGCCCCGTCGCTGGCGTCTTCACGCAAAACGATGTGTGCGCCGCACCGGTTTTGCTCTGCAAACAGATCATGGCCGGGAGCAATAGTAAGGTGGCCGGTTTCGTCGCCAACAGTGGTAATGCCAACGCCGTCACAGGCGAACAGGGCATGACCGACGCCAAGGAAATGGGCGCCATCGCACAACTTTCATCCGGCATCGGCTCACCCTTTATGATTTGCTCGACCGGACGGATCGGACGGAAACTCCCGATGGATAAAATCAAAGACGGCATCGAGAAGGCCGCCAAATCGCTCAGCGATGATGCCCAGTCCTCGCACAACGCTGCCGATGCCATACTGACCTCCGACACCCGGCGTAAGGTCGCCACCGCGCAGTTTGTATACGAGGGCAAGACCGTCACCGTATCCGGCATGGCGAAAGGGGCCGGCATGATCGAGCCGAATATGGCCACCATGCTCGCCTTCATCACTAGCGATGTTGTCTCGAATAGTGAACAACTGAAAAACGTCCTGACCGTCGCAGTGAACCAGACTTTTAACCGGATCTCTATCGATGGGGATATGAGCACGAACGATACCGTGCTGTTGTTTGCCAACGGCAAGTCCGGCGTCGATCCATGGGATGCCCCCGCCAGCGTGCTGTTTGCCTTCAAAGAGGCGGTCCACATGGTATGCGACACACTGGCCGAGAAGATCGTCGGCGACGGCGAGAAGGTGACCAAACTCGTCGAAATCGTCGTCGAAGGTTGCCCTCGGGTGCGTGACGCCGAGAAAGTCGCACGGGCCGTGGGTAATTCACTTCTGGTCAAGACCTCTTGGTATGGCTCCGACCCGAATTGGGGACGGCTCGCCGATGCAGCCGGCTACGCCCGCATCGGCCTCAAGGAAGAACTCTTTGACATCTACTACGACGATGTGCCCGCCCTCATCAACGGCGTCCCGCAAGATGCCAATCTTCCCCAGTGGAAAGACATCGTCTCCAAAAACCGCTTCCGGATCACCCTGAACCTCAACCAAGGCTCCTGCGACTACCGGCTACTCACCTCCGACCTCAGCGAAGCCTACGTTAATTTTAATAAATCCGAATAGTCCCAGCATATTATTCATCATTCATTAGTCATCATTCGTCATTCATCATTCATCATTCATCATTCATTAGTCATTAGCCATTAGTCATCTGCCATCTTCCCATGACCGACCTTTCACAACTCGACGTGACCACCAAGTCAGCCGTCTTACTTGAAGCCCTACCCTATGTGCAGCGCTTCCGGAACGCGATTTTTGTCGTTAAATATGGCGGTGCCTTCATGGACGATGCCGATCCTGCGGTGCGGACCCGCGTCGCGACCGACATCGCATTTCTTTCTGCAGTTGGCATCAAGGTTGTTGTCGTGCACGGCGGTGGCAAGGCCATCACACGGGCACTCACCGAGGCCAAGGTAGAGACCCGCTTCGAGCACGGCCTGCGGGTCACCGATGAAGCCTCCATCCAGATCGTCGAACACACGCTGAACAAAGTCGTCAACCTCGACATCTGCGAAATTCTGCAGGCCAAGAACGCGCGGCCTCTGGGCATCCCGGGCAACAGCATCCTCGTCTGCGACAAGAAGCAGGTCGAGATTGATGGCAAATGCGTCGATGTCGGCTTTGTGGGCGAAACCCACACCGTCAAAACCAAGATCATTAAAAAAGCACTGAACGACGGCTACATCCCCGTCATCTCACCGATCGCCAAAGATGAGGATGGACAGATCTACAACACCAATGCCGACGCCGCCGCCGGGCGGGTGGCTGCCGCGCTACGCGCACGCCGGCTCGTCTACCTCTGCGATGTGCCCGGCCTCATGCGGGATATCAATGATCCGGAATCACTCATCTCGACCCTTCAGGTCGACGAAGTCTCAGATCTGGTCAAAGAAGGCGTCATCAGCAAAGGCATGATCCCCAAAACCGATAGCGCCGTCGGCGCCCTCAAAAACGGCGTCCACCGCGTCCACTTTATCGACGGCGAACAAGCCCACAGCCTCCTCCTTGAAATCTTCACCGATAAGGGCGTCGGCACAGAAATTGTGAATGCTTAAAAGTTGGAGTCCCGCCTTTAGGCGGCCATCACACTTAAACCGCCTAAAGGCGGGACTCCAACCCTTTCCAATGAGCCATCATCACACATTAATAAAAAACTACGGCGCACCGCCCTTCAATGCAGTGCGGGGGGAAGGACTGTATCTTTACGACGAGGCCGGGCAGAAGTATTTGGATTTTGGTTCGGGCATCGCCGTCACTTCAATCGGGCACTCGCATCCGAAATGGGTGGCCGCAGTTCAGGAACAGGCTGCCACCCTCACTCATTGTAGTAATCTCTACGGCATCCCCGGTCAACAGAAGCTAGCCGATCGGCTCGTCGCCAAGTCTGGCCCCGGGCGGGTGCTTTTCTGCAACAGCGGAGCCGAGGCCAATGAGGCGTTGATCAAACTCGCTCGGCTGCACGGCAAAAATCTCACCGGCGAAGAAGGTAAGCGCTACACCGTGGTCGCTGCGGACAACGCTTTCCACGGGCGGACTTTCGGCGGCATGGCTGCCACCCCACAGGAGAAAATCCAGGGTGGCTTTCGGCCCATGCTCGACGGCTTCAAATTCGGCGAGCTGAACAGGATCGAGACCTTCGACAAGCTGGTCGACGATTCCGTCGCCGCGGTCTTCGTCGAATCCATCCAGGGCGAAGGCGGTATTTTTCCGGCTGAACCGGGCTTTCTTCAGGAACTGCGGGCCCTCTGCACCGAGCGGGGCGCACTCCTCATGCTCGACGAAGTCCAGTGCGGCATTGGCCGGAGCGGCCACTTCTTTGCCTTCGAAAAGAGCGGCGTGCAGCCCGATGCAATCGGCATGGCCAAAGGCCTCGGCGCAGGTTTCCCCATCGGTGCAATCTGGATCGCCGAGGCCTACGCTGAGCTCTTTCAACCCGGCTCCCATGGCACCACCTTTGGAGGCAGCCCCCTGGCCAGCGCCGCCGCCAACGCCACCCTCGACATCATCGAAGCGGAGCAACTCATCGAACAGGTGGCAGCAAACAGCCCGCCATGGCACGCTGAGCTGCAAAAACTGGTCGAAAAGTATCCGGAACAGATTGCTGGCATGCGGGGTGCTGGTTATATGGTCGGCCTCTCACTCAAACCCGAGGGCCTCAACCTGCAAATCTCCAACGCCGCCCGGGACAAGGGTCTGCTCATCGTCCCAGCTGGCCACAACGTCATCCGGCTCCTGCCCGCACTCACTGCCACACCTGAACAACTCAACGAAGCCGTCAGTATTCTCGACGAGGTCTTCAGCACCTTTTAATAAAAACCTATCCAACCAGTGTCCATCTGTGTCATCCGTGGTTAAAAAATAATCCCACCTCACAGATTCCGGATCGCGCACCCCGCAACCCGTCCCATGCATCATTTTTTAAAAGAAACCGACTTCACTCTCGAACAAGCGCAGGAGGTCTTCTCGCTCGCCAAGAGCTTCAAGGCCAATCGGCTGAACTGCCCACAGCCCCTCAACATGCAGTCCTGGGGTCTACTGTTCTATAAGAGCAGCACGCGGACACGAATTTCCTTCGAGGTCGGGGTCAACGAACTTGGCGGCTTCCCCGTCGTGCTCAACTCGCAGAACACACAGATCGGCCGGGGCGAAACTATCGCCGACACCGCAAAGGTCATGTCCGGCTACCTCCATGGACTCGTCATCCGGACCTTCGGCCACGAGATCGTCGAGGAGTTTGCCGCCGAGGCCAGCATGCCCATCGTCAACGGCCTGACTGATTTCAATCACCCCTGCCAGCTCTACACCGATATTTTCAGCATCCTGGAGCACCTCTCTCCAGACGCCATGGACATCAACGCGCTCAAAGGCAAGAAAGTCGCCTTCTTTGGCGACTGCGCCAGCAACATGGCCAACTCCTGGATCATGACCGCTGCCATGTTCGGCATGGAAATTTCCCTCACCGGCCCGAACGGATTTGCGCCGGAACCGGCCATCACCGAGGCCCTGAAAGCCGACGGACTACCTGTAGACTTCACCTTCACGACCACTGCGACCGAAGCCGCCAAAGACGCCGACATCCTCTACACCGATGTCTGGGTCTCCATGGGCGACGAAGCCGAGGCCGCCGAGCGCAAAGCCCAAATGCTCCCCTACCAGGTCACCTCCGAGCTCATGGCCCTCGCCAACGCTGAAGCCCTTTTCTTACATTGCCTTCCCGCCCACGCCGGCGAAGAAGTCAGCCAGGAAGTCATCGATAGCCCGCAGAGCATCATTTTCCAGGAAGCGGAAAATCGCCTCCACGCTCAAAAAGCGATCCTAGCCAAGCTCGTCGAGCTGAACGGATAACCGGAGCAGTTAAAAAACGGAGCCAGGACATTCCTGTCCTGCCACCGGAAAGGGCAAAAATACCAACAAGTGCTCACTCCGATGAAGGGTTGTCGATCGCAGCGATTCATGATACGGTCACCCACATGAGTAATCACGTATACAAAAAAATCGAACTCGTAGGTTCTTCCAAAGAATCCATTGAAGCAGCGGCACAAAACGCCGTCACGACCGCATCCAAGACCGTGCGCAATATGCGCTGGATGGAAGTCGGCGAAGTCCGCGGCCATATCGTCGACGGTAAGATCGAGCACTGGCAAGTCGGCGTCAAAATCGGCTTCACCCTCGAATCCGAAGACGCCCCGGAAACGCTGGAGGAAAAGTCAGAGGACTAGCTATAACGGAGCCAGGACATTCCTGTCCTG
>Ga0307978_1000306_pt1 | contig 41950 bp, 19 predicted proteins | sample OrgLakmetage1056_FD_203151 | JGI IMG/M metagenome (GOLD analysis project Ga0307978, IMG submission 203151) | Saline water microbial communities from Organic Lake, Antarctica - #1056 | ecosystem: Environmental > Aquatic > Non-marine Saline and Alkaline > Saline | place: Antarctica: Organic Lake... | reverse complement strand
ATTTATTGGCGTATCGAGCGCGTTTTATCAAACAAGAAACCGAAGCTTTAATCATTAGTGGCCGTGGCGCGGCCGAGTTGGGTGAGGGCATCCACTACCTGGTCACTACCTTTCGTAAAGTGATCCCCACCAAGAAGCTCACACCCATGACGATAAGACAAAGTGTAATCGCCAATAAACTCAAAGCTGGGCAAGGCTTACGCCACGTCCAAGCCTTCGCTGGACACCGCCAACCATCCAGCACAGAAGCTTACCGAACCAACAATCTGGAAGTGCTAAGAACAGCCGTAGCAAAATATCATCCTTTGAAATGAATTATTTTTTAATCTAAAACGTTTATCTTTACGCAAATACAAACTTATCAATCAAAACCTAAGATCATGGGCGTTGACATGTTAAGAGAAAGGGTAATTAACAGAATCCAACAAGCAGACGAAAGCTTTTTGCGTATCCTTGATGCCATGACCGAAGCCTATGAAAATGAGCACTTAGACATTGAGTTTAGTGAAGGGGAAATCGCAGCAATCACGCTCGCTGATGAATCTTTAAAGCCGATGTCCAAAGAAGAACTACATGCCGAAATCAAAGAAGGTTTTGCTCAGGTCGAGCGTGGTGAGTTCATTACCATCGAGGACTTGACAAAAGAAATGGACCAGTGGTAAAGCTCTTTAAAGTGATCTTTTCAAGACAGGCACGTCAACGCCTCAAAGATGTATCAGATCGTTACGAAAAAACTGCCTCTCCATCAGTAGCTAAGAAAATCCGTAAAGGTATAGTTGACCAAGCTCAAAAGTTGGAACGCTTCCCTGAAAGTAAGCCCATACTTCCAGATACGGAAGCATATAAACCAGCTGTTCGCTACACTAAAGCATGGAGTTACAAAATTATTTTTTCTGTTTTTAAGAAGAAAAATCAAGTTAGGATTACTACAATCCGCCACAACAAGGAAGACCCAAAAGATATAATCGATAACCTTTAAACTATCCACTAACCCACGAAGCAGTAAAGCGGCGTTCGTCGATACTCCACCAGCGGCATCTATCGCGCCTGTCCACTACGTTGCGTCTGTCACACGCTAGCTGCTGCTGGTTACGGCTCCTCACAGCCGTTCCCAGCACTGTCCATTATTCCCAAAGTCGTACTTAGGGTCCAGCGAAGAATAACTTCCCCATTTGATACGGCTATTTTCACCCCAGCCTTAGTTGATTTCCAGGACTTGCTTCCCACTTTTCAATACCCGTTGAGCCCCGTTCCAATCCAGGGTACCCTCTAATCCCGGGGGCAGGGTAACTTCGGCTTTTAGCCGCCCGTCCGCTTGCTGAAACTCCACACTAATTTGACCGTTCGGATGAGGCATAGTCGCCCGGATATCCTCCTGCCCATTTAGGCGTGGCGAAATTTTCACTTTAGAAAAGCCCGGTGCTGCCGGACGTATACCTGCTACCAAAGATAAAAAATGATAAGCCGGCGACGCACTCCAGGCGTGGCAGTCGGAGCGGGTTTTACCCTGAGCTTCCACGAAAGTGGTCAGGCCCAGTTCCAGTTGCTCCTCCCAGGGCCCCAGGTGATCAAAGTAGGTATTACCCATACCCGTTTTCCATAGCCCTTCGATGATGTAGAATGTATAGTAGTAAGAACAGGGCGCCAGAGTGGTATCCTTCAGGAGCCGCTGCATCAGGGCAGGTTGCTCTGCTTCAGGTAAGGCATCCGTGAGAATAGCCATCGCGTTTACATGCTGGCTGTAGGTCGTTTTTTCCGGGGTATCTGCAAAAAGTTGACGGTCAGCGTCCCAGCAATGCCTGCGGAGGCTATCGCCAATGGCAGTGGCACGTTCCCGGTAGGTAGATGCCCGTTCCGGTTCTCCAAATGTTTCGTACAAATCAGCCGCTAATCTCAGATTATACGCCAGCTGTAAACTGATCAAAGCTGAACCGCCGGATTCTGCACCGGGGGGCACACCGGTTTTCCAGCCTTCTTCACCGATAACCCAATCCGCGAAGTTCCACCACTCCATGGGGCCCAGCAAACCATTTGGCGCCATCCGGCTATCGTACCACTCGAGAATATCAGCCACGGCAGGTAACATGCTGTCAATCCATTCCGGCTCACCCACATGCATCCAGTAATCGTGCAGCATAGCGATCCAGAATAAAGAATACGGTGGGATAATCTGCTCATCCCGGCTGGGATACCGGCTTTGCGTCAGACCGAATGGCATGCGGGACTGGTAAAAATCGGCTATTGCCTTTCGGAAGAGCCGGTGGTCTCCTGATACGTACTGAGAAATCAGGGCTTGTATCCGGGTATCACCAACGTACTGTAACTGTTCGTAGTAGGGGCAGTCAAAATAGTTCTCACCGGCGCACAGCCGCTGCGTCCGCCAGCTGACCGACCAAATATCCGATAAAAGAGGGGCTCCACCGGCGAAAGTAGCTTTCTCCTTAAAGGGGTATGCCGTAAAACGACACTGCATCCGATCAATCGACACCGGTTGTTCGCCGGTTTCAATGTCCATTCGAATGTACCTGAAGGTTCGCCACCAAAGCGTGGTTAGATCGTACCGCCCTTCATCCAGGCGCCAGGCATCGTGGAATCCGAAAAGGGTTTTATTGTTAATGCTGTCCCGGTGCCCCTTTGCCAGGGTGGAATCGCGCAAACTTTCCGCATAATACAGTTGCAAAGATGCTGCTCCCCCGCTCGTTATCTGCAACTCCGGATAAGCAGTGGTCAGGGTCCCATGGTCAATGAGTAAGCTCGCTTTTGTGTGGGGCGGTACATATACAACACCCCGGTCGGGGAGCTGAAGACTCGACCGACGGATACGACCGAGCGGTTCCTGCTTTTCTTCCATAGCGGGTATGTCCCTGGGCACGAGCTGATAGGCCGGTACTCCTCCGTGGGCAAAGGTTCCACCTTCGGGCGTGCCGTGAAATAAAGCCTTTGGGATCTTCCAATTTTCATCATCATATTCAGCCGCTTTCCACCCCCAGGGGTGCAGGCTGACGTCCATATGCTCACCGGGACCAACCACAAAATAGCCCATCACCTGTTCCCGCTCAATAGAAATGGGCGCATAGGCTGTATCCTGATGCACCCGCCAATCTCCGGTACCGGTATTAAGCCGGGCACTGCTTTCGTCTTCACCCTGAATAATCAGGGCGGTGCCTCTCGAAATTTGCGCAACGGGCTTATGCCCTCCGAAGTTCCACACCTGCACGGCAATGGCATTTGCACCGGTTTGCAGGTAGGGGGACAAATCGTAAGTCTCAAAACGCCAGTTCAGCAAATCGCCCCGGGCAGGGCCTTTACCAATATATGTCCCATTCACAAACAGCTTGTACCGGTTGTCGGCAGAGATGCGGATAGGAAAAGCCTCGGGTACGCTTTCCAAATCCACCTCCTGCCGGAAGAGGTAGACGCCAAAGCCGGCCGCATCCGCCGTCGGGTGGGTGATCCATTGGGCAGGCCAGGACTGATGTTCCAGATCGAAACCGGTTTGGGCATAGCTTTGGAAATGGGCCAGCAGGAACAGTGACAATAGAAATTTAGAAAATTGCATTCGTCTATTTTCTAATCAACCAAGATAATACCACGCATCCGTCTGAAGGCAACAACACCGAATTTCCCAGTAACTCTGCACCTCCTGCATTATAAATGACCGCCCCTGCCCTGTCGTCCGGCAAGACCAGTTCTACCCGCTGAGGATGATCGTTTTTATTGATAAGCAAGGTGTAAACCCCATCTTCTGAAGTCATCGTTTTCATAGTGATACCGGGAGAATGCCCTTTGAAGCAAACCGTTAATTGCTCATTTGATTTCAACCAACCCTTCAGTAATCGGGCAAGGGGCGCATTGTCCTGCTGCCAGGCGGCCAGTCCCAGAGGAGAAGGAATCCAAAGTACCGTTCCTTTGCCATACTGATGCTGTAGCGCTACCGGAACCCCGTCCTGAGAATAGCCTAATACTTTACCCTGGTCAACCGCCATGGTGCCCTGCCAGAGGTGAGCGGGCAGATCGTCGCCTGCTACTGATAACTCAAACCGGTCTTCCCGGACCCTGAATTCCCGAACCTGCCCGCCGAGCACTCCCTGAAGCGGAAAGCCATCAGACATGATATTTTGACCATATTCATCAAAGTGAGCAGACAGCCCCGTGAGTAACAGTTGGCCTCCATTGCCAACGAAGGCTTCCAACCCTTCCCAATGCCGCTGCGGCAGAACGATCTGATGCGGTATAACCACAGCTGCACCGGACTGCCCCATAGCTGCCCAGTCAAAGTCGTCCATAGCACTAATAGCAGGAGTGACGCCTTGTTCCAATAGTGCTTCATAATGAGCTAATACGGACTTGATAGTAGCGCCCGGCAGACGCCCCTCGTAGTATTGATGGACTTCATTCGACCGGACCTCGCGTTGGCGCTGCAGGTACATGGATTCCCGGTTATAAAGCAGATGGACATTGGAAGTCGCCGGCCGGGCTGCCGCAAGATCCGGGTGCTCTACTAACCAGCTGGCCACCTCTCCCGCAGCCTTCATCCGGTCCGTAGGCTCATCCAGAAAATCGAGCAGGCTCCACTCCCCGGCTTCCAGTCCGGTTTTCCTGGGGTTCAGGCACCAAAAGATAATGCCTTCGGCCCCGCTAAATATACTGGACCACAGCCACTGCTCGACTTCCGCCCCGCTTGGCGTAAGGGGATTAAACCCGCTATAGCTGTTATTGCCGCCTTGTAATTCAGTAACCCAAAAGGGCTTGTCACCTGCTCCGGACCGAATGATATCATTATTGGCGGCCATCGCTACCGGATACTGATCGCGCTCAAAGTAGCCGAAGTGCCAGCTGGGGTGCATAGAAGCCCCGAAGGAAGACAATAACTTACGCCAGGCCGGAAATTCATATTCCGGCAGGGTCACAAAAAGCATATGACTGTTGACGTGCAGGTGGCGATTGGGATCGTACTGTTTAATTTCATCGGCTATCCAGGTCAGATAAGCCGTGGTATGATCACGCAGGAACTCAGGCTCCCGGAAATCTTCCCGTATGTAGCCTGCCGGATCGGGGGGCAGCGGATGTGCCTTCTGCCATTCCCTCCATGCTTCCTGTGTGTACTCGCCTTTCGGCAAAACACCGCCAACACCGGGTTCGTTCTGCAGCACCCAGGCGTACAGGGCCGGGTGCGCTTTAAAATGGGTTACAACCGCTTCGGTATACTGTTCAATGGCAGCCAGATGAGCAGCGTCTTCCGGGAATTTAAACCCACCGACGCCTTCCCCGGTATTGGCAGGAAAGAGGGTAGCGAAGACCTTTACCCCATGCCGTTGGGCCGCATCAAAAGCGGCATCGTATAGCTCAAAGTCCCAGACGCCATTCTCTTTTGCCATATGGGTCTCATCCATCCGGATGCGGCAAACCGTCATGTCATGTTCGGCCAGCGTGGCAAACCAGTTGTCGATCTGCTCAGGGTTTTGACCCGGCTCTATATATACCTGAGCACCAATAGCTGGGACGTTTTGTGCCGTAAGAACGGTTACTGCACAAAAAAGCAAGGCGCTTACAATAATCACGTTTCTCATCCTTCTATGTTTTGTAATTCCTTCAAACGCAACAGCGCTTCCAGAAAGTAATAATCTGCGTATATGATATGCTCGTCGATTTCGCTATTGCCGGGTTGGTGCCCCGTGGAATGCAGTAAAAGGCCCTGTTGTGGCAACTTAGCCAGGTAATCCTCGGTGGCCAGTGCGTTGAGTAACGCTACCGCTGCATTCCGGTACCTCAGTTGATCCGCCTGCTCATCCACCAGATCTGCAAGCTCAAGAAGAGCGCTGGCCGTTATCGCTGCTGCGGAAGCATCTTTGGGCGCGTTGGGGATGCCAGGTGCATCAAAATCCCAGTAAGGCACGCCATCTTCCGGTAATCGCTCCAGGAAAATAGCTGCTGCGGACTGCGCCTGACTGAGAAAGTTCTCTCGCCCGGTTTCCCGTGCCGCCATCGTAAATCCATAAATAGCCCAGGCTTGCCCTCTTGCCCACATGGAACTGTCAGCGTACCCCTGAAAAGTGACTTTCTCCCGAACTTCACCGGTGAGGGTGTCGTAATCGAGAACGTGGTAGGTGCTGTAATCGTCCCGAAAGTGGTTTTCCATGGTATGCTCAGCGTGCGACATGGCTACTTTTTCCATTTCGCTATCCCCTGTTTCCCGGGCGGCCCAGAAGAGCAACTCCAGGTTCATCATATTGTCGATGATGACAGGGTACTGCCATTGGTCGTGCCAGTCCCAGGAACGAATTACGCCGGTCACTGGGTCATAGCGGCTTTCCAGGGTTTCGGCTGCATCGAGGATAACCGGAATATAGCTCGAATCTTTAGTGAAGCGCAGGGCACTCCCGAAGGAATTAAAAATACGGAAGCCTATATCGTGGTCATAGCCAAAGAACTGTACGGAATCCAGCTTCAGCAGGGCGGCTTCGCCCGCACGATGCCATTTTTCATCGCCGGTGAGGGCGTACAAGTGCCAAAGTACACCGGGATAGAACCCACTAACCCAACTGCCTTTTTTTACCATATTCCAGGTGCCATCGGGATGGGCATTGCGGGGAATACGATTGGTATCGGGCAGGGTTTCCAGTGTTTTGGAGTATTGCTGATCAGCACGTTCAATCAGGGTATTGAGGTCAAAAGTGGGTTTAACCCGTTGATCTTCGGCAGGCTGACCAGAGTCGGCACAACTACTAATCAGTAGCAGTATCCATAAATACATGACGTGTTTCATAAAGTAAAAGGTTTAAGTAGGAGCTATCCCCGGTAACGGGGCTCAGGCTGACCTTTGGTATCGGTTTCCAAAACCAGGCAGCCCCCGGCTAAGGGTTCAGCAAGCTTTTGTTCTGGTGACAACGGCCGCTGAGAAGTGGTGACTAATAAATGTCGGAATTCTGGCCCGCCAAAGCAGCAACTTGTAGGATGGGAAACGGGCAGGGCGATGTCCTCCACCTTCTGGCCCCGCTCATCAAAGTGGCTGATTTTGCCTTCCTGCCACATGGCAACCCACAAGTGATTATTGGTATCCACCGTCAGCCCATCCGGAAAACCATCCGGCCCAAATTCGATGAAGTTACGGCGGTTACTCAGGCGCCCGGTCTCCAAATCAAAGTCGTAGGCATAGATGACATGGCACTCGGTATCAGCGAAGAAGTAGGTTTGGCGGTCCATGGACCAGCCCATGCCGTTAGGGAGCATCAGGTTTTTTTCGTGCCGCTGCACTTCGCCGGCTTCATTCAGGCAATACAAATTACCAACTGGCGCTGACCCGTCGTAGGTCATCGTGGCTGCCCAGAATCTGCCCTGTGCATCTACTGCTCCATCATTGAAACGGGTCGCTCCTTCATTGGCTTCTGTGGGCGCCACTTCTTTCAAGGTACGATAGTGGGTATCGTAGGTAAAAAAACCATCGCGCAGGGCCATGACCACCCCGCCCTGTTCGCGCAACGCGAGCACACCGAGCGGCTGACCAACTACATGGGTTTCCACCCGACCGCTATTCCAGTCCCCAATAAAGAATTGCCCCTGCATCAGGTCGACCCAGTAAAACTGTTGCGCCTGCGGGTCCCAGACCGGCCCCTCGCCGTGGTGGCAGCGAACACTAAACAGCGGTTGAATATTGTACTTCATAAGCCAGCGAAATCCTTTGGGAAAGGAGAGGCTGGTTCAGCCCTTGTAATCAGCTGAGTTCATCTTTACCTCACCTTTGTAAAAGATTTCAGCACTTTCTTTCCATCAGCCAGGATTACCCTTAACCAGTAGGTTCCGGAAGAGAGTGTTTCAACCCGGATGGTGGCACCATTTTTGTCCAGGTTTACCGGGAGATTCATAACTCGCCCTTGTGCGTCAAAGGCTTCCACACAATCAATGCGGGTTGCTGCTCTGACACCCATATTTCGGCTGGCAGGATTTGGAAAGATTTCGATCGCTGCCTGCTCAAAAGCGGTAGCGCCAACTGCTACGCTGAGCAGGACCTCGTAGATCTGCTGCGTTTCTCCATCCTCAGCCGTAACCCTTGCGGAGGCTGTCGTATTGAAGACCGTTGCATCCGTTACCAATACCACAGCATTGGGGTCATTGGGAATGGCTTCCAGAGCAGGTAAACTGCTGGTATCTTCTGGTGCGTACTCTACTTCGTACAGCAGCTGATCCGGCGTAAAGCCGCCCAGTGGTACGCCATCCAATAATAAGTTGGCGAGTGTTGCATCGGTATTCAACGCATGTACTTCTACGCTGGCCGTAAAGCCTCCATCCCGCGCCACCGCAGTAATAGTTGCCAATCCCGGAGTATGGGCGGAAACCTCTCCTATTTCGTTTATCGAAGCCACCTCCGGAGCAGAGCTCGACCACTCCAGACAGGAATCAGCCGGATTTTCAGGATTAAAACCCGGCGTGATTATCCCGGATGTGCCAATCGGTATGACTAGTTCAGTTGGTGATAAGGTCAGACCTTCCAGCGGTAAGCTTTGTGTGCGTAGCTGGAAATTATCCAGAAAAACCGTATATCCTTCCGTAGCCGCCCCTCCGACCTGAGTAATGATTTGATTCAGGAAGACATCTTTAGCCTCCATCGCACCCAAATCAAAGGCTACGGTTGACCACTGATCAGCAGGCAGCCCCAAAAGACCCAGCGTCTGCTCCCCGATAACCCCTTCAGGTCCAGAGACTTCCATCCGGATTTCATCAACTCCCGCAGTGGTGTACACCTGTACCGTCAGCAGATCGAAACCCTCCGTGGAGACGCCCGGCATTCCCACGCCTACACCGCCCCAGGGTGTACCATTGCGCTCCCAGTAAATGACAGAGCCGGAAGGATTCTGCGCATCCGGGGATGGATTGTCCGCTTTGCCCGCCTCATCAGAATTCCAGGCAAAAACACCGTACCCCTGCGACCAGTCCAGAGGAACATCTTCCACATCCACAATTACAGATGATATGGCGGGAGCAGGCGGAGGGCAGCCACCTTCAACTTTCACCTGACAGCGTGCAGGCTCACCATACAGTGGCATGGCCTTCACCATCGTCTCCCCTTCCGCAAACCCAACCAGCTGACCGCTCTGATCCACCGTTACGATTGCGGTGTTTTCCGAAACGAAAGTGAATGGGATATCCTCTGCAAAGGCAGACAGGGAGACCGTATCTCCGGCTGCCATTTCCACATAGGAAGAGCTTAGCGACAGTCCAGTACGGTAAATTGCGGGCTGCCCGGCTAGTTTGACCTCATCGAAGTAAGAAACAAAAGGCGTACCTTCCTGCGGGTTCGCAAATACATTGATGGTGGCTGCTGTGTCAGCGCTATTCAAGGGTGCAGTAAACAACTGCCAGCAATCCTCTCCGCCTACCGGCTCGTTGATTTGGATGGCATTACCGGAAGTGGTGTTGATTTGGATCATAAAGTCATTGATGGCCTTCCCAAAGTACTGAAACTGCAACTCAGCGTACCGGCTTAAGTCCTGCAGGGAATCGGTGGGCAAAGCAAACCCAATCAGGCGCCAGTTTCCTTCCGGCCTGTGATAAGCCACGACTTTAGCGGAGGGGTTGGCAAGACCAGACAAGGGATTTGAGGCATCGATTTCAGCGAGCCCCTGTGGAGCATAGACCTGTGCACTATCGGGCGAAAGCCCATCTGTGACCGGAATAACGGTATCAAAATCAACAATTACAAAATCGGTAGCTTCCAACACGCGGATAAAAAGCGAATCGACCTGCCCTCCGTTCATGGAGATCGCGACTGCCCAGGTTTCACCTGGAGAAAGCGCAGCAAACACCTGCGTTTCCATATCCACGCTAGCTACCTCGGGGTTACTGATCACCCAGTCCACAAACTGATTAGGAGCATCAGACGGGGTAAAATCGATATTAAGGCCACGCTCCTGCCCTTCGATCATTTCCAGAGTATCCAGTTCGATATTAATATCCTCTACCGGCGTTTCCTGCCAGTCGCAGCTAACCACACACTGTGCCTGTACTGAACCGTCGAGCGTAGCGCAGGTAATAATAGCCTCCCCGGCAGTTACTCCGGTTACGAAGCCAGCACCATCAACGTGGGCTATCCTTGACTCAGAAGAAGACCATTGCAACTGACTAAACCCGGCATTTGGGATATCCAGTGTAGCCAGCAGGGTATCGAGACCACCAACAGTGTCTAGGGTAATTTCTTCTTTATTCAGTATTATTGAGCCAATGGCATTAGCCATTTCTGCATTCTTGTAATGTTGGCTCGATGCATAGCCGTATGCCAGATGGGCAAAAACCGTATTCTGGTGTATCGTATTCTCCGAGGAAGTCGGAGCGTGAATATTGAAACAATACCGGCTATGACCGGGCCATTCCTCCACTAGCGGATACATGGAAAAGTTATGCCAGTCCTTATTCCATGGTCCTTTGCCGCCCTGTATTTCCACGCCATCAATGACATAGGTAACCGGGTCGTAACCAAAAGCCAGAGACCAGGGGCCGTAAGGGATATGACCGGGATAAACCACCCAATCGTTATTGTAGCGGGAATCCAGGTGAAAACCGGACTCCACCGGCCGGGGCCCTACCCCACTTGCCCAGGTCGTATGCATGGCGTTGCCCCCCAGGAAGTAGTCTACCGTTTGGTGAATGACGTTGCGGTAGACTTCGTCCCCCAGGAGTTCATAAGCCATGATGGTTTCAAACAACCAGGGCGTTGTACCCTGCCCGACCAGCATCGGCATATCCCAGATACCGCCCCAGCGCAGCGCGCGGCGATCGGCGGCATTGATTGCCGACCAGTTAGCTACTTGAGCAACGGTGGTTTCCAGGTTTCGCTGCAACAACCGGTCAGTATCAGCATGATCACAAGCCATGTAACTGTACAGCCCCAATTTTGCGACTTCAGAAACCTGAACGTTACTGACCAGTTGCTCCAATACGGGCAGGGCATCCTCCTGATAGCCAGCCTTTCCGGTCAACCGGAATAAGTTTACAGCAGCATAAAGCCGGTAAACCTCCAGGCTATCCTGGTAATTGTTTCCATTTTCCGGTTGATTTTCCGGATTCGACGCCCAGGCATAAGCCGCCTCCGCTTCGGCAATCCAGTTGACCTCATCGTAGCTCATCTCTTCAAAGGCAAATGCATCCAGCATTTCTACCGGAAAGGCCGTGGGGTTCTTACCAAGGCTTTTCAGAATATAAGCCAACTGTGCAGCCTGTCCGGCGTAGTAGTAGGTCATGAAGGCATCTGCCTGCGTCACTACGTAGCGCCGGTGGTCCTGCCAGGAAGGCTTATTGTTCTGAGCATTACCATCTTCTTCATTGTACACATCGGGGCAGATACGGGCTCCGCCTACGCCACCATCGCTGTACCCCTTGTCCATGAGTTCTTTGCGCAAGCGGTAGTTGAACTTAACCAGCCAGGAAGCCTCATCTACGATGTCCGGAATACCATTACCACTTTCCGGGATATTCAGCTCATCATCGGAAAAGCGTTCCGGTGCATACTCGTAGGTCAACATAAGCTGTGCAGGTATCTTTTGGTGGGTATGGTAGGCATCCCAATCGCCCGCATCTTGGTACCAGCCTGCCACCTCAATGATATTCCCTACTGCAGCAGCCTTAATCGCCTCCTGTGCGTCTCCGCCACCTTCCGCCGTCCAATTGGTGAACGGGAAATCGGAGTACAAAAGGAGAGCAGAGAAATCCGTACCATCATCACTCGTGAGTATGGGGTTCTGAGTTACCGGCCGGATGTAATCACCATCGGTGTAAGGCGGAGCCAGCCGGATGCCGCTACGCTGATAATAGAGGCCGCGCCCGAAAGTCGTTGCCGCTTCTTTCAGGGCTTCCGGCCCAATGGTAAACGGAAAAGAACGGCCGATACCTTCCACCACCAGTACATATTCGCCAGTGGCCGTAAGGTCAGAAAAGTCACAATCGTAGACCTGCGCCCCCAGGAAATTCCGGAATGGGGTGTCTCCGGTACGGGCAGTTTCGGCATTGGTAGCCAGTTTTCGGGGCTGCAGAGTGCCACTCTTGACGGGTTCTTCCGGGTCATTGGTATTGTAGATCCAAAAGGTATTGTCTGCGTAACCGGAAAGGTCGAGCCCTCCCCCATCGCCCATCCAATGGTAGACGTAGCCAAATTTTGGGGCATCCGGCAGGTAGCCAATGGTGTTGGTATGCACAGCTTCACTGCGGAGATTTTTGACCTCAAAGGTGAAAGTCCACTCGTCTCCGTTTGCAGCAAGCGCCCCGGTTTGAAGGGTGTACGAGGCACCCGGCTGTAGTGGGGCCTCCAGCACCAAATACAGCCAATGTTCCGCAGCCCAGGGCTTTCCCGTAGGATCAAATGCCCATTTTTCTGTATTCCAGGGCACGTCTTTGACAAATTCCGTGCCCTTGGTTTTACGATAAACCACTGTTGGGAATACTCCACTCTGATAATCAGGGTCATCAGGGCTGGAAAGGGTATAGGAATCTTCCAACTTAGCCGCCGCCACATCGAGCCGGTCAACATTCAAATCATTAGGATAAGCCACTTCTCCGTCATCAAAATGTACCAGTAAAATCTGATCGGTGAGCGGGGCGACGCTCGTGATATTAGACGCAGTGACCCAATGAGACCAAATGGTAAAAAGAAAGAACAGGGTAAGCCGTTTCATAATTGGTTAGGTTTTAGTATTTCCAGGGTATTAAGATCGTGCTAAGACAAGACAGAAGGGATGGTTATTTTGACGTATTGGATACCCATTTTCACACCAACGCTTCGGTTACATTTACACAGGCTACTTCTCTTCTGTCCAAAACAGCCTTTATCCTATGTCAATCTCTTTTCGTTCCATGACCAGGTGCCTCCTCACCGCTTGTTGTTGCCTCGGGGCTGCACTAGCCGTTTATGCTCAAAGCTCTGTATTTAATGTACAGGATTATGGTGCCACCGGAGATTCCACCCAGTACGCCCAGCCCTTTTTGCAGCAAGCTATTGATGCCTGCCATACCGCAGGAGGTGGGCAGGTATTGTTACCTGCCGGGGCTTACACTACCGGCACCATCGTCCTAAAAGACAATGTTGACCTCCATTTGGCCTCTGGCGCCACCCTCTACGCCAGTCAACGGGAGAAGGACTACGAAAGCGATTTTGTGGTCTACAAGAAAAACGACAGCGGCAAGCTCCCGGGTGAAGGCACACCGGTTCTAATCTATGCCAAAGGTGCCCGCAACATCAGCATTACCGGCAAAGGGACCATCCACGGGCAGGCCCGGCGGACCTATGAGCCTTTAAAAAGCGTAGATGGCTTTATCGCTGAAAAGACCGAGAATGCCCGCGCTGCCGGTGTAGAGATGAAAATGTACTACAAGGTGAAACCCTACACCTGCATGGTCTTTCTGGAGGACTGCAAAGACATCCGCATTCAGGATGTCTCCATGATTGAGTCCACTGACTGGACTTTGCACTTTAAGTGGTGTGAGCGGGTATTCGTAGAGGGTATTTACATTTTTTCCAGCCTGGAACAAGGCGTTAATGCCGATGGCATCGACATCGACGGGAGCCGTGATGTAGTCATCTCTGACTGTGTGATTATAACGGGTGATGATTCCATCGTATTGAAATCCACAATCACCGGAGAAGAATACCGGGCGTGCGAAAATATCACGGTCACGAATTGCTCCCTCGTCTCCACTTCTACGGGGCTAAAGCTGGGCACCGAAAGCCACGGCGACTTCCGGCACATCACCTTTTCCAACTGCGTGATCCGCAACAGCAACAGGGGGCTGAGTATCGTAGTGCGGGACGGGGCAACGGTAAGCGATGTACTGTTTTCCAATATCACCATTGAATGCGACCGCAAGCACTTCAACTGGTGGGGCGACGGCGATCCGATCTGGCTGGTGCTCAAGCGGCGGTTCCCTGATTCCAGACTTGGAAAGATTCAGAATGTGACCTTTCAGAACATTCAGGCGCACGGGCAGGGTACCAGTAAACTTGAAGGCTACCCCGGCGAGCAGCCCCTGGAGAACATCCGTCTCTATAACGTACAGCTAACTATGCAGGCCGAAGACAAGCCCGATAAGCGGGCAACGCACGGCTTCGAAGCCCACGATGTCGACGGGCTTATACTTTCCGACCTGTCTATCCACTGGGACACCACAGAGGGAACGGAGCCCAAGTGGGCATCCGCAGTGGCCCTCAGTAATGTAAAGGGGCTGGAAATGGACCGGGTGAGAGGCAAAGCGGCGCGGGAAGCTGCTGCCATTCTGCTAACTGATGTGCAGGATGCCTACATTACCAATACCTTACCCTACGCTGGCACAGCTACCCTTTTCCGTATTGACGGCGCAGAAACCCGGAACTTGGTATTTCGGGATAATGATCCGCTTGGGGTCGCTCAAAAGCCTTATGAAGCTGCCAACTCCGTTAATCGCCAGGAAGTAAAACGCTAAGTACACCTTACAGCATGAAACGCTATACCAGCCTGTTCTTACTTTTTTTGTCCTACGGCATACTTCAATGCCAAAACTGGTCCCATCAGCTCCTGGAAAGCTGCAAAGAAGGAAAAGCGACCTGTGAGGGGTTTACCATACAAGCTGACGGGGAAGCCATCATTTTGCAGTCTGCCGAGCGCAAGGCTGTGCTTTCAGCTTCACCAGATGGCTTCGGGCTCCCAAAAGATTGGGCACTTTATGATAGCATAAACTTTGATTTGGTAGTAAGAAATGACGCTCCTTTGCCAATTACTTTTTCATTCGTTGGCCGAAGAAGCATTCTTCCCTTTAGGGTTTCTTTGGAGGGACCTTCCAATATTAAATTTCCTTTGAGGGAACTCCCCTTAACCGGTAGCCAATACGCGCCGGAAGAAATTCGGATAGTGGCGGAAGGCAGTGTCTATATCCAGTTAAAACAACCCAAACTGCACCTTCGGGAAGGCAGGCTCTATCCGGTTGTCGACTCCTTTGGACAGCGATTACTGGAAACCTGGCCAGATAAAATTAAGCGTACAGCTCAACTTCAAGAGCAGGCTCAGATAGCTCAAAATGAACTCGCCCTTATCTCGCCACCCGAGAACCGGGATGGTTTTGGCGGATGGACGAGTGGTCAACGTTTCGACAGCACAGGTTTCTTTCGCTTGCAAAAAGGTACAACCAGGGATAGCCTAACCGCCTGGTGGTTGGTTACTCCGGATGGCTACCCCTTCTGGTCTTTAGGCGTAACGGGTCTTCGAAATAAATCCCCCTGGTACGATGTTACGCCATTCCAGGGAAGAGAACACCTCTTTGAGGCCCTTCCTCCTGACTCAGGGCTTATGAAAGAAGCCTACGAAGGCGACACGCACGTTAGTTTCTATACGTGGAATGTTCTGCGAAAATGGGGAAGTCTCAACAAATGGAGAGCCGTTTGCTTTGAGCGGCTCCAACGATGGGGGATTAACACTTTGGGCAATTGGGCAGCAGCAGCGGTATTGGAATCCACGCCTATACCCTATACTCGAGCCCTCAGGAGCAATACCGGCACAGGAGTGCAACTGCGTGTGGGGGAAAGCCGCTTCCCGGACGTATTCGACCCTGCATGGGCGCATCACCTGGATACCGCTTTTGCCCTTACCCGGCAGTGGAAAGAAGATCCTTTACTCGTTGGCTATTTTGTGGATAATGAGATGCATTGGGACCAACCAATGTTGCTTGAAAATGCCTCCGGTGAAAGTGCGCTGCGCCGTCACTGGGAAAGCTTGCTAAAACAACGGTATACGGATCTGGTGGACCTGAACAACAAATGGGGCACTAAGCTGAGCAACTGGTCGGAAGCCCGTACTATCAGCAGCGACTTCCCACGAACCAAGCAGTTTGAGCGCGACCGACTGAAACTGGAAGAAGACTTTGCTGAAGCGTATTTTCAAAAAATCGCTCAAACGCTGGCAAAGCATGATCCCAATCATCTTTACCTGGGATGCCGGTTTACCCATAAACTTAAGCCCTTGCACGTTATCGAATCAGCCGGTCGATGGTGTGATTTAATATCTGTTAATGTCTACAGCTACCAGCCTTTAAAAGCGCAAATGGAGGCCTGGCACAAGCTCAGTGGTGGCCGCCCACTTTTGATAGGAGAACACCATGTACCCCTGGACAGCAAAAGACAATTGCCTCCTAAATACCCAAACTTTACAGCTGAAGAACGATACCAATACTACATCAACTATGTCAAAACCTGGGCAGAGATGCCGTTTGCGGTTGGTTGCCACTGGTACCAGTTCAAAGATCAACCCCTGACAGGCAGGGGTGCCGTAGGTGGAGAAAATCAGACCGTGGGATTGGTAGATATAACAGATCAGCCACATAAGGAACTAGTCGAGGCCATACGGGCCGTTTCCCAGCAAGTATACCAATGGCACAAGAGCGCTACCCAATAAAAGCAAGTAGCACGACCAACATCCCAATGAGCAATGAAAAGAAGAAATACTCCAGTACAACCCAATACCAATAGGGTTTTTCTACGGTCTTCTTCCGGGCCCATTTCACGATTGCATTCCACATAGGCATTTGATTAGAGCCGTAAATTAGGCTCCTGCCATAAGTATAAGGTGGAATTTTGTTCCAAATGCCCGTTACAAATGTCCATCTGCCCCTTTATTGGCAGTCGCATCTTGCTCATTGGCTGATACGTACTGTGTAGGGGTCATGTTGTAGTGTTTCTTGAATTTTTTGCTGAAATACTGTGCATCAGAAAAGCCCACGGAGTAAGCCACCTCGGAAATGGAGTCATATACGCCCAGCTTCAGCATTTCTGTGGCTCTTTTCAGCCGGATCATATTGATGAACTCTTTTACCGAATGATCCGTCAGTGCACTGAACTTCCGGTACAGTACCGACCGGCTCATGCCCAGCGCCTTTGCAAAGTCACTGACCCCAAACTCGCTATCGCTAAGGTGGTCTTCAACAATTTGGATTGCTTTCTGGAGAAAAGCTTCGTCTGCCGAAGGGGGCTGTTTAGGCCCTGATTGAAGCAGGTCTTGGCTAAACCGGCGCCTGAGTATCTCACGGTTTTGGATCAGGTTAAAAACCCTGGCTTTGAGTAGCCGGAATTTAAAGGGTTTCGTCACGTAGTCGTCGGCGCCTGTTTCCAGCCCAACGACGAGCTTCTCTTCACTTTGATTGGCTGTCAGGAGAACGATCGGGACATGACTCGTACGGTCATCGGCTTTCAGCGTTTGGCAGAGTTCAATACCGCTCTTTTTGGGCATCATGATATCGCTGAGAATGATATCCGGTAACAAATCAAGGGCTTTTGTAATACCCGCTTCGCCGTTCCCGGCTTCTTCTATCACAAAATAGGGCTCAAAACTCATACGAAGGAAGCGGCGGACATCCTCGTTATCCTCAACGATGAGTAAAGTCGGCTTTTCGCCGGATTGGATAAGGGCTTCGGGAACAGAAAAAGCCCGTTGCAAATCATTACCAGCTGGTTGTTCGCCCGATACCGGACTAGTCACTGCTAACTGATGCTGTTGACTGCAACCCAGCGCCTGACCATCCAATGGCAACCAAATAGTGAAGCGGCTTCCCTCGCCAACGGTACTTTCCAATTCCAGCCCACCACCGTGCATCTCGACCAACGCTTTGGCGTAAGCCAGTCCGATTCCGGTCCCCTGCGGCAGTTCTTCTCCATCCTGACCGTGCCCCGGTTGCACCTGATAGAACCGGTCGAAAATACGGTCCTGGTGCTGAGGCGAGACCCCCGAACCATCGTCCTCAATGCTAATGAGCACAACAGGCTGGGAAGCTTTACCGGATTCCGGAACCCGCTGTCCCTTTCGAATCTCAATTTCTACTTTACGCCGGGTAAACTTAAAGGCATTAGACAGTAGATTATAGATGATTTTCTCCATCTTATCCGGATCAAAACAAATGGAGATCTGCTGTAGTGAGGCTTGCAACTGATAGTCAATGTATCGGCTTTCCGCCAATCCATCAAAGGCTGTTTTTACGCCCTTCACAAAGGATACCATATCTGCGGATTGAGGAGATAACCGGACCTGATCTTCATCTATTTTCCGGAATTCGAGTAATTGGTTGACCAGTCGGAGCAGACGCTTGGTATTTTGGTGTACGATTTGCAGATGCTGACGCGCACGACCTCCAAAATCCCCGGAATCCAGCAATTGCTCTACCGGTCCGGTAATAAGGGTAAGCGGAGTGCGGAACTCATGGGATACATTAGTAAAGAATGCAAGCTTCAGGCGGTTAACCTCTTCTATTTTTTGCCGTTCCAGGTCTTTGAGGCGGAGGTTGTTCTTCAGGCGTTCCCTCATCAGTAAAGCGTGCCGGAAGCCAAATAGGAGCAGTATGGAAATTAAAACATAGGAAGCATAAGCCCAGGGTGTCCTCCAAAACGGAGGCTTGATCACAATGCGGAGCGATGCCGGCTCCGAATTCCAAACCCCATCATTATTCGCTGCCTTGACCTGGAAGGTATAGGTCCCGGCATTGAGGTTGGTAAAAGAAACACTGCGGCGGTCACCGATATAACTCCATTCGTCCAGGAAGCCTTCCAGCTTGTACGCATATTGGTTTTTCTCGCTTGAGGTATAGCCCAGGGCCGTGAAATCCAGGGCAAACAACTGGCTTTGCTGATGGCTCAGCACCAACTCCTCCGTTTGGCTAATGGGGCTGGTCAAAGGAGAATCCTCCCCCCCCGGATTTACGTATTGGTCGTAAAGCTTAAGCCCTGTAATGGCTGCCTCCGGCGCATGTGGATTATCCTGAATGACGTAGGGGTTGAAATAATTAAACCCGTTTATCCCACCAAAGTACAGGTGCCCACCTCTTGTTTGCAGCCCGGCATTATAGGAAAACTGATTGCTCTGCAGCCCATCCTGTTTGCAATAATTCCGAAAGTTGGGTATCCCGTTTTTACCTTCCAGCCATACCCTCGACAGCCCTTTATTGGTGCTCATCCAAACGGCACCTTCTTCTCCTTCGTAGAGCGTGTGAATGGCGTTGCTGGGCAGGCCGTCTGCCATAGTGTAGTTTTGAATCTCCAGCCCATCCGGTGATCGAACAAAAAGCCCACCCCCTTCGGTGCCGACCCATAACCGACCTTTCGCATCTTCAAGAAAGGCTCGGCTGTCAAATTGGTTCAGGCTGCTGCTTACCGGGGTTACCAGTGGTTGCAGTGTTTCCGAATCCTTCGAGACGTACCGGACGCCTTTACCGCCCACCCAAACCCTGCCAGACGCGCCCCGGTAGAGAGCCGTAACCCGCTCAGCATAAGCTTCTTCACCCGATTGGCTTTTAGTGGTCCAATGCTCAAAAGTGCCCGTTACCAGGTTCAACCGGTCTAAGCCTGCCAGCGTACCCACCCAAAGGTGGTTTTCGTTATGTGGCAGCAAAGACCATACATTGTCATTGCGAATACTCCCCTGCTGTCCAGCTTGATGCTGAAAAGACTCCAACGCCCTGGTCTTGGGGTTAAACCGTTGTAATCCGCCACGATAAGTACCAATCCAGATCTGGCCCGCCTGATCTTCGCACAGACTGGTGATGACTTTACTATTTACCCCATCCGCCTTTCCCAGGCTTCTAAAATCGCCGGAGCCCGGAGTCCAGATATTCAGTCCTCCACCATCGGTACCAATCCAAATGTCACCGTGCTTGTCTTCCAGAAAGGAAAGTACTGAACGGTGATTCAGCCCTTTCCCGGTGACCAAACTGCGACCAATGTGGTGAAAAGCTTTATGGTTAGGGTTAAAAATACTGACCCCACCGTCGAAAGTGCCGACCCAAACCAGCCCCTCATTGTCTTTAAAAAGTGCATAGGCAGCGTCACTGGCAACCGATTGCGGATCATATGGGTCATAACCCACGTGCTTTACTGTTTCCTTATTCAAATCGAATATAGACAAGCCACCGCCGTCGGTCGCCACCCATAGGTTTCCGTGCGGTCCGAACGTCAGCCCCTTGACCAGATTATTTTGCAGTCCCGGCGTTTGTTCTGCGTTGTAGTGCCGGATGCCTGAACGGTCAGCACTGATTCTGAAAAGCCCCTCCCCCTGTGTGCCGACCCAAAGCCGACCCATCGAATCTTCTACAATGCTTTTTGCCAGATCTCCCTTTGCCTTAAGCGCCCCGATCGGAAGGAATTGCCAGGCCTCCTCCCCTGCCTCTAAATAATACAGGCCCGCCTGATCCGTCCCAACCCAAATTGTACCGCTTTGGTCTTCGCAAATGGCACTGACATCAGAGACCGTTAGATGTGAAAAGCGGACCTTTAGGAAAGAAGCTGAGCTTTTTTCTTTGACACAAAGCCTGCCATCCAATGTTCCTGCCCATATTCGCCCAGACCGGTCTTCATAAACCGTTCGTATATACTGACCACCGTTGGTCTTCTTGGCAGGACCAGGCAAACTGACCGGAATAAATTGGTTTTGTTGAGGATCGTAAGTGCACAACCCACTGGCAGTACCTATCCACAACAAGCCATTCTGATCTTCAGTTAGGGTTAATACTTTATTACTGGTAAGCGAATTAGCATTCGTATTCTTATTGCGAAAGACCTGAAAGCTATAGCCGTTGTATTGGTTTAGCCCATCATTTGTACCCACCCAGATATAGCCCCGGTGGTCTTTTAAAATCGCATTCACGGTATTCTGGGACAACCCCTGTGCCACGTTTAGCTGATCAAAGCGGTAACTTTGGGCTGCCACCGTATTCCATGAAACCAAGAGGATTATAGCGGCAATAAGGCTTCGCATACTTTTCGTTTGTCTGAAATTGAAGATAATCATCAATTCCCTACAATTTAAATAAAATTTCTTAAGCCTTGCCTTACACCTAACAAAAATCATCGAAATACGACTCCTTCAAAACAAACCCCCCAAAACAATGATATGCATCATTCCTTTGGGGGGTAAATTATGGCATCCGTATACGATCTAATCCCGGTCTTTCACACAACGTACACTAAGGCCGCTATTCTTGACTACGTGCCCCTGCCCGAGGAGTGGAAAGTTGTTCATCAAGCGATAAAAAGCGCGCGCCTCAGCCTGCTCAGTGGCTGTCCAGAACACGGCATTTTCTCCTTCAAATACGGCATACCCCCAGTTCCCCGCCAGAAGGGCATCAAAGCCCGAGGGGCTACCTGCACCGCGAATTTTATTGGGTACATTTACGCCATCGCCGCCCTGCCCATCTACAGACAGAAAGGCATTGAAGGCTTCCCACTCCGCTTTGGTGGGGAGATGCCATTCACAGGGGCAGATACCCTGTACTTCCTCTTCGCCGGAAGCGGAAGAGCTACCATTCATCGCTCCATCCCAGGTATAATGTGCGCCCATAGCGTTAGTACAATTTAAGGCTTCGCAAAAGCGGCCACTAATCGCTACTTCCGGATCCTGAGGTAAATGTTCGGTTCTCAGGTTTTGGGTCGTCCAGCACTGTCCTCCGATAGTCAATGTCGGGTATTTATTACCATCTACATCAGTGATACTGTCACGGCCGCAGACAAATTCCGGTTGCCCCACCATTACGGAATCAACCGTAACGATAGCAGGGTCGCCACTGTCCGTCACGGTAACGCTGTACCAGTCTGTGGTAAGGTTTTCAATGCGCCCGGATTCTTCTTCATTGCTCCAGCGTAAAACATAAGGACTCGTGCCACCACCTACAGTAAGCTCAACCGCACCATCGTTGCCTCCGAAGTAGGTCACTTCCTCTACTGTGAAGTTCAGGTCGAGCGGGGGCGCTTCGGGCTGTACCAGGTTGTAAGTATTCGAGGCCACCGTAGACTCGGTGTCGATGATCTTTACTGTGTAGCTGCCGGCCGGTAAGCCAGAGACATCTTCCGTATCGGGGCCATGGCTCCAGAAAATCTGATAGGGCGGTGCGCCCCCTTCAACGGATATATCGATAGCACCGTCAGCTGCACCAAATGTACTGGGCTGAACGGCTTCACCGGTAATTATGATGAATGGAATATTGATAGTGGTATCCTTGTTGCACGCGGTAGCAATGAGGGTTAATACCGCAGCCGTCAGGATAAATAGGATTGTTTTTCTCATGGTTATCTTATTTGAAATCAAGTTCAGACTGAGGTAATTTCCAGTATAAATCGGCGTAGGGGTACTCCATTAGTGCTGCTTCGCGATCCCCGGGATAAATCGGTAATTGCAAGGCCTGCAGGTAATGGAAGCGATCACCTTCGAATGCCATCTCTTTGATGCGCTCATGGTGAATATCCTGTTCGGTAACGGTTGCCAAAGGCTCCAGGCCGGCCCGTACCCTTACTTTGTTCACATCTTCTGCCGCCCCGGGCATATCACCGTCGTTGTACCGGATGATGGCGCGCGTCAGCAGCATTTCCGCCAGCCTGATTACCGGGATATTAGAGCGCTGCCCATCGGTGGCCCGGTAGTATTTGTCGCCCCAGACGTGTGGGTCTTTGATGTGCGGGTACTGCATTTCGTACTCCGCAGGGTCGGCGGAGTTGGTGCCCGGATTGCCTTCAATGCGCCAGAACAGCTGCTGATAGCGCTTATCCTGCAGTGCCAATTCTGTTTCGTTGAGTTCATCGTCCATCCATCCAATTTGCTTCAGGATGGTATGGCTCATCGGGAATTGGTTCCAGGTGCATCGCTTCTGGTATTCACCACGCCCGCCATTCCTTGCCCGGTAGTCACTCCAGTTCATACTGGTAGGTACTTTATTGGGGCGGATGATTTCCGGATCGTGGTTATTGGTGGCCCAAATCACTTCTGCACCATTCCCGGCATAGTCTTTATTGAATGCTTCAATAGGGTCCTCTTCCATTGAGAAGGGGCCACTGATGACATAGTCCAGCTCCGCTTTGGCCAGGCTGAACTCCCCAAGCTGAAAGTAAACCCGGGCCAGCATACCAGCTGCTGCATAGCGGGTAGCCCGTCCCTGTACGTAAGATGGATGATGGATACCGGCATTAAAAGCCTCTGGCAGGAGTTCTTTCGCCGCTCTTAAATCTTCAATAATTTGGTTGTAGATGACATCAGTGGTCACGTACTGCGGACTGTTCGCTTCTTCTGCCGAAAGGGGCGTCTCCAGGCGCAGGGGCAAAATCTCTTCGCCAGCGAAGTTCGGCGCACCAGGCACCGGGCAATGACGGCGGGTCAGGTAGAAGTAGGCGTAGGCACGCATAAACTGCATTTCACCCTGAATACGATCCAGGTTGGCCAGATCTCTTTCGGTTGGATTTGGAAAAGGGCGGTAGTCATTTTCAACCAGAAAGTCGAGTACAGAATTGGCGTGGGTAATACATTTATAGCCGAGTGAGAAGCCAGAATTGGCTTTAGTCATTTCCACTGCCGTCGTCCGCAAATACATTTCCTCGAAGGGGATGTCAGCAGAGGTGTTGGGCAGTAAATAAACGGCGTCTGACATGCACTCAAAAATCAGCCGGTCGTCGCCAAAAAAATTACTCCAGGAGCTGGTAAAAGCCAAATTATAAGGCGTCACTACGCCACGCTCTAACTCCTCCATGTTGAGCCAGGGGAACTCCGGCGGATTTTGCAATTCGAAGAACTCATCGTTTTCACATCCGGCAAAAGCCAACAACATCAGTAATACCAGGATGCGATTCTTTATCGTATTCATAATTTGGTCCATTTTTTTTGGTTAGAATTTCACGGTCACACCACCGGCAAGTATTCGTAGCGGAGGCAGCACGCCACCGCCTGATTCTGGGTCCCAGCCATCGTAGTGTGGTGCCCAGACCCAAAGATTAGTGCCGGTAAGGTATACCCGCAGGCTTTGGAGTCGCCAGCGCTGAGCCAGTTCGTTGGGAAAAGTATAGCCCACCTGCAAGTTACGCAGCCGCAGGAAGTCAGCCCGGTAAAGGTACTTAGTCCAGTTGACGGTTTCGTTTTTGAAGTTGCCGGTAGCATCTGTCCAGTCGCCTTTGCCCGTTGGCGAATCCGGGTTCTCCACTTCGGGGTCCCACCCGTAGGGATAAGCCCCCTGCCAGCGTAACTCCGGATACTTGGCATCCGGATTCTCCGGCGTCCAGGTGTTACCGATGAGGTCAGAGCGAAGCACCACCTGTCCGTATTGCACGTCAGTAGTCCGCTGCTCTTCGTAATCATAAAGGTAGTCACCACCGGAAAAGCTCAGGAATACGGACAGGTCTACACCTTTGTATTTGAAGGTGTTATTGAACCCACCGAAAATAGTGGGAATAGCCGTTTTATCCTTGTGGACAATCCGGTGGTTTTGGAGATTATTAAGGGTTGCCGGTATTTTTCGACCCGTTTTTATGGTTTCCCCGGTTTCTTCAAAACGGTCGATATCAATTTCCCAAATCATATTCACACCCCGCTCGGGGTCTACCCCGGCATCTTCAGCCATGTAGTACGCCCACAAGCGCCCACCGGTCTGCGAAACCCGGCTGCCACTAAGCAAACCCCGCCCTGAACGGTCAAGGTCCGGTGTCAGGCGGTTTACCTGATTTCGGTTAGTGGTGATATTGAAATCTGTCGTCCAGGTAAAATCACCACTGCGGATGTTACTGGAACTCACATCAAACTCCACGCCCCAGTTGGACATATCGCCGATATTACCCCAAATCCGGTTGCCCTGAAGGCCAGCGGAAGTCGCTAGCGGAGAAGCCAGCAGCAAATCAGTCACGTCCTGCCGATAGTAGGCTACAGATCCCGAAACCCGGCCTTCCCATAACCCAAAGTCAATACCAGCATCGTAGCTGCTTGTGGTTTCCCAGGTTAGCGAAGGCACACCAATGTTCGTAATGCGGGTACCCTCCAGAATAACATCAGCGGGGCCGTAGCGCCAGTCCGTATTATTGGCATACGTCGTCACAAAGCGGTTGCTGGGAATATTTTTATTGCCCGTTTGACCATAGCTGCCCCGCAGCTTAACCTGGCTAAACATACTATTGCCCCAAAAGGGCTCATCGCTGATCACCCATCCTGCTGAAAGTGCTGGAAAAGTCCCCCAGCGATAATTTTCATTGAATTTGGAGGAGCCGTCCTGCCTAAAACTAACCCCCAGAAAATAGCGGTTCATAAACTTGTAGTCCGCCCGGCCAAAAAAGGCGCGCAGGTATTCTTCATACGACAATCCGCCAGATAGCGTCAACAGGTCCTGGGGGTTACCAATTTCTTTATAGGTACCGGTAAGGTTTTGCCCTTCCATCAGCCGGCGTTCCTGATAAATGGACTGAGACTCTGTACCTGCGGTAAAGCTAAAACCGTGATTGCCAAAATCGCGGTTATACTTCGCATACAAGTTGTAGTTAATGCTGCGCCGGATCCGGCTTTCATCAGAAGCAAAGGAACCAAACTCCCGCAGGGTGGCCGTTACCCAGTTCAGTGTATTGGACTGTAGCAGGTCAAAGGAGCCCTCTGCACGGATAGATAAGCCCTGAATAGCTGGAATGGTGTACTCCAAAGCGAGCCCGCCAAGACCACGGTAGCTCGTCACTTCATCTACCAGTAAGTCGCGGTCGATAGCAGCGATCAGGTTACTCCCTGACATAGGGTTCCAGTAGCCGCTGGAATGATCAGAATTGAAAATAGGGTACCAGGGCAGGGCATTCCGGTTCGCATTGCCCCAGCCGGCACTGTTACCGCCGCTGTTGTTGCCCAATGCACCGCCTACCTGCTGCTTCACCCGGTCGTTATTGGTAAAGCTAAAATTCAGGCGGGTTTCCACACTTAGGTTTTTCATAGGGTTAAACTGAAGGTTGGCACGGACAGAATAGCGTTCCAGGCCATTATTCCGTAGCACACTATTGTCGTTCCTGTAGCCAAAGGAGACATACATATTACCCCCGTCAAAGCCCTTCGTCCCGGACACATTAATGTCCTGATAATTGCCCTGGTCCAGAATCTGATCAAACCAGTTGGTATTGATCGCCAGGGCTTCTTCCCGGCTGAGGCGGGCTATCGGGTCATCCTGGAAAAGGTTAAGAATAGAATTGGGATCAAATAGAGCGGCGTCCCCCTCTCCAAAAGAATTGCGGCGGGCCGACTCCACCAGATCAAACCACTCTCCGGTATTTGCAAAGCCGATATCATCCGAGCTACTGGCTGGGTTAGTTAGTCCTGCCGAATAATCAAGGGTAATAGACCCCTGACCTTTTTTCCCGGACTTGGTCGTAATGATAATAACGCCGTTAGAGCCCCGTGAGCCATAAATAGAGGTTGCTGCCGCGTCCTTCAACACCTGAATAGATTCGATATCGTTGGGGTTAATCATACTCATGGGGTCCTGGGAGGTAGCGCCATTGTTTGACCCCAGGCTCGACCCGGTGTAAATGGGCATACCATCAACGATCCACAGGGGATCTGTATCAATGGAAATGGAGCTTATACCACGGATTTTCACAGTAGAGGGAGCCCCCGGCACCCCACTGTTAGAGACCACCTGCACGCCGGAGGCCTGTCCCTGCAGGCCATCGACAAATGAAGTCGTCTTTAGCTTTGTGATGTTTTCCGATTTCACAGTCGCGACCGAGCCGATCACATCCCGCTTTTTTTTCGTGCCGTAACCAATGACAACAACTTCTTCCAGTGCCTCTGCATCAGACGACATCTCCAAGTCAATACGTGTTTGTTCCCCTATGGTTATTTCCTGGGTAGCATAACCAATATAGCTGAATACGAGGGTCTTTCCCCCTTCAGGTACACGGAGCGAGTAGTTGCCGTCATAATCAGTAATGGTGCCCGCCTCAGCACCTTTCACAAGAATATTTACGCCGATGAGCGGTTCTCCATAGGTATCCGCCACCTGCCCGGTGATGGTGCGCTGCCCATAGGACTGAGCCGAGAGCAGCAAAAGGAGCAGGAATAAGAAGTGCTTCATGGTTGTGTCTTTTTGGTATGCCTTCCCCGGCCGGGATGGCCAGGTCTTAGTTTATAGTCTGATAACCCAAAATTTGTGAACCCTGAGTTGTCAGACTAATTAGGTTCTATGGACAAATATAAATTTCGCTCCTTCGGTGCATGTGCAATAACATCCCGATGAACCGGGACAATCGTACCAAAACCCGGAAGCAGGTGGTTTTGAGCGCGCAATGGGACAATTACCCAGGTTGAAAGGGACGTTCTTACACGTTTCTTCCTAAGAAGCTGCTCAACTTGTTGCCATTGATTTTTTCTTAACCAAACACCAAAAGACATGATAATTAGATACCTGATTTCTGCTGTTGTCTTTTGCCTTTTGTCCCTGAGCCCGTTGTGGGGACAAACCGTTTCCAAATACGGTCAGGCAGATGCAGTGGTGATGGAAGCCTACCCGGATTCCATCATAGATCAATCCAACGTAGGCAGCAATATACTCGCGTATAAACATCGGGAAGGTGAAAATCTCTACGCTGTCTATTCTTATGTCAGTTTTGACATTAGCAACCTCAATGGTACACAAGTAGAGAATAGTTCCTTTAGCTACCGGGGTAAAACCGGTGATGCTGACTTCGAGGAGCTCTTCGAAATCGAGCTGCACAGTCTGAAAAGCGACTTTGACGCTGACAACCTGACCTGGAATGATAAGCCGCAGAAGGACAAACTGCTGGCTACTTCGGCTCTGAACAGCAGCTCTGCCCGCAAGGCGTTTATTAATGATGGCAGTAAGTTTACTGACTATATCAACGAAGCAACCCGTAAAGGCGAAACAACGATCGGATTTTTGATCCGCTCCACAGCCAAAGACTCTACCTCCAATATGTGGATCGGTGGTATCGGCAACGGCAATTTCGGGCCTATCCTGGAGTACACCATCTCTCCGGAGAAGAGCGGCTACGCGCACAGTGATGCAGTGGCCATGCAGACATTCCCCGATTCCATCATCGACCAGTCGAATCTCGGTGGCAATATTCTTGCCTACCGTCATGATGTAGATGGCGAACTGAATCGCGTGGAGTCCTACGTCAAGTACGACATCAGCCACCTGGTCGGCCAGCAGGTTGAAACCGTTAGCCTTAGCTATCGTGGAAAGACTGGCAACGCTGAATTTGAAGACCTTTTTGAAATCGAAGCCCATAGCCTTAAAAGTGACTTTGATGCTGACAACCTGACCTGGAGCAATAAACCCCAGAAAGATAAAAAGCTGGCCTCCTCCGTGCTGAACGCCAGCTCAGCTCGTAAAACCTTCATAAACGAAGGCACCCGGTTTGCAGATTACATTAATGAAGAACTCCGGAAAGGCAATACAACCGTCGGTCTGCTGATCCGGTCCGCTGCTAAAGACTCCACCTCCAATATGTGGATTGGTGGCGCAGAAAACGGCAGCTTTGGTCCGATTTTAGACTACACCATCGCGCCAAAGGGCAGTCAATATGCTATGGCAGATGCAGTCATCTTGCAAATGCACCCGGACTCTACACTAGATCAGTCGCAGGTGGGCGGCAACATTCTCGCCTACCGTGAATCCGTAGATGGCGAACTGATGCGCGTTCAGTCTTACGTGACCTACGACCTCAGCGCCCTCCAGGGCAAGCAGGTAGAGAATGTAAGCTTTAGCTACCGGGGCAAGACCGGTGCTGCAGACTTCGAAGAACTGTTTGAGCTCGAAGCCTTTAGCGTAAAGGCGGGCTACGATGCCGGCACCATCAACTGGAACAATAAGCCACAGCGGGATAAAAAGCTGGCGGGCTCTGCACTAAACAGCAGTTCCGCCCGAAAAGCCTTTATCAATGAAGGTACCCGCTTCCAGGATTATATCAACGAAGAAATCAGAAAGGGTGCCACTGAGCTGCACATCATGGTGCGCTCTACGGCTAAGGACTCCACCTCCAATATGTGGATCGGTGGTGCTGAAAATGGCACCTTCGGTCCGATTCTGGAGTTTGATACCAAGTCAATGGGCAGTGCTTATGGTACAGGCGATGCAGTTGTCTTGCAAATGCACCCGGACTCTACACTCGATCAGTCGCAGGTGGGCGGCAATATTCTCGCCTACCGCGAATCCGTAGATGGCGAACTGATGCGCGTTCAGTCATATGTGAAGTATGACCTCTCTGGTCTTAATGGCGAACAAATAGAAGCCGCTTCCTTTAGCTACCGGGGCAAGACCGGTGCTGCGGATTTCGAAGAGGAATTCGAATTGCAACTGCAAAGTGTGAAGGCCGACTTCGATCCGGAAGCCGTCACCTGGAACAACCGCCCGAGCAAAGACAAAGTCCTGGCCACTTCTCTGCTGAACAGCAGCTCGGCCCGGAAAGACTTTGTGAATACGGATTCCCGCTTGGTGGAGTACATCAATGAGGAGATTCGGAAAGGTGCCACGACGGTTAGCTTCCTGGTACGCTCAGCTGCTAAAGACTCCACGTCGAACATGTGGATTGGTGGCATAGAAAACGGCAACTTTGGCCCGGTACTGGACATCAGCCGACCAAACCTCTTCCGTCTGGAAAATGATACCCTGACGGTCATCGAAGATGTATTCGTATCCGAAGCAGAAGGTGATATGAACTTTGAGATCGCCGATGCAGATATGCACGTGATCAATGCAGCATCTACCAATGAAAGTAAGAACATTTATCTGAAGTTTAACATCAGTGCCTCTAAGAATGGTATTGGTACGGCTACCCTGATGCTTCGTGGTGATCAAAATGACCCGCCTTCACAGGATGAAAACTTCTGGATAGAAATTTATGGTACCGATAGTGATGACTGGTCAGAAGGCGCACTAACCTGGAATACGACACCTTCCGTCACTACCGATGCACTGGCAGAGTACAACATCACTGAAAGCGGCATGCACCTGGTTCAGGGCAGCGCCCTCACCGCTTATGTCAATGATGCGATCAAAGCCGGGCGTGAAAACCTGACTTTTGTGGTTCGCGGCCGCGATGAGACGGCTTTCCGTGGGTGGATTTCCTCCAAAAACTGGGTACCGGCCCAACTTGCACTCGACTACTCCACACAGGATAAGCGGATCATCGAAGATTCCTACGTAGCCGAAGGTACACCTGACGAAAACTACGATGGCACCACCGCAATGCAGATTGCGATGGATGATGATGCCAATAACGACCGGGAAACCCTTCTGAAGTTTGACCTGGACGGCTCCCGTTCGAATATCGTCACCGCAACCCTTATCGTTAAGGGCGATCAGGAAAACACCGGTGTACCACTCGACAACTTCTACATCGAAGTATATGGTACCACTGACAACTCCTGGGACGAGACGACGGTGACCTGGACCACCAAGCCGGACAACGTAACGGGTCCGTTGATGGAATTCAATATCACTGAAAGTGCAGACCACGAACTAACGAGCCCTGACCTGACCAATTTCGTGAAGACTGCAATCAGTCAGGAACAGGAGTATATTTCCTTCGTGATTCGCGGTCGGGATAACACCCCCGGATCGAACGCTTGGATTTCTGACCAGGGTTGGAAGCCAGCACGGCTGTTCCTCGACTATCGTCAGATTGTAGCCTCGCCGGCAATTATTACACCTGCAGGCGATTACATCCCTGAAGTGACCGTAGAGGTTGTTCCTCAAACACCAGGTTCGACTATTTACTATACCCTGGATGGCACCGTGCCTACAGAAGAAAGCCTGCTATACGAGGCCGGTATATTACTGACCGATACGGCTACAGTTACCGCCCGTGCCTTTGCGGATGGACTCCTAGCCAGTAGCCCGGTATCAGCAACCTACAACGTAGCGGCGGTTGGCTTACCGGTATTCTCCCCTACTCCATTGGTAGAATACAACGATGCTGTAAATGTCACCATTGATATTCAGCCACAGAATGCCTTCGTTTTCTACTCAGATGACAGTAGTGACCCGCTGACGCCATATCCTGGCGGTGGTATTTTACTAACCGAGACTACCACTCTCCGGGCACGCGGTGTGAATGCTGATGGCTCTGTATTTGGCCCGGTACTCGAAGCGACGTATACCGTTGTGAATACCGTACCAGGTACAGGCACTGGCCCCGGCGGTGTAGGTGCATCTGATAATGCAATTGCCGGTCAGCCCGAGAATGCACTTTGGCTCAGAGCCGACGCTATTACTGACGTAGCCGATGGAGAACAGGTCTTTACCTGGACGGATCAGTCCGGCAACGGCAATGACGCTTACAATACTTTCGTGGAAGGAGGCGACAACGGTATTCCAAACACCGGTGAAAGCCAAAAACCTGCCCCTACCTATATTGCAGATGGCCTGAATGGCAAGCCGGTTATGCAGTTTGGACTGGATGATGGATCTGCCCCTCTCAACCGTTCCCTCATCATTGATGATGCGGACAACCTGGACGGTGGTGCCGGTATCTCCATCTTCACGGTCTTTAAGCGGAATCAGTTTTATGCTGACTTTGCAGCTATGTTCCAAAAGCGGGATATCTCCTCCGGAGCAGCTGCCCAGGCTTATGTACTGGAATTCAACGGCGGTGCCAATCCACACACGATGCAGTTTGTGATCGAACGGTCGCTCTTCCTGCGCAGTGATTCCGAATTCAATGACCAGGACTATTACATCGTCAATGCCGAATTACAGGGCGACTTTGCACAGGCAATTCTCCGCAGTAATGGCGGCATTGAAAAACTCAACAGCTTCAATGGCATTGTTCCAGCAGTGGATGCACCTGTCATCATCGGGGGCTTTCAGCCGATCAGTATTCCTGAGCTTGTCGTGTACAAAAAAGGCCTGAACGCTGCTCAGAACCTCATCGTGCACAACTATTTGGCCGTGAAGTACGGACTGAATATCATGGAAGACGATACCGATCTGAAGTTGTACACCAATACTGATTACACCGAGGACCTCATTGGTGTGGGTAAAACAATCTACATTGATGGTACCACCGAACAAGAGCACCGCTCTGCTTCCGGTGCAGGTATGCAGATTGACGTACGCTCCCCATTTGCAGTCGACGAATTTGTCATGGCGGCCCACAACGGACTGCCGGTCAACTCACCGAGCGACTGGGAACGCGTATGGAACGTAGAAGTCATTGGCAACAGCCCGAATGTAGACCTCATATTTGACTTTGAAGCCGCAGGTGTTGACGCACCGGGCTCCGTAGACAACCTGAAGTTGCTCTACCACGATGGGGAAGAATGGACAGACACCGGGCTGGCACCAGTTGCAGGCGATGGCACCGTGAAGTTTGCCGTAGATGGCTTACAATCCGGACAGTACCGCCTCGGTACGCTGACCAATACCCGGGAAGTCGATCATTCTGATCTGCTCCGCGTATTCCCGAACCCAAGCAATGGCGATGCCATAAACATCCGCCTTGACAACGACGCTCAGGGCACTATCCTGATCGGCGTATATGACTACACAGGCCGCGAAGTCCGTGCGATCCGCACAGACAAAGCTGGAACTGTGCTACAGGAAACGTTGAACCTCAATAGCCTGCCTAACGGCATGTACACCGTGCGTGTACTGCAGGAAGGCCACTTCCAGGCGATACGTAAACTGATTAAGCAATAGTTCTAATTGCAGAATAAGGAAGGGTGTCTGCTCCGTTTCCGGACAGGCACCCTTCTCTTTTCTTTTCTCATCTTATTCTTTTGTCCGGAATTACAAATGGTTGCTCTGTTTGTCCTTTGGTTGATATCCCTGAATTTCAAAAATTAATCCCTTGGATATGCACCTGTATTTCATCAAACGTATTTGGAGGGCATTCCCTCAGCAACTGATTTGCCTGGCACTGCTCTGTTGTAACGGAACACTGCTCGCTCAGGGGGCTCATTCCCCTTCCACACTAAAGCTGCACGCGCGCGTCAATCAGTACGATACTGCGCATTTCAATCTCCTTGTACACCGCCATCGTACGCTGCTTCAGGAAGAAGGCACTACGCTCCTTCTCCCCGACAGCAAATGGACGGTTCAACTCTCCCTGCCTCCCCTAAAGGAACCAAACGGAACCATAAACGGAACTGCCATTTTTATCTGCCAGTCAGGGCGTACACCTAACGCCTCTGTATCTATAGATTTTGACTTTTCAGAATGGTCGGCCGACCACTACGTCCTGATGCCCGGCGCTGTTTACAACGGCAACCGCTTTACCTACCGTCGCATCCGTTACTCCCCCAAACTACTTGACCCAAGAGATATTGGCCCTGACATTCCAACCATCATTAGCGACGTACCTAAACTTAACGTTGCCAGAGGCCCTTCCCGGATCCAACAACGCACCGGCGACATGACCCTGCCGTCGATTGGCTTTCACAATGCTGATCAGCAACAGGGCGTTTGGCTGCTCACACCACCACAGACCCGGCTCGGGGATTCCGGCATTGACATCACCGAAAACAAAGACCGGAGTAAGGCCACCCTCAGTATTACCGCGCCTGTGGTCCGCGAACAGTACAAATACCGGATCACAGACAGCCGCTGGCCTTCCGATGATCAGCCCCGGGACTTTAAGGCAGGCGATACCATACGAATAGATTTTCAGTTACATACCTTTGCAGCACCAGCCCTGCAAGACTTTTTTAATTACTTTACCGGTATACGGAAGGCTTATCTTCCGCCCGGGCAGCACCGCCTTATCCTTCCCTTCTCGGAGACCTTTCCGGTACAGGAAGCGAAGTTCAACCGACTGAACTGGGAAAACGAACACGGTTACTACTCTGTGGGGCCACGTAATATGTTCCTGCAGGACTGGCAAATCGGCTGGACCGGCGGAATGATCTCCACCCTGCCCCTGCTTTGGGAGGGCGACGACAGCACCCGACAGCGGGTACTCCGGCAGTTCGACTGGCTCTTCCCGGACGGACTGGCACCGTCTGGTTTGTTCTGGGACTCCGGCGAGCACGGAGATCAGTGGTACGGCGGGGACATCCGCAAACCACACACCAAAAACTGGCACCTTATCCGCAAGAGCGGCGACGGGCTCTACTATGTGCTCAAACAGCTCCTACTGATGGACAGCCTGGGCATCACACCTAAACCACAGTGGGTTGATGGCACCAAAGGAGTAGCGGATGCCCTGGTGAAGATCTGGCAAACCCAAGGTCAATTCGGGCATTTCGTAGACAATATAACTGGCGAAGTAGTGGTTGGTGGCTCCACAAGCGGAGGGATAATCCCTGCAGCCTTAACCTTAGCGGCTTCGTATTTTGACACCCCACTGTACCTTGAAACCGCCAAAGCTGCCGCCCGGCACTACCACGAACACTATGTCAAACGGGGCCTGACCACCGGCGGCCCCGGCGATGCGATGCAAAACCCCGACAGCGAATCCTGCTATGCCCTGATCGAATCCTACGCAAGCCTCTACGAAGCCACCGGCAATAAAGAATGGCTGCAGATGGGCGAAGAGGTGGCCCGGCAGTTTTCCACCTGGGTGATCGCCTACGACTACCCCTTTCCTGAGCATTCTCTTTTTGGCAGGGAAGGCATGCACTCCATGGGCGCGGTCAATGCCAATGCACAGAATAAGCACGGTGCACCTGGCATCTGTACGCACTCCGGACAGGCTTTGCTAAAGCTATACCGGGCCAATGGCGACCTGTTCTACGCAGAACTGCTGCAGGACATTGCCCGCAATATGCCGCAGTACCTGCCCCATCCCCTCAACCCCATCGAGGGAACGAAGGAAGGCTGGATGTGCGAGCGGGTCAGCACTACCGACTGGCTGGAGGGCATCGGGGAGATTTCCTACCTCACCACCTGGTCAGAAACAGCCCTCATGCTCACTTACGTGGAAATCCCCGGGCTATACGTACAACCAGACAAGGGCATCTGCATCCCCTTTGACCACGTGGAAGTCCAAAGCCAAAACGAAACTGAAAACACCCTGGAAGTCGTACTTCATAATCCTACCAAAGGGATTGCCACCGTCAAAGTGCTGGTGGAAAACGCCAAAGACCGGGCCCGCCCGCTTGGTGAACTGTCGCTTTGGAATAGTCCAACCCTAACCTTGGCCGCCGGCGAAAGCCGCCGGGTCAGCTTCAAAAAATAATCCATTATGACTAACTTTCATACACTTCGTATTGATCTCAGGCAGGCATTTTTGACCGGATGCCTGCTTTTTTCCACTCTTTTCGCTTTTGGTCAGGAATTCGGGCGCCAACCGATTGAAGCGGTGCAGGCGGTAGCGGATAAGACCCTCCGGGAAGTACCCTTCGCCTTCCGGGCGATACTACAAAAGCCGGGCGCCTATTTCCGGGGCATGAACACCCTCAACCTGGAGCGTACCTTCCCGATGGGAGAACCGGGCGTGGCCTACGCCCTCAGCGTCATCCGCAGTGAACGGGCCTCTACCCTGCCCCTGGAAATCAGCCACAGCGACGGGCTTAAAATCTGGCTAAACGGAGAAGTGATGTACGAAAAGCAGAAAACCGGCCCCGCCGTGGTAAGGGAGGAAGAACGGGATGTGTTCCTGGAAACCACGATTTCCCTACCCATACTGGAAGGGAATAACGAACTGCTCATTAAATCGGAAACCACCGGAAAGCACTGGAAAGTCTTCCTGCGCCCCCGCTTCCCCAAAGTGGCGGAGGGCCAAAAGCAGGACAATGAATGGATGGAACTATCGATCGGCTATCTGCCCCACATCACCAAAGAAGTGGCGGAGCTGTCCAACTGGCTCGTTATTGGACCATTCCCCAATCCGGACCGGTCCGGGCTGGCTGCTGCCTACCCACCGGAGGAAGGCTTCGTGCTGGGCCGGCTGTACGAATACGGAGACCAGGAAATTGCCTGGCAACTGCCGAAGGTGGAAATCCTGGCGGACGTCATCGATGCCGATCCACTCTGGGGCACGCTCTACGACTGGAACTACCACACCGCCGGCTACGCCTGGGCTATCCGCAACCTGGGCGAGTATACCGGGGAGCAAAAATACGTGGACTATCTGACGACCTACTGCAACTTCATGCTTGACATCAAACCCTACATCGGCTACGAAAAGTACACCCTGCACCGCCCCTACTCCCGCCATACCCATCTTTGGAATACGCCCCTGCTGGATTTTACTTCTGCCCCTACCCTGCCCTTCATTTACCGCTTACGCAAAGACGCGGCCTTTGAGCGGCAAGAGGATTATGCAGCGCTGGTGGAAGCCACTCAGGATTACCTGCTGAATGAGCAAATCCGTCTACCCGATGGTACTTTCACCCGGGAAACGCCCTTCAAATACACCACCTGGGTGGATGATATGTTTATGGGCACGCCCTTCCTGTTACAGTCGGCGCTGCTGGCTGAAGACCCGGCCGTGAAGCAGCAATACTTTGACGATGCCGCCAATCAGGTGCTTGGGTTCCACAAACGAGTGTACGACCCTGATGTCAACCTGTATATGCACGCGCAGTACTCGGAACGCCCCGAGGTCAAACTCCCCTACTGGTCGCGTGCCAACGGCTGGGGCATCTGGGCCACCACCGAAGTGCTCCTGCACCTGCCGGAGGAGCATCCGAAGTACAAAGACATTCTGAAAATATACCGCAATCATGTGGATGGGGTGGTAAAAATGCAGGACCCTGCTTCCGGCTTTTACCACAACGTCCTTGATCAACCCGACTCCTTTGAGGAAACCTCCGGCACGGCCATTTTCACCATGGCCATCGCCCGCGGAATAAATGAAGGGTGGATTAAGGACAAAAAGTACCGCCCTTACGTACTAAAAGGCTGGAAAGCCCTGGACAGCGTTATTGGGAAAGACGGTACAGTGAGCCAAATTTGCATGGGCACTATGTGCACCGAAGACGTACAATACTACTACGAACGGCCTGTCGTCAAAGACGACTCCCATGGCCTGCTTGGGCTCATCTTTGCTGGTATTGAAGTCCAAAAGCTACTGAACAGATAACTGAAAGCCTAAACCATGAAACATTACCCCTTAATCGCCTTGCTCTGGGCGCACTTTATATGCATTGCAACAGCCCAGCCAACGGTTACCCCCCTTTACGAAACCAAGATCGAAACGCTCCTCGAAGCCATGACGCTGGAGGAAAAAATCGGGCAGCTTACCCAGATCAGCAACCACTTTGACGTGACAGGGCCTCCTCCTGATGCAGGGGAAAATAAAATCCGGTATGATTTACTCAGCAACGGCTTACTGGGCGCTATGCTCAACATTACGGGGGTAGAGCATACCCGCAGGATACAGGAAATGCACCTGAAGGCCAATCGGCATGGGATCCCACTGCTATTTGGGCTGGATGCCCTACATGGATACGAGACACTTTTTCCCATTCCACTGGCAGAAGCCGCCAGCTGGAATTTGGAAGCTATTGAAAACGCAGCAAGCATAATTGCCAAAGAAAGCGCTGCGGCCGGCGTCAATTGGACTTTTGCTCCAATGGTTGATGTATGCCGGGATGCCCGCTGGGGCCGGATCATGGAGGGCGCAGGAGAAGACCCCTACCTGAACGCCCGCGTAGCAGTCGCTAAAGTGAAAGGTTTCCAGGGTGAGGACCTATCCTCCACCTCTACAATAGCGGCTTGCGCCAAACACTTTGCAGGCTACGGGTTTGCGGAAGCGGGCCGGGATTACAACACCGTGGATATGAGCATGCACACCTTGCACAATATTGTCCTGCCGCCGTTTAAGGCTTGTGTAGATGCCGGGGTAGCCACTTTCATGGGCGGCTACCACGAGCTCAATGGCGTACCCGTGACCACCCATTCTTACTTACTGCAGGACGTACTCCGGGATGACTGGGGCTTTGAAGGATTTGTGGTATCCGATTACAACTCAGTAAAGGAAGTGCCCAGTCACGGACAAGCCCCCAACCTAAAAGCTTCGGCTGCTTTGTCCTTGAAAGCGGGCAGCGATATGGACATGGGTTCTCTTACCTACCATTATCATCTGAAGGGCCTCGTAGCTTCAGGAGCGATAAAGGAAGCTGATATCGACCAGGCCGTTGCCCGGATTTTGCGGGTTAAATTCCAGCTTGGGCTGTTCGAGGACCCCTACCGGTACTGCGACCCCGAACGGGAAAAACGGTGGCTTTCGGCACCAGAGCATCAGAAGGCAGCGCGGTCGGTGGCCCGGCAGTCTATCGTTTTGCTAAAGAATGATAAGGGGTTGCTGCCTTTATCCGACCAAAAGAAAATTGCCCTGATCGGACCGCTGATCAAAGACAAAGACAATCCTCTGGGCAGCTGGCGCGGGCGTGGGCGGGACAGCTCTGCCGTATCCATTTGGGAAGGGCTGCAAGCCGCCTGGCCGGATGCGCAATGGAGCTACGCCAAAGGCTGCGGCATTACGACTGGGCCACGTAGTTTCCGGGACCGCATGACCATAGACTACGACACGTCGGGTTTCGCAGAAGCCCGCCGGGTCGCGGCTGAGGCAGACGTGGTCGTCCTGGCGCTGGGAGAAGACTGCTTCATGTCGGCAGAGGCCCGCAGCCGGGTACACCTGGATTTGCCCGGGGTACAGCAGCAACTCCTGGAAGCGGTGCATCAGGTGAATCCCAATGTGATCGTCGTGCTCATGAATGGGCGCCCGCTGGACCTTAGCTGGATGGATGAGCAAGTGCCCGCCATCGTGGAAACCTGGTTTTTGGGCAGTCAGGCGGGGCATGCCATTGCCGATGTGCTTACCGGTGCGTATAACCCTTCCGGGAAATTGCCGGTCTGCTTCCCCCGCTCCGTAGGGCAACTGCCGCTTTACTACAGTCAGAAGAATACCGGTCGCCCCGGGGATGAAAACCACCCGCATATCTTTTGGTCGGGTTACATTGATGAGCGCAACGATGCCCTTTATCCGTTTGGTTACGGCCTAAGCTATACAGACTTCGCATTCAGCGACTTAAACCTTAGCACCTCCACTATTGCACCGGGGGAGCCGTTGAGGGCATCCGTAAAAATCACCAATACCGGTAAGCGGGCGGGGCATGAAGTCGTACAGCTGTACACCCGTGACCATACCGGCAGCAGCACCCGGCCGGTCAGAGAGCTGAAGGGGTTCCAAAAGGTATTTCTTGAAGCCGGTCAAAGCCAGAGCGTCACTTTTGAGCTCACGACGGAAGACTTAGCCTTTTACACCGCCAATGGAGAATGGGAAGCCGAGCCTGGCCGCTTTTCCGTATTTATTGGCAACAGCTCAAAGGCTCATCTAAAAGCTGAATTTGAGCTTGCTGCCCCCCGGTAGTATTTTGTCATCCAAAACATCAACCATGTCAATCCGCTATCCTGCCTTTTTACTCGTTCTGATGCTCAGCTGTACCCTATATGCCCAATCGCCCTACCGGGATTTCGACAGTAGCCTGATGCCTCACGGCAATGCGTTTGAAAGCTGGGAAAGCAAAGCCACGCCCACCCGCACCTTCTACGTAGATCAGAACCACCCCAGGGCGAGCGACGATAACCCAGGGACCGAAGCCCGCCCCTGGCGTACGATAGGAAAAGCAGCAGAAGCCCTGCAGCCCGGGGAACGTGTCCTTCTCAAAAGCGGCACCTACCGGGAAGCGGTCCATCCTGCGCGGGGCGGTACAGGCCCTGACCGGATGATCACCTACGCCGCCGCGCCCGGTCATCGGGTCATCATTAGCGGTGCGCGGGAGCTGCCGCAATCGGGCTGGCAGCCCGGCAAAGGGTGGCGATATACAGGGGCACGGCATACCTACGAAGATACCGAAAGTCCACCTTTACAAATCTGGCAGTACGACCTGCCCCCGGCGTGGTTCATGGGCTACAACCCCTTTGCGTTGCGCAATCTGGGTCAGGATTTAGAGTGGGTAGACTACAAAAACATCAATATGCATGCCCACTTTCAGCGCCGCGGCCGGCTGTTCCTGGACGGGCAACTGCTGAAGCAGGCCGAGCACCCGGTTGACCTTGCCCAATTGGAGCAGGGCGCGTACTGGATTGAGCACAACGGGCTGCGTCTGCACGTGCGCTTTCCCGGGCAGACCGGACCTTCCGATTACACATCCATTGAGGCCACTGTACAAGAGCAGGTTGTTACGCCTAAGGAATACGGGCTGTCTTACATCAGGCTGCAGGGGCTCACTTTTGAGAAAGCAGGCAATGGCTTTGCGATGCCACAGCGGGGCATGGTCTCCGCCCGGCGGGGCAACCACTGGATCATCGAGGACTGTACGCTGGAATGGGCCAATAGCATCGCACTGGATCTTGGCAACGAAATGTGGCACACCAATTCCCAACCGGGATTAGGCCACCATATTGTCCGGAATAATACCTTCCGGCACTGCGGCACCGGCGGATTGCAGGCCAATGGTGCCCGTCAGCTGCTGGTGGAGGACAATCTCTTTGAGCACATTGGCTGGCACGACGCGGAGCATGGTTGGGAGTCCGGGGCGATTAAGTTCCACCGCGCACAGGGTACACTGATCCGGCGCAATGTATTCCGCCACATCACCTATGCGCCCGGTATATGGCTGGACTACCTTTCCAGTGAGAACTGCCGGATTACCAAAAATGTCTTCTCCGATATCACCACCGCCCGGGGTGCCATCTACGTGGAAGTCAGCCGGGGCGCCATACACATCGACCACAACGTTTTCCACAAACTGCGCAGCCAGTACTGGATCAGCGGTGACTACGGTGCGGGTGGCAGTGCCTTCTATACCGATGGCTCAGACAGCATCTACTTCCACCACAATCTGGCCATAGACATCGAAAATACCGGCTACGGCTCCTACCTCAACCCCTCCCGCATCGTGGCGGGCCGGGGCGGAACAGCCCGGGCGCAAAGCGTGACCGATAATATTTTCATCGACTGCCGCAAGTACGCCATTGAGCTGCCCAATGTCCACAATCATACGGATGGCAACCTGTTCGCCCGAATGCCCAACGGCTTCCTGAAGCTGTCCAATCCACCACCGGCCCTGCTACTCGACCTAAAGGCCTGGCAGGACTACTTCGGTTGGGAAGCAAAGGGTAAAGAAGTAAAAGCCCATGCGGTTTTGCATACCGATGGGCTTCGGCTACAATGGGAAACCAAGCCTGTTTTGGAGCGGGAAGTTGGCCCTTTCCTGCTGCGTGAGGGAAGCCTGTCGTTTGGGATAGACCCGAGGCAGTGAATGCTATAGGGGGCTTCTCACTCCTTCACAAACTTCCGCACCACCTGCTCCGCCCCGGCCTGCAGGCGTACCACGTACACCCCGCTCGGCCAGTCCGCCACGTCGACTTGCCAGCTTTGGAGGGCCGGTCTTAACTTCAGGGCTTCGGCGTGAAGGGTTTGGCCGGCTAAGTTCTCAATGTACAGCTTGCCTTGGGTGGATTGGTTATGTTGGAGCTGTATATTTAAAGTGGAATTAGCTGGGTTTGGGAAAAGAGTCACCATCCCTTTCAAATGCGAAATATCCAGTGATGAAACCAGCATGTTTGAATCAACTTCAATCATAAGCGCTCGATGAGCAGTACTCATAAAAATAGAGTCCTCTGGGTTACTGAGCCCTTTACGGAACTCTCTGACTTTAATGCAAAATCCATAAATGCCGGCTTCAATAGGTCTATCCCATACTAAAACGTTGTCATCCATATAAACATCACCGGGGATAGGAAGAACCCCATCTGCAGGGAAAAGTACGACTGTTTCCCTAAAGTCTTCTGCTGATATATATACATCATCGCTAGAGTATTGAGCTGGATACAGTACTTCTCCGTTTTCACCTGTATAATAGGAGTCCATATCAGGGTAACCAAGAAAAAGTGGTGCGTAATTATTTTGAGAAGGCTGATCTTCACCAATAACATTTAAAGTATCCTTGAACCTAAGGTACCGTTGATCCGAATCACTTATATTCTTGACCCCAGCAACCAAAAAGCTGTCTACAAAGCTTAATTCATAAAGCCCTCCTTCATTATAATAATGGGTATTGAAATAAGTGGATCTTGTTAAATCATGCTGTGGTAAATATTGGAAAGCAACGGGAGGGCCAAACTCTTCAACCACACCATCCCCCCAACTAAACTACCACCGACTAGAAGATCGGTGGGTTACACAGAACGACTGAAGTCGGCAGTCGCTTCGCATCCTGCTATTCCAAAATGAAGTTCTCATCATTATCTTCATTTGGATTTCGTCCTTCAC
>Ga0307978_1000302_pt1 | contig 42385 bp, 52 predicted proteins | sample OrgLakmetage1056_FD_203151 | JGI IMG/M metagenome (GOLD analysis project Ga0307978, IMG submission 203151) | Saline water microbial communities from Organic Lake, Antarctica - #1056 | ecosystem: Environmental > Aquatic > Non-marine Saline and Alkaline > Saline | place: Antarctica: Organic Lake... | reverse complement strand
CGGTGGAATCAAAACGGCAGGGGGGAGGGCAGGCCTCCACAGTACCTTTTTTTTTCTGAGGGGGCAAGCCGCGTCGAGGCGGCTTCAAGGCGGACCAAGCGGTCTACTTAAACAGGCCATTCTTTCGCGCCTGGAATCGCAACGCGTCCGCATAGAACGCGGGCTGCATTCGCTTGGCTTCGTTGAACGCTGGCAATAGCCAAGGGTTCTTATCAATCTTTACTGATGTGTTGGTCAAATCGCGCACCATTCTGAGCTTTGCACGCTTCTTGCTGCCGATAACTTTGAATATCCCCTTACTCTTTTGTAGATCCAGGAACACAAACTTTCTACCTGAGGCCGCTGCCTGCCTGATTGCTATTATATTCCGTTGCTTTTTACTTTGACCTTTTTTGTTATTTTTAGATAGCTTCACTTGAGCCATTGAGTTGGCTTTGCGTGCTAATCGAGTACGCGGTTGTGCATCCATGCCCTGCCCTGCAGCGTATGAAGTCGTTAGGCCAACGCCTTCCTTACCCTTCTTAGTTTTAATAGCCCCAAACTCCTGATCCTCCATATAATCTGCAATCGAGCCCACTGTTGCCTCTTGCCTTGGTATACGCAACGTCTTGGCTTGGTCGACGCGTATGCTGTTCACAGTAAACTTATTACGGTTAACCATGCCACTTTTTATGTCTGCTTGGGATATGGCACGGGCGGCAAATGCTGAGTCGTTCAATGTCTTTTTTGTTGCAAATGGAATTGAGCGTTCGGCAAACTGTTTAAGATCGCCTTGTAGTCTCTTGATGTCACTGTCATTAATTTGGAACATGTTTTGTCACTCCTCTTTTTCTTATAATACCACACAGAACACAATACCCCGAACACCCCGAACACCCCACACGTACGGGGTGGCTACAAACCGCTAAAACAAAGGCCTCTAACCCTTTTACCCAATTACCCCGTACTTCTTAACTTAGTAAGAGAATAGATATATAGTACTGTACTGTATGTAGCCGCTTGTAGCCGCTACGAGGCGGACACGGACGGACACGACACCCACACACTAGGCAGCACAGAGTTCGCGAGTTCGGGGTATTTGGGTAACGAGGGGCTTAGACCAGTAACGGCGGGGGCTGTAGCAATACCCCGAACGGTTTGTGGTTTTGGGTACTTTTGGGTAAAATGCCGCTTGTAGCCGCTTGTAGCCGCTTGTAGCCGCTTGTAGCCGCTTGTAGCCGCTTGTAGCCGCTTGTAGCCGCTTGTAGCCGCTTGTAGCCGCTTGTAGCCGCTTGTAGCCGCTACTGACAATAAAAAACCCGCTACGAGGCGGGCTTAGGGCTTAGAGTCTTAAATATTCGTTTTACTTGGGGGTCATTTTCGCATTGTTCATCAAAATCAGCTCGGCTTTTAAACTCATATTTAGTTATTCTGCCAATATGCCACTCTCTAAACTCATACGCTTTTGGCCAAAAACTACCACTTATTGGGATACACTCGTATTTATCAAAATCAATCGAATAGGCCATTATTTCTTAACTCCTAGCCATGGTTCGGGGATTATCCCGTTACATTCACATTCAAAACAGTATTTAGAATAATCTATCCTATCCTTCTCGCTTAAATCAATTTCGTACTCTTTACGCAGCCGCTTACGCTCCATATGGTCCTCTATGCTTCGCCGAGTTAGAGCACTCGCTACGTTGGCCGCGCTTCTGTTACGCTCGTTACGGGCCGCTATTTCCTTCGCGGTTGATTCATCTACTACTTTTTTATACAGTTTTGCCATGATAACCGTTTAACTCCTTTAGTAAATCACGTATATGCGCCTGCGCTTTCGCCTTCTTAGCGTTCGAATGCGGGTCGTTATCATCAAGCCCCCACCTAAGACCGCACGAACAGGCGTATTCGTCGCCCTCTTGCCATGTTTTACAAATAGACATACCACAACCCTCCGTTAAGCGCGCACCGTTGTATAGTGCGCCCCGGATGAATGCATAATAATGAGCCTAAACTCTTGCTGCAATACCACATATGTTATTTACTCCGTTTCGTCTGGTAATTTGATCCACTCACGATGCTGCACCGTGTGTAAAGGAAATACATTTTCTCCGAAATGAACCATCCAAGCGCCGTTTCGGTTAATATCTATTGTGCAGAACTCAGCGCTATCACAGGGCGCGTATATGTACTTCCACATGTATTGACCCGGAACTAATGGTTTCGCTTTATCCCATGGCCAGCTGAATGGCTGTTTTTTAGCTATGTATGACTCAAGCGTGCGCTCATGCGTCTCTAAATTACCCAACAATAAATACGCTTCGGCGATAGCTCGGTCGTTTGCTAGTTTGAAATTTTGTAACTCTGCAAGTGTTAATTTATTAAATGCGTGCATGTTATTTACTCCTGTTCTTGTAAGGCACTTAAAGCCAATTTTATTTGGTCACGTAGTTCACTTTCTGATAAACCCCAATTGCGCATGTCCAAAATATCAACAGGCTCTTTTAAAGCAATTTCAAGGTCTTCAATTGTGTTTATTTCAAAACATGCCTCTGCGAATGTGTTTTCTTGAATTTCGATAGTCATAATGTTTTCTCTTCGGTTATTTGTTGGCTTGATACATGTTTAACTGAGCAATAAAACTGTTGCTGTTTGGCATTTTTAACTCCGTGACTAAAGAGCCAATCATCATCATCAACTCTTCATTGTCGGTACCGTTGAAATCAACAACTTTTTGAAACTGTTCAATGCTGGCATCACACATTGCATCGCGCTTTGGGTCTCCATTTTTCTTTTCTTGTCTTTTTGCAATACTCTTCAAGGCATCAGCTTTAAAACGTTCAATGTGAGTCATGACTTCGGTGTAGTTTGTTTGCGTTGCGTTCATAATATTTCTTCCGGTTGGTTGCTGTGTTTTGCTTCGATGGGTTAACCTTACGCTATATTGACGACGCCGCCAACATAAAATAGTAATTAATTTTTAAGCGTTGTTAAATGCCACGAATCGCAGTGACGGCAGTCGTAAGCGCGTAGCTTGCGCCCCGACTTTTTGCTGCGCCCGAGCTTTTTGGTGTAATGCTTTCGCTGAGTTTGTATGTAAGTGGCGTGTTCAAGCGCTTCGCTTTTAGTTGGGAATGGTATCTTTTGGCACATATCATTTTACCTTAAAAACCTCCGCAGCGTTACCAGTGGGTACTATCTGGGCGCCCTGCGCTTCTTGATAGACTCGCGCCACTTCTGCAGCGCCTTGAATATTGCAGTTTATGTGGCCCCTACGAACAAAGAGGCGCGGCTTTTTATTATCATCCATGGGTATGGAATTATTAACGCGCCCATCAATTAGCGCTGGATGCCACACGTAGCCGAGTGATTCGAGTAGGTCCTTACGCTTGTTATGTGGGATAGTACGTGTGGCATGTATGGCGTATAGCAGGCGCTCAACGGCCACAGAGGAGACCCATCCACCCGCAAAGCCCGGCCGCCCTTCTTCGATTGCTTCTAGTATCTCTTGCTCTACACCGCCAAGCGACGCGAATATCGCTTCGTCTGTGCTAGAAGTCTGCGGCGCTCTATGGCATGCACCCGCTGGGTTTAATTCATTAGGTATAGCGTAATCCGCCAGGTAATTGGCGACAATCGCATAACCGTCACCTTTGAGCCAAGTGTATATTTTTGGAAAATAAGACCCGTCCATACCGTCGCGTATGATGTCAGTGTCTAACTGCTGGGCGCAATAAAAAACCGCAAAGCGACGGTCGTTTCTTGTTTTACGTATGCCATCCTTATAATTGCTATTTAGTATAAAATTGGCAAAATTATCCCCCATTACCTGCGCGACTTGCATGGCGCGCTTAGCTAATCGGTCGTTTGTTATCATTGGTTTCAGAACTTCGATTATCTCTTTTTTATGATCAGGAACGTATACGTCTTCTATTCCTATGAACAATTTATTAAATAGCCATTCGTTGAATTTTTCTGATATTTCGCTGGCCGGTGGCAAGTGCGTGTATTTATCCCCGATAGCGAACGCCACACACCTCGTAAACAGCGTTTTACCATTGCCCTCAACGCCTTGTATCAGTGGCGCCCATTGAAATTTAATGCCTTTGTGCTGTATGCACGCGGCCATGTATGCTAGTAGTATTCCGCGATCATGCTCACTTGGTAGCACTTTGGCCAGATGTAGCAAAAACGGCGCGGGATCCCCTTCAAGGCGCTTAGTTTCTATGGGTATATAGGCGTTAAGTAGCAGCCTTCCCTCCTCTTTAAGTAAAGCGCCCGGTGCTTCAAGTGGCCTAAACGCCATGGCTTCGGCTTTGGGATACCTAACGATTTGTGACTCTGTGAACGCTTCCCAGGCCTTGCGAGTGACTTTATCCCCACCATCGTCCAGTTGAAAGGTGTAACCACCGTATGTGGCGTTAAATTGTTCAGATTTAAGCAGGGCACCGTTAGGTGTGAAAACTTTATGTATTTCTTGTATATAAACGCAACCCTTAAAATATTCTACTTGCTGAGTTGCGCCTAGATATTGATAACCAGATAATATCTCCGGTTCTGTTTTATCTTCGGCCAATGGCGCGGCTGCGGTTTCTACTGGTGTCAACGTTTTACGCAATTCTTCGGTGGTTTTGTCTTTGTTATCTAGCCAAAATTTGGCGGTAGGCACTTTGCAAAACATTTCTATTAATTCAACTTCGCCGAAACATTCTTGTAACTTTTGCGCTCTGACGTTGACAGCGTAGTCTCTTTGTGGGTCACTGTTTGCGCGTAGTTTTACAGCGCCAAATTGTTGCGCTATAGCGTCATCTACTTGCTGGACTGAGTAAACAACGTCTTGAAGCGATACGGCCCGCGTGATAGTCCTCATAAGGTAATCTTCGCGGTCCCATTTGTCGCGCACCATGGCCGACATTTCCATGAGCTTTTGAATGCGTTCGCAATTATTACCCGTCCAAAATGCTAAATGTTGGGCGAGGGCTGCATCAGCACTACTGCCGTCATAAGCGCGCTGACCTTCTGTGTCTGGATATGCTTTTCCAAGGGCGTCCTCGTCACATTCCCATAAGTGTTTGAAAGTGGCCCTATCGCCAAAAATAGCACCACCACCACCCGTCTTAAGCGCGCGTTCGATAAGTTCGTCGTCGTCGTCTGTACCCGTCCAACTTTCCACCGGTTCGGTTGTCCAGTCTTGGTCCTTAGTTGCTGATTTAGGCGCGAAGTAGCTCTCTATGACATCGCGTAAATGCGCAGAGTGGTCATAACCGGCGGACCCAATAGTATTATCACCTGTTAAGGCAACGAAGCGGCCTTCTGTGTAGAGCTCTAAGCCTAACGGTATGTTTTTACATGAGTGATCGGGTGGCGCGCCTGAGTATTGACTGAATACGTGCAAACCGCGGCCCGATTGAGACACCTCAACCGCTGCGCTAGGCAAACGCGCTAATATATCCATTGCAACGCTAGACCAGGTTATATTGTCCGCGTTTAAACATTTATCTAAGTCCACAAAGAAAAAAGGGTCATTAGCAGTAAATAGGAACCCCACGCCATACTCAGGTCCGCAAAGCGCAGCCATTGCAATGGCACTGCCGGCGTCTGTCGTACTGCTTGGGTCTTTTTGCCAGTCAGCGCCTTTCGGGTAAGACAAGCATGTATGCGGGCTTATGGGAAACTTTTTATTGCTTTTAGTATCTTCATCCCAAACTAACTTATACAAACAAAACTGCTTATACGCTGCTAGGGGCTTCAGCGCCTCGGGTAAATTTTGCATATTACACCCCCAATAGTTTAATCGCTGCTTCCTTCAATTCAGGGTCCGCTTTTTTAGCGTGCTCATCCCCGTTTGCTAGCCCCTGCGCTATTACTTCGGTAATGCCCTGTTTTATGGCCCGGCGCATGATAGCCGTCTTAAGCTGCCCCATAGTGCCAAAATACCGCGTTACCAGTCCCATGGATACGCCCGCCCCCTCTGCGACTTTGTCCCGAGTAATGCGCGTATAACCCAGCTCCCGCGACATTAGTACCGCAATATTCAATATGTGGTCTTTGCGTAGCGCTGGGTTGGCACGCGTCTTGCTTACGGTGTACGAAAATTCTGGAATGTTTTCGAGCTTTAACTCTTCAACAAAATCAGAAAAATTGCACCCCATAATATGCGGGAATGAGCCATCCGGGATACCCGAACGCTCACATAATTGGCGGCGAGACAAATTGATTAAACCCTCACCTTTGACCATGCAAACAGCCACTTTTTTAACTTTGTCACGTTGATTCATTTCTTTACTTCCTCGTTATTATTACGCTGATATTAACCCGTAGTGACGCAGTCGTCAACACACAATAGAAAATCACTGAATATAACTCGATCATCCCCCTGGCCATAGATGAGCGTTTTCTTTGTGCGCGGTAAATCCGGCGGCCCCATAATGGCGACCACATCATCGAGGTTTTTAAATCCGGAATCCTGAGAAGGCCCGGTGCTTTGCTTATTAGCGTTATTGAACGGCGTTGCGTAAATCATGCGTAAGGCCCCCATACAGTTATATTATTATCTTTACATTTTGCGACCATGTCCGCAGTGCCGCTGTTGCCAGGCATAGCCAAACAATAATCGGGTTTCAATAACAACATGGCAGAATTACGAAGGCCACCCGCCGCTTTATAATAATTTGTCCACAGCGCCGGAACCTCCGCCCAATGTACGCCGTTCGAAGAGGCCCAGCTGCGCGCTAAACTGTCCGCGCCTTTTGCCCCGCCTTCGATTATTATCTCCGGCACGAACGGAAGTTCACGCATAGCCGCGCATAGGGCCTCGTAATCATTAAAGAAACGGCCACCACATATTAATAAGATCATAATGTACCTTCACTATTGGCAAACGCCGCGTTACCACCCAATGACGCGACTAAATTTAAAAAATTAAGCTGAGCTACTTCTCTATCCGTACCTGAATACGTCCAAACGGATTCTTTAACCTCCCTCGCTAAAAACTGGCCAATTATAGAACCTACGTGGTTTTGAGTTATCAAGAGCGGGCTAATGCCTATTAAATCACTTGACTTTAAAACCGCGTTCATTTGCTTCGACTCATTACAAAGACCGTATCGGAAAAAGCTACCGTCCTCAGTGTAAGCCCCGCCCACATTATTACGCCACAAGCGCGCCCCCTTGCTACTCGCCTCAATACGTATCTGCGATTGTACGGCGCTTTCGCTCCGGCCTTCCTGGCGTTCGGGATCGGTTTTAGCCAGTCCAAACTCGCGGCGTAAGTCCTCAACCGCAGCCATAGGAACACCCCATTTTATCGCCCATTGTATTAAATTCATAAAACACCCCACGGCTTTTCGCGACCATAAGCACGGGTCACTATCTCCGTTGTGCCATCACTATAGTAAAAGGTCCATTGCTTTACACCCTCGTCGGGAAAATACGCGGCTCTTTCGTCAAAGCAAACCCGCTGCGTTTCGTTATCGCCTAATAACCACGATATCGGCGCCCGTCGTACATATTCGTGCATTACTCTTCGGGCTAACTGCGGGTTGGATTCTAAAAACCGCCGCTTAAGCCCTAGTTCTTTCGCGCTTTCGTCTAAGTCTTTCATTGTTTTAACCCCCCAGTTGATACCTTGCATTGTAAGCACAATCCTCAGCATCAGAATATAACGCTTCCAGAGCATTACTGATCCGCTTATTTGCACTAGCTAACTTAGCTTCTAGTTTTTTAACGGCCCTACGTTTTTTAGTAGTTTTAACTGTCCTACGTTTCTCGGTATCCAACTGCACATTTAAGGAACCAATAGTTTTAGACAATTGGACTCTGAATTGCATTTCTTGAACTATTGATTCCTTTGCACTATCTAACTGATTTTTTAGCTCTAAAATTTGCTGTTCTGCTCCGCTTCTTGCGCCACAACACGGGCAGTTATACCCATCTAAATCATTCATAAGTTTAGTAGCCATTTTAAACACCTCTTTCTATTTGTTCGTTAATCTTATCGGTTAGCTCTGCAGCGTCCCCGGCGTTAAATGTTTGGGCGGTCAATACGTCGACGCCAAACTTAAAATAAAACCGCCTAAAACTCTCGCTATCAGGTCGGCCTGCTGCTCGTTGGTGCCCGGCCCACCAACTCATTGCATCACGTAGTATAAGCTGTGCGGGTAGCCTATCAATGTGGTTTTGTATTTCGACTTCTTGTTTAGCAACGAAGCGCTTAACGTTAGCTAACTGATTAATTAACGGTACGTGCTTGCTGACCAATTCTTGCCTATATAATTCTTTATCGGGCAGTGAATTTTTAAAATCATCAGCACTTATGTGGACATCATCGACCTCGCCCCGCATAGCGGCCAGGACTTCGGCGTCCAACTCTATTAGATCGCCGTCGACTTCTTCCATACTTTTACGCGATACGGGTTTATTTTTATCGCCACAAACAGGGCAAACGGTATGAATGCGGGCGTAAACAGCGTCACATATGACGCCAGTAACTTCATTCATAATTAAACAGGTGCGCGTTGGTATGGTATCAGAGTCTAACGAGCTCCCTTTTTTATCTCGCCTGTCGAGTGTCCACTCCCGGCGCGCATCTGGCAGGCCGTGGCGCTGCACGTTGCCAACATGGTCGATTATAAGCGCAAACTTTTTACCCTCTAACAAACGCAATGGCCGCCCAAACTGCTGCACATAAAGCGCGTATGATTCGGTAGCCCGACCCATACTTACGACCTCCATAGCGGGCACGTCCACCCCTTCGCCAAGTAAATCCACATTGACAATCTGCATCAACTCGCGGCGTTTAAACCGCTGCATTATAGCGATCCGTTCTTCGTTCGGCGTGTTAGCGCTAATGGCTGCCGCTGGCACGCCTGCCGCGTTAAACTTTGCGGCTACTTCGACGGCGGTTTCAACGCTATCGGTAAACGTAACCCCTAATTTACCCGGTGCTATGCGCAAGTAATGCTTAACAATGTCGCCTGTTATTTGTGATTTACGCCCGGCCGCTTTCAGTTTAGCTTTTCCAAAATCGCCATCCCCGACTATTGCGTCTTGACCCGGGCGCACAAAGTCCGAAGGCGGCGCAAATATGCGGTATTCCGTTAAGTACCCCATATTTATCAATTCTCGCGCAGTAGGCCCTAATACCATTATATCGAATAAGCCATCTACGTGGCGCCCTAACCCCCTACCATCGGCACGCAAGGGCGTAGCAGTGACGCCTAGCCCCTTGGCGTTCGGAAACATGGCAAACGCTGTGCCCCATTTATTATTTTTTAATACGTGGTGCGCCTCGTCTTGAACGCATAGAGTGACAGAGTTAAGCCAGGCGCCTAGCTCTTTGGTACGACGGACCAACGTATCGACGCCTGCCACTGCACAAGTGGAATTAGGATCATAATAGCTGGCCCCCAGTTCCATCATGTGCAAATTGACGCATAACTTAACCACCGATTTAGGGCCTATTATGCGGTGACGGACTTTGTCGCGTGCTAGCGCTAGTGATATCTGACTGACTAACTCTTGGCGGTGCGCAATAGCGCAGCTGGCCCCTTTGTGGTCGTGAATGATATCAGAAAACAACACTGTTTTACCCGCGCCCGTTGGCAGCACGGCGAGCACATTAGGCGCACCGTTGGCCCAGCCGCCATATATTTCCGACTTGGCTTTCGCTTGATACGGCCGTAAATGCTGCGACCGTCCGGCGACTGCTACCGCTACGCGTGTCTGTACTGGGATCATTATTTAACTTCGCCCCATTTACGGCCCGCTTTGATGTGCGATATCAATGAATAGTGCACATTAAATTGGATCGCTATATCCCTTTGCTTTCTTCCCTCTAACAACTGTTTTTTGATTTCCCTAACCTGCTCATTAGTAAGTAAAGACAGCCTATTAGCCTCACCCGTGGGCGTAACGGACAAGCCAGTTTCACGTGCATGTCTATTGTTTTCAGCGGAAGTAACCCATTCTAGGTTGGAGTGGTTATTGTTTTGCTTATCGCCATCCATGTGATTGACGAAGGGCTTATTTAACGGATTCGATATAAACGTATTAGCTACTAGCCTATGAACGTACGAATTCTTTTGAAACCCGTTTTCTCTAAAAGCTAAATACACGTATCCATCCTTATTTATGGAAGCCTTACGAATAAAATCAGTAAATTTGCGGCCTCCTAAAGTTATTTCTTTTTGCCTAACTTGGCCCCGCCTATTAATTTCTGCTGCAGGGCCTATGACATTCAATTTTGTCCACTCAGTCACGATCGCCTCCTTAAAAAATATATGATTATAGTGTTGACAGGTCAAAAATATAACGCTAATCTCTTTCACTGTCAACAACTAAACAGGATTTAAAAAACATGAAATCAATTAGTATCACAATACCATTAACGCACTCAGCACTAACCCGCGCATCGGATATGCTGCATGGCTTGGCGATAGACATAACCCACGAAAACCCGATGACTAATATGACTCGCGACGAATATGTGAACGGGACGGCAAGAGGTGATGGTCAAAACAACGAGGGTGACTTAGTCGACAACTCTAGCGATACGGCTCCCATGTTTAGCCCCGAAGAGATAGAGCAGGCCACATACCACGCTAATAACGAATCCGAGGGCCGAACCGCTTGGCAAGACCACATAGATGAGCAAGCAGAAGCGGCGGAGGTATTCGCTAGCCCAAAAACGGGGCCTGCGCTTACTGTTACGGAGAAATCGGGCCCTGTCGCTGCATCTGGCCCGGAGGTATTCGCCGACCCAAAGACGACGGCCGGTGCGCCTGTTGCGGAAGTGCCACAAGCCACGGATCAGACGCAGCCACATGTGACAAATGCAACGGAAACCACCCCGGAATTTGTGGATTCTGCAAAGGAAGCGGGCGAGGCGTCATCTGGGGTTGAATTAGCCGACGGCATACCGTGGGATAATAGAATACACGGAAGCGGTCGCGGTAAACTAGCCAAAGCACCTCACGGCTGGAAGAAAAAGCGCAACGTAGACCCTGATCTCGTTATAGAAGTCGAGGCGGAATTACGCGCGGCTATGTCTGCGGGTACTGCGCCGGTAGTAAGTAGGGATATTAAAAGCGTTAAAGTAGCAGGGCGCGATTTTGTAGTCGCGGCAGAAACCGGGGCTGAGCGTAAGCTCTTCGGATTTCAAAACGAACCAGCACCAGCACCAGCACCAGCACCAGCACCAGCACCAGCACCAGAAGAGGTGACTACATTCCCGGCGCTCATGGCGGCTTGCACTGCCAAAGGTCTGACAAACGAGCAAGTCCTCGCGGCTGTTAATTTCATCGGGCTTAGTTCAATACCGTTATTAGCGGCGCGCCCTGATCTTATTCCGGCCGTAGCGCAAAGCCTGGGGGTGTAATATGGGGCATTCCATTCTACCCCCCTCTTCGGCGCATATTTGGGGTAAGCCTGACGGCTGTACTGGCTGGGTGCAAATGTCGCAGACCTACCCTGACGACGAAGAGTCTCAAGCCTCGCGCGAAGGTACAGCGGCGCATGAGATAGGCGCGCAGCTAATAACGGACGCGAAAACTAATCGAGTGCAAAATCATTTGGCGAGTGATTGGGTCGGGATAACTGCATCGAACGGCGTACTATTTACCGAGGAAATGTTCGACTCTGCTAAGGAATACGCCGACGACGTCATTACCGTAATGCGCAAAACGGGCATATTTGGCGGCGAGCATTTGAGAATAGAACAACGCGTCGAGATCCCAAAGGTTCACGAAATTAATTGGGGCACGCCTGACTGTTCCGTCTATCACGCCGCAGGTAATGCGCTTTATTTGTGGGATTATAAGCATGGTTTTGAAGTCGTCGAAGCGTTCGAAAACTGGCAGGGCATTGACTACCTAGCAGGGTTGTTAGATTTGCACGGAATTGATGGCCGCACAGACCAAAGAACTAAGGTTTATCTACGCATAGCCCAGCCGCGAGCCTTTCACCGCGAAGGTACAATTCGCGAATGGGTAATAACTGCTAGCGACTTACGGGCTTATTTTAATACGCTCAATGCTAACGCTCACGAAGCACTAAGCCCTAACGCTAAGTTTCGTACCGGTAGCCACTGCAAACACTGCACGGGTCGCCAAGCTTGCCCCGCCGCACTTAAAGCCGGTCTCGGTATGTATGAGGCTGTTAGTAAACCCGTACCGGTAGAATTGTCGCCCGACGCGCTTGGCCTGCAATTGTCAATTGTTAAGCGCGCTCGTAAACAGTTGGAATATTTAGAATCGGGATTTGAGACACAAGCCAGCGCGCTAATAAAAAAGGGAACTATGGTTCCGGGTTGGTCCGTTGAACAAAAAATCGGCCGTCAGAAGTGGGACAAGCCCGTCGAAGAAGTCATCGCGCTTGGTGATATGCTTAATTTAGATTTACGCAAAGCACCCGACGCGATAACACCGATACAAGCTAAAAAATTAGGTATTGACGATGCCGTCATTATGGCATACAGTACACACCCTAGAACCGGGCTAGAGATAGTTCCGGATAATGGAAATAAAGCAAAACAGGTATTTAAAAAATGACATCAATTACGAATATACTAACCCCCGTCGGTCGCCTAGTACAAGGCGATTGCTTCGAAGCACAAACAAAGGACGCTGAGGGCAACCCTTTAACTATTAAATTCGGCGCCAATGCCGGACAGCCTCGGGTAGATTTTTACATGGGAATTGCTATTCCTAAAACTGATCCAGGCTGGGCTGAAACATGGGGCCTTATACATGGGGTGGCCCGCGCGTCCGCTCCGTCGCTTTTTGACGCAGCCGGAAACTGTATTAGTCCGAAATTCGCGTTTAAAATAATTGACGGCGATAGTGTGGTGCCTAATACAAAAGGCAAAAAGCCATGCGAGCGCGAAGGTTTTCCAGGTAACTGGATATTAAACTTTAGTGGCGGATTTGCGCCCAAGTGCTACACCGCCAACGGCGCCGCGCTAATAACCGATCCGCTAATGCTCAAGCGTGGCTATTATGTTCGGATCTATGGCAGCGTTAAGGGCAACGGTTCAACGCAGCAACCAGGTATATTTTTAAACCACACAATGGTCGAATTAGTTGGTTACGGTGAAGAAATTGTGATTGGTCAAAGCGGCGACGATGTTTTCGGTGCGTCACCCGCTGCAGCACTGCCCGCCGGTGCGAGCGCTACGCCTTTGGCTACGTCCGCACCGTTAGCACAAGCCCCCGCACAAGGTCCGGCAATGGCTCCACCAAGCAACGTTGCACCTGCCCCAGACTTTTTAGAGGGGCCAGCACCCGCGCCAGCACCCGCGCCAGCACCCGCGCCAGCACCAGCACCAGCACCGGCACCAGCACCGGCCGAGGTAAAATATCTTGACGCAAACGGGACCCCGTGGACTAGCGAGCAATTGCTCTCGTTTAATTACACCGCCGCGCAAATAGAAGCATTACCGCGCGCGTAGTTTCTCCGACCTTGGCCCGCTTCGGCGGGTCCTTTTTAATTTAGAGGTGGCACATGTATTTCTACAAAAAAGGCGGTAAACAGATCCTTGATTTACGCGGGGACCTAATATTAACCCACAACGACGGACTGATAAAAGGCCGCGTAAAAAGCGCAGCGCCCGGCAGCGTTAAAAATGCAAAGTATATAGTGGCCCGAAACATGAGCTTTATAAGCAAAATAAAGGCCACATTTCACGTTATTAGGTTTATATTCGGCTCAAGCCAAGCGCTAGACGCTGACAAAGAAGGGCTTTAATTATGGCTGTTGATGTGTCCCTGGTGTGCGCCGAACTCGAGGCTATAGCCTGCATTTTTGCTGCATTTGAAAACCCAGATACAGCCGTCAAGTTGTTGGGCGACAAAGCTTGTTTTGAACAAGGTGATTTAGTTTACAGAACATCCCTTTTTAAGTGTAAATTGAAGCTGGTTATGCACCCGAGCGAGCAGGGCATACTTGATAGGGTTGAAAGGTTAAAAAAGACCGCTCGAAAACAATCGCGAGCTTTTGGTGGTAATAAAGCACGGAAAAGATCGTTAAATCGTGCCCGGTACAGTAAAGCCGTGGCCCAATCTTTTTTAGACGATGGCGAGATTGAGAATCATAAAACTTACGTCGAGTCCTACACATGAACGCTTCGACGCTCTTAGCTGGCCACCGCTTACCCGCCGGGTGGGGCTTTTCGACCGTGCTCCCAGACTTAGACTTCGAGACGTACAGCGAGGCGGGTTATACCTGGGACAATGAGCTCAACAAATGGGTGTCGATAACTAAATCACCCCCGCATGGTCTAGGCGCGGTAGGCGCGTCCGCATACTCTGAGCATCCATCGACGGAAGTGCTTAGCTTGGCGTACGATTTAAAAGATGGCCAAGGCGCAAGAATGTGGATTCCATCCATGCCTCCACCTGTTGAACTATTCGAACATATTGCCAAACTCGGGCTACTAGAAGCCCACAACAGCGCTTTCGAGTGGTACATTTGGGCGAACGTCTGTCATGCTCGCATGGGTTGGCCTGCGCTCCCATATTGGCTTTTGCGTGACTCTATGGCCAAAGCGCGGGCGTTCTCATTGCCTGGCAAATTAGCGAAGCTGGCCGAAGTACTAAAAGTGTCGGATCAGAAAATAGATGACGGCAAACGCTTAATTAATAAATTAACAAAACCGCGTAATCCAACAAAAAAAGACCCTAGAACGCGCATAAGACCAGAAGAAGAACCCGTCGATGGGCCTAAATTCTACGCCTACAACGTCGGCGACATCAAAGCAGAATCCGCCGTGTCTGCTCTTATGCCGGACTTAAGTACCGATGAACTAGAATTATGGCTGTTAGACCAATGTATCAATTTACGGGGCGTTCACATTGACTCTGACGGTCTTAATAATTGCCTAGCGATAGTCAAGCAAGCATTTGAGCAGTACACGGCTGAACTAATAAGTATAACCGATGGCCGGGTACAAAGCGCGGGCGAGATTGGCAAGATAATAAACTGGCTAGGCGCTAACGGGCTACACATAAGTAGCATTGACGCCGACCATGTAGAGGAAGCCCTAAAGCGTGAAAACTTGCCAGCCCATGCCCGCCGTGTTTTAGAAATACGCGCATTAATAGGCGCGGCCAGTGTTAAAAAACTGTTTGCCATAGACCGCCGCCGCTCCGCCGATGGGCGCCTGCGAGACTTATTTGCGTTCTGTGGCGCCGACCGAACGGGCCGATTTGCAGGCCGAGGACCGCAACCGCAAAACTTGCCAAACAGCGGGCCAGAGGTTGTGCGCTGCAAATGCGATCGCCATTACGGGTCACATTTACAAGAATGTCCTTGGTGTCGTTCTCCTAAAGCTTTTGCAGAATCTGCTGAATGGGGCATAGACGCAGTAAATGACGCGCTCACAGTCATAGCGTCGAAAGACCTTAAGATGGTAGAGCATTACTTCGGGGACGCTGTTGCGGCCGTTTCGGGCTGCCTGCGCGGCTTGTTTTCCGCTGCGCCTGGTTGCGACTTTCTTTGCTCCGATTATTCGGCTATTGAAGCCGTGGTCTTAGCTATGTTGTCGGGCGAGCAATGGCGAATAGACGTTTTTCGCACGCATGGCAAAATTTACGAAATGTCAGCCGCTAAAATATCCGGCGTGCCGTTCGAAGAATTGATCCGACACAAAGAAGAAACGGGGGAACATCACCCGCTACGTAAAAAAGGGAAAGTAAACGAGCTCGCTTTAGGGTTTCAAGGAGGCTACGGTGCTTGCGTTGCTTTTGGCGCTGACAAGTACATGAATGAAGAAGAGATCCGCGAGTCAATCAAATCGTGGCGCATAGAATCGCCGATGATAGTTAAATTTTGGTACGGATTACAAGACGCGGCCACCGCTGCAGTGCAAAACCCCGGCACTTGTTACGCGTATAACGGGTTAACTTATGGCGTGAAAGACGATGTTTTATACTGCCAGTTATTGAGTAGCCGTAAATTATCTTATCATCAGCCGAGGCTACACCCGGACGTTACGCCCTGGGGTAAACAGGTTCTAAAACTTACGTATATGGGCTGGAATTCTGACTATAAAAAAGGGCCTCAAGGCTGGATGCGAATGGACACTTACGGCGGCAAGCTATGCGAGAACGTCGTCCAAGCAATAGCACGGGACATATTAACGTTTGCGATGAAAAACATCGAGCGCGCCGGGTACGCTATCGCGCTGCATGTACACGATGAAATTGTTAGCGAAGTAGTAGAGGGCACGGGCTCAATAGAAGAATTCGAGCGAATTATGGCAACAATGCCAACATGGGCCTCTAATTGGCCAATACGCGCCGCCGGTGGCTGGCGTGGTAAACGATATAGGAAGGATTAAAAATGAGTAAAGTCCGAACTGGAAAATTAAATAAGCCATTAAGAAAGTTTGCAGACGCGGCGGTAGATGATCGCGGCTTTCATAAAATACCGCCTGACCGTGAGGATATGGCCGCCTTTCAAATTAGCGCTAGAACTAAAACACGTCGGCACGGTTGACTACTTTTCCGCGTCACTCTCTCGATTAGCGGGTAAGCCCGAGTTTCTTCGGCGGTTCGCAGCTTCGACGCGTTCCGCTTCTTTTTCTTTGAGTATACAAATTTCAAGCTGAGTTTTTTGGTACTCTATCCGACCCTTTCGAAAATGCGTGTAAATTAGCACGGATGAGAGGATGATACCGACAAGCGTGGCAAGTTTTCCAATGTCGTTTGGTATCATTTCAAGCGCTATGCCCATTCCCGACGCTATGGTCCCGACTACGGTGGTCCAAGCTACTTTTATGTCATTAACCAAGTTATCCACGCCGTTGTTTCCTTTAGTAATTGTTTAGAGTGTACGCGAAATTATTGTCGCGGTCTAACTTACTTTCCCGCTTTTGCGTTTGCATAATTGACACCGAAACTAGCGCTGACTATGATCCCGAATAGTGTGGTTATGGGTACAAATAAAGTCGCCACTTTATCGGTGGCTACTGATACTGATAACTGCCCGCCTACTAACACGCCGTTAACAAACTCGCCGCCCACCGTTTTTCCGATACCAAAACTTTCTAAGATTAATAATACAAGCGTAACCACAATATAAAGCGTGTAAAGGCCAGTGACCCGTCTTGATAGTTCGCGCCTCATAAGTCCATTGGGGTCTAATGTTTTGACCATTAGCACCTTCGCCTCGGCGCTCTCTTTGTCCGTTTCTATCCATTCAGACGCTATATTTTCAATGGATTTAACAGCGCCCCCACTAATGAAACTTTTAATAAAACCTATCATATTTTAACCCTATGCTTGAACCAGCCATAAACGAAAGTTTCGTCTTTCTCGCGGCGTTCTGCTAACTCTATGTAGAACGCCCCTTGTAAGCAGTTAAGTGCCCTAACTAGCGCCCTCTCGTCGCGTTGCTCTAGGTATCGAGTTAACGCGCTAATTGTGGCCAGGCCGATAATACCGTCAACTTTAAGATCACGATATAAGCCCTCGCGATTGTTTAGCACGTTTAGCGAACGCTGCAGAAATAAACCCGTGCGATTTACGCCCATATTAACGCCTGTGTCGACGACCTCTTCGGTTATCGCTTCTGATAACTTAGATAAATAGTCGCCCTGCACCGCGTCCCAGTATTGTGTCTCGTAAATACTAAAAGCCACATAGCGAGGTAGTGAGCGCATGGCCCCATGGTATCCGTAGGCGCGAGCGACGGCCGAAGTTATACCGAAGTTTGTCTCGCCGCCGGAATCGCTAGGGTCGTCGACATAACCGCCTTCGACTTTAATTATTTTGTCAATTATGCGCTGTTTCATTATAGCCCGCCTAATGTTTAACCGTCATAATCTGGATGATTAAAACCCATGCGTTTAAGTGCTTCTAGTGTTGATTTTGAGTATGTCATTATGATTGTGTTCCTATAATTGTTCCATCCGTATTGCTAGAAGGGTCAGAGCCAACTTTTAATCTTAATTTATCTGAGTCGTCAGCCCAAATTCGGATAGGGCCAAGCCTTAAAGTACCTGTATCCCATCTTCCACCCGTAGTAGGTCCACCAATTATAACCGGCCCACCGTCATTTTTTGACAGGTTAGTATAGCCTGTATCTCTTATTTCTGTTGTTTCAGTCGAAGTGCCTTTTAAATAAGCAATAATTCGGGTTAATCCTGTTGTAGCTCCTGAGCTTCTAAAAAATCTTAATATCTGGTCGCCAGTTAAATCAGGTGAATTTACATCAGTATCACAAAAAACATCTGAGCCGTTATTAGTAACAGCCGATACTTTGTGTATTTCAGTACCTATTGTCTTAGAGACTATAACATTCGGGAGTGCATTATATGTATCAGGGTCAAACGGACATACAAACTTAGTAGTTTGCGAATCGCTATATGAGTTAAAATGGTATGGTTCTTGTGTTACCCACAATCCATCGGTGCCAACTTCTGTTTTATAAGTGTGAACTTCACCATCGAAACTAAATTTATCAGCCGATGCGCCTATTAATATGTCATAGTTTACTCCGCTAGAAATAGGGTTTGCAACTGATAAATAACCGTTAGTGTTAGATGAGCAATTAACAAACGCACTACCCTTACCTAATATTTGTATACCATCACAGTAGTTATCTTGTGCTTCACCGCTTGTATATTGGTTAAATGCGCCTTGGTCACGCCAACCTCCTAAAGTATTTACAGTACGCCCATTCCAAATAGCCTTGAAGTTAGAAAACTTATTTGCTGACCCACTTGCATACAATCCAGTCGAGCCATTTTTTTCTGCATAGAAGTTACTATATATACCATCACTACTTCTAATCCAAATGCCATTCAAACCATTATGAGCCGCCGCAAAGTTATCCATAAATATTTGAAAGTTTGACGGTTGAGAATATATACCATTGCCAGCGCAATTGCCTACTGCAAAATCAGTTGCGATTACTTGCTTATAACTGTATGGAGCGTTTTGTGCCTTGTCGTTAAAGGGAGAAAAACTGTTTCCGTTATTGCCAACACCTTCAACAAAGAATATTCCATTGCCCGATGTGTTATTATCCTTGTTACCATTAAATGTTATTTTACTCCACCCAGATTGGTCACAAGATGCAGGGACGGTCATTAAATCTTCGTTTGCACCATCGTTTAATTTTATGTGCGCCGAACCCCTTGATTCACCTTCTATTAAAATCATTGTGGGTAATGAAAACCCGTCCATTCTGTGTATGCCGCTTGGGAAATAAACCTTCCCACCTAATGTATCGCCAACTATTGATAGCCTAGATAAAGCCGATGCCATTGCCACTGTATTATCAAAAGCATCATCACCTTTACCACCAAATTTCAATATATTAGCGACTCCGTTAATCTGTAATTTAGCAACCCGACCATTAGCAAAAGTAGCATCACCCGCTAAAGCAATGTAACCTGACGCTTGCAATATGTAATTTGCGTTTGCTCTTTCTCTGCATACAAACTCGGAGCCGGTTAGCGTTCTCGTGCTGGCTTCTAAAGCCGAAAACGTGTCGAATGACTCAACAGCTAATAGCGCTGTTAATCCTGAAAGGTACTGAGAATCGACTGCTGTATCGGGGCTTTGGCTAGGCGTTATTCCTGCCTCGGAAAGTATGGCTTGCTGAAATCCGAAAGTGTCGTTTAGGAGGTCCGCGACAAATGGCGTACCCGTGCCGTCCCCGGGGGTTGTTACGTTGCGAGCTGAGCCAAGCGGGTAATCTGTGCTAGCCGCTGCTATTTTTCCAATAAAAAGTGAATCTGGTTTAATCGCCATTATGCTGTTCTCCGCCAAATATATGCAACTTGATAGGGGGGAAGTAATTGTCTATTACTTACCGAAGTAGTTCCGGCCACTGTCTGCACTGTTGTCGCGTGCGCTAGCGATTCTAGGTTTTCGTTATCTTCTGTTCGTCCAGATCCGGTTATTAGTTTTCCAAGAGTTGTGGGCTCCGGTAGCGTGACACCTGATTGTTGTGATCCGTATCCGGTGATAGGGATGTCAGTTAAAGTTGCGGCGCTGTGATTGTGCGTTTTAGTTCCGCCTGTTTCGCCGGGCGTATTAAAATCGGTGTCGGCTTCGTCAAGTCCCGCTATAAAACGACCTTTAATTCGAAGCCACGTTCCAACACCGTATAGATCCGCCGGGCTATTAGAAGCGTGTGAGAAGTAAAGAGCGCCGACTGGGTTGAGTAAATCAAACATGCTTGATACCTCGGTCAACCATTTTGTGCGTGGCGAGCCTTCTGTTACCGGGTTTTGCACCGTACTGGCGGGCCCGTTTGCTTGCTTGCACACATAAGTTACACCATTAGAACCCACCACTTTAGAGCCGACCGCAAAGTCGACCTTGTCGTACCAGCGTAAATTAAATATAGATTCTAGATATTGCGGCGCTAAAACTGTGTCGGGGTTACCGTTTGGTACAAGCCCTGCGCCAGCGAGTAACGATTGCATTAAACCGTATAAATCGTCAAGCCCCGCTTTTTCTAACGGTGTGCCGTCTAAAGCGCCGGGCGAAGTTTCGTTTTTAGCGGAGCCGTACGGATAACTTGCGTTTGCGGATGTCGTGTTGGTGTAGGTGCTGTTAATATTCAAAGCCATTTAGCTATACTCCACTATTAAGCCTATCCACTGTTGGGCTGGGCATAATTTTAAACATAAAGCCTCGAACTCGTCTCGTCGGGCTAAGTCTATTGTTGCCTTGGCGCCAAAAGCCTCGGCGCCAAGATAAATAATATAAGGCCATTTAGCCTCGTCCGTCGGTATCTCGTACACTATTGTAGCAGGTTTATTTACTAATAACCTACCCGAAGCGCCGTTAGTAGCGCCGCTAATTGCCTGCGCGTTACCGCTAATTGCCACCGAGCCCCCGCTGTTTAGATAGAAACCAAGCCCGGTTGTACCGTCGGCTAACACTTCGAACGGGTTCCGGGGCGTTGGCGCGGAGGCTGTCTCAGTGCGTATAATGTTGCCCGCTTCTGCTAGGGGTTCGCCACACTCGGCTAAGGTCTCGCCGCATTCTACGATATAAGACAACTCCCACCATTCGTGCACAAACACGTTAAACCCCGCGTTCTGTAGTGATGTTTGTATGTAGTAGGGGGATTGCCCACCTAATGCTTTCCAAGTAGCATCTAAACGGTCTCGGCGCTCTTGCGTTGTCAATGTGGTCGCCGGTAGTCCGAATTGATTTTCCCACGCGTTAAGCTCGCGCGTAGTTTGTGGAAATATGTCGGACCATACTAAATCCACATGTTCTTTAATATCAGCGCCTAAAAACGTTAAGCCTTCAAAAAATTGGCGTAGCTTTTTATCAACAGTTAGGCGCCACGCTCTAGCGTTAGGTAGTAAGTGCTGAAAAATTCTAAGAAACATTAGATAAACCCTATGCTAGCCGCTTTCGCTTTTTCTCCGATACCTAATTGGTAGGTTGCCACGGGCGTTGTGTCCGTTTCTTCTATCGTAGCTGTGTCGAATATTCCGCCCGACGCGCTGACGATGCTGTCAACAATACTTATGACCGCGCCCTGAGTTATCCGGTCCCGTCTAGGTGGTATGCTTAAGCCTATAATAAACGGTTCGCGGTCTAAAAAATACTGTGTGATAGCCGCTGTAATTTCTGCTTGTACTGCTGCTAAATCGTCTACGACTATCCCGTCAACCTCTACATCAAAACCTGTTCGAGTAATTGCGTTACTGTTGACAAACGCATTAACGGGGCGCCTTGATGCTAAACCGTCTTGGTCAAAATTAACCGAGTTAAGTACTGCTAGTAATTGCGGTGATGTGGGTATGCCATCGGCTGATCCAGAACTAGCGACCGTGGCCTCTGAATATAAATCGACTTCGCCAGGGTCGCCCGTGTACGGGTAAACGTTTATGATCCCGACAACTTCCTCGCCCCATCCCTCATAATCCGAGTATGCGCCACCCTGCGGCCGTTTCTGGAATCGGTCTATTATTCGCTGGCGATACGCTTCGGTTGACTCTGCGTTGGCGCCTGTGACTGTTTGAGAGTCCACGACTGCGTTACGGTTAATGTTTGCTAGCGGGTTGGCAAAGCTAACAACGTCCGCGATCTCTAAATTGCCGATGACACCCGCGCCGCCCCCGCCTTGCTGGTCTGCCGAAGCGCGTATCGTGACTTGCACCGTTGACGCGTTTAAATTTATCGTGCCAATTGTTATATATGTCACGCCGTTGGCTGAATTAACTAGCTGAGACCCTGAGGGTAATGTGCCCGTTTGATTATCGACTGTTATGTCTATAAGTAGCTCGGCGTTGGTCGCAGCAACGGGGTCGCCTATGCCAATCAAACGGCCCCATTGCGTTAATGGTGACACCGTTTTGCCGTTTATTGTGGTTTCGCTGATACTGGCCGTTTGCACAAACATTTGTAAAAACATAAAGCCTGCATATTTATACAGTAGGATGAAAACGCCTCCGAGTGCTTTAGCTAAGACTCGTAAGAATGCTTTAGGCAACAACGGTATGGATTGATTGAGCGACGCTTCTAGCTGCGCGATTATGTTGTCGCTGATATCTTTTGTGGTAGGTGTCTGTAAACTCATGATCCCGCCTTCCAATTTTCCACAAACTCAAATCGAGACTCTTGGCCAAGCGCTTCGACATCAATTGTTAATTTTATTTTATTTACGCCCGGAATGCTAGCAACCACATTTATATAAGACGCGGCGCTGTCATTTAGCATCCAAGCTAAGTCGCGGACCGCTGCGTCCTGTAGTCGTTTAAGATTGCCGGTTGTCGCTGGCAGCCCTTGAAGTAAATTTTGTGTTTCGCTGTGATACTCTCTTGACGGGTTTTCCTCGCCAATATTGCCCCACCAATTAGCGGGATTATTCGGGCGCCCGTCATCATCCTCATTGCCGCCAAAAAGCGACAGATAAACGGCCGTATTTAGTCCGCCACCCATGATAACCATGCCGCTGTCGACTGTAATGTCACCACCGTCGGGTGTCTGAAATAAACTAATGTCGCCCTGTTGTGCTGTCATTATGTCCCCGGTGTCGGTGGCGCGTTGAATGATGGCGTTTCGTGTGTACTAAGTGTTACGTCTTGATTGTCCGCTGTCACATCGTCAGCGTTTAACGTTCCGGCTGTTAATATGTTGCCGCTCGTATCTATAGTAACACCGTTTACTAAAAAATCACCATTTACCTCTAGTTCGAAAGAACCATTGCTGTTATCGCCTTTTATACTGCCGTCGGCCTTGGCGTCAAAGGTGCTTTCGGGCGTTGTGGTTATAACTCCGCCGTCGGCTCTTAACGTAACAGAACCGTTGTCGTTTGAAATAGTCGCTTCACCCGTATTTTTTAGCCAAATTTCAGCAATTAAAACGCCGTTCTCGTCGCGCGCGTATATCCTTTTATCGCCTGGTAGCGCTTTGGGCTCATTTGTAGGGTCTAAATAACCAATAGCGGATTCTCGGCCCGTGCCGCTGTCACCGTTTAAAGCCACATAATCATTAGGCAATGGGTGCGAATCGTCCCCCGGTGCTGAGAAATGCTCGGCTGTTACGTTCGCGCCCCCGCCCGGGTCGACTTTAACGTCAGACACCTTGGCGCCGTTTTTAGTGGTTCGTAAGAATGACAGTAATACGGCTAGCCGTCCCATGGTAAAAACTCCGGTATTTTTCCGCTGAACGCGCCAGGGATCACTAAGTTAAGTGTTGCGGTTTGCGCCTTGCTGTCTTGCTCAAATTCCACAGAGCGAACAATAAATTCGTATTCTTTGTATATCATGGCGTCGGGGGCAAGCAATCGAATGGAAGAATTAGGCGCCCATAAATTACCGTTCGGATCTCGCCACGTTGCGACTCTGACAGCATAGGCGGCCATGTTCGCAAACATACGCCCCGCTTTAGCTTTTACCGCTGCGACGATGCCTGCTTCCTCTGTGTCGGGCGCGTTGAATGTCAGCGGCCGTAAAACACCTTGTAACTGCGGGTTTTTTACTGTAAAGGGGGCTTGCGGTGGACTGCCAACGCCGACCGGGGCTATGCCGGTTAGATGGCTGTAGTATTCTTGGGGACTGAAAAACGGCGCTACTGATAATAACGGAGCCTTTCCCTGCTCTAGTATAGCAACGGGTGAACCCCCGTCTGACGACTGCAAAAAAACCAATTCACCGCGCGACGAGCTAGCAATAATTAGGTTTTTTTGTTTCGCCAAGTCTGTCAAGTAATTAAGTATTTTTTTGCCTGGCTCTAATGCTACGCGTGTGAGTGGTGGGCCTTGGTCGGCTTCCATTTTAACACTCACGCCGAACGGGGCCGCTAATGTTGTGGCTATCTCGGACAAATACTGTTCATCTGTTTGCAGCTTGCTTCCCTGCTCCCCGTACATACTAGCGGGCGCAGTGCAATCATTTAAAACGCCGGGTAGCGAATACCCGCTAACGGATACTATCTTTTGCGCGTTTTCTATTACGGGATTAACCGTGACCATTGTTCCGGTGAATAGCAAAGCTCCGCCAACGGTGATCACAACGGGCTTAAATTTAAACGGGCGAAATGATTCCTTAAAACCTGGCGCTTCGGCGTCAAAAGGCGCACCAAATTCCACCGTGTCCATCGAATCTATCGAGCGGGTTATCCTAATAGAATCCCAAAACCGAAATTGGGCGCCGTTGATCAGTATCGCCACCTCGTCCTCTGTAGCGCTTGCTGCTGATTGCGGCGCATTTTGGGGGCTGTTGGGTAGCGTTGGTATTGTTAACGTCGTACCAGCCGCAAGCGGTAACGCTGCGCCTGGGTTAGACTCGGCTATTCGACCCGCTTCGTTCTCCGTTCCGTACTTTTTGCGCGAAACGGTCTCGAATGTATCCCCACCTAGAACGTTATATATAATAGACAATTTCGCGCCCCCTCGGGACTTCGAGTATTTCCGAGCCGGTCAAGCTGTTTGAATTTATGAAAAAATCGAGCTGGTCGTCTACACTTCCGTAGAATTCTGCGACTAAATTTATAATAGTTCGGTCGCGATCTAATATGACGCGACGCTCCTGTAACAATGTAAATGAAATTTCTACTAAAAACCCCGCCGTGAGCGCGACGGCTTCTTGTAATTGCTGGTATGCTTCGCCGGTGTCAATCTCTGCAAGCGCTGCGAAATTCGCATCACGCCAATTAGTCACTTCGTCCAGCTGTGTTAGTATTAATTCAGCCGCTTCTATTGCGCTGGTTTTAGTCGTAAACTGAGTATTGACCACAGAAACGACGGAGCCCGTGACATAAGTAGACGCGTATAGATCATTAGTGTGAAACTCGTTTGAGCTGCTAGCGTTAAAACTCGGCGTAACGACGGCGTTGTCACCCGTTATAATACCATCAGCAAGGTTTTTGTATGCCTCCAAACGGTCCGTTATATTGATCGCGGCCCTAGCAGGCGCCTGCAATAGTATGGTTGTTTGAAAAGCTAGCGTCAGCGGTTCGGCTATGAGTATGTCAATACCCTGATTTATAGAATCCCGCACCGCGTTAAATTGGGTCCTCACATTATCTTGCGCATTAGCGACGGATTGCAAGCCCGTGCTAGCTGAGTCTAATAACGATTGATAGTCGTTTTTAAATGTCACCGCGTCGACAGCATTATCTAGCGTTGTTACGTTCTCGAATTCTTGCGCAACCGAATTGTTGTATTCTTCAACCGCGTTTAGTACTGAACTCGCGGGATCACTTTGGGACGTCGGATAAATCAACCCTATTGTTTCAAAGAATGTGATCTCGAATACGGCTTGATTAGCGCCTGTTTTTAGATCGTCGCGGCGGGTAATAGTGCCGAACGGGACCACATCGATAACACCGTAAATTGGATGCTCTAACATACCCGTCCCACGCTCCAACAATGCCGCTTCGAAAGCTTCGGCTTTGATGTCATAATCGCCGCCCCAGAAGAATACCCGAAGCGGATACTTTCGCCCCGTGTTTCCGAGGTCTTGAACATAACTGCCATTCGCGTCGGGAAACTCGAAACTCGTGGTTTTCTTGTCAACCGTTTTACTGACATTCTCATAATCAAAAGTCAACCTATCGCCTGAGGGCGAATTGTAGGCCGCTTCTCTAATGCGATCAGTCCAGGCCATTAGCAAACGACCTTGAGTTTTATTTCGGTCTTGTATCCTTCGCCGACTATAACTTCTTTTTGTGGCTCTGCTGCCGTTATATAACTAATTTTAGGGTAATATATCGGCGGCGAACTTTTCAATTCAAGCTGACCAAATTTTACACGCACGATATCATTTGAAAACGTGACGTCGTCGGTCGTGCTGTCGATGGTAACGCCTGATCCGTTATTAATTAGCGGCCCACACACTTCCACCGTGACGACCGTAGCGCCCAATGCTGTTAAGTCCACAACTGCGCCATCACTATCGACCACATTGAATACGGTTTCATTGCCCGAGCCTAGCGCGGCGGTTAGTGAAATTAACATGACCGTTTACGTCGCTGGTTGCGTTATTTGCAGCGAGTTAATGACCGAATCTTCGCCGGATACGTAACTCACACTTGATAAGACTAGTTCCTGTGCTCCCGTGCCGACTGTTACCTGCATCGTCTTGGTTGTTAGCACCAAGCGCGCAAAACTAGCGGTTCCTGTCGCTGCTATCGTTGCGTCAGCTATTGCATTCGCGATGATCACACCTGATGACGACGCGCCCCAGCCTGTTAATGTGTGGACCGCTAATTCTGTGTTACTTGATAGAGCGGCGTTACCGCTTGCGGGCGGCGTTCCGTCGTAAATCGTTAGCACTGCGGTTGTGAAATCCGTACCGATGTTGTCGGCCTGCGAATCTACTGCACTTGTGTTTAATGATGGCATGATCTTAAATCCTTATTGTAAAACTGTTAGGTGTAGTTTCTATTATTTTGGCGGTATTATCAATCTGTATTGTAAAATCGCTGATAACTTGCCCCGCCGTTGCGTTGCCAGCAAATACTAATGAGGGCAATGTTATCGCACCCGACACGGTCACTTCGCTAGTGGAATCCGTCGCGCTGCCTTGAAATACTAACGATGGCAGCGTTATTGCGCCCGCTGCAGTTACTTCGCTGGTGCTGTCGCTAGCGTTGCCTTGGAATACTAACGATGGCAATGTGATCGCGCCTGTGGCTGTCAGCTCGCTAGTTGTATCTGTTGCGCTACCCGCGAACACCAATGACGGCAACGTAATGTCACCGGCTGCAGTTACTTGTCCGACCTCAGAGGTTGAAGCGCTACCCGCGAACACCAATGATGGCAATGTTATGTCACCGGCTGCGGTCACTTCGCTGGTTGTATCTGTTGCGGTTCCAGCAAATACCAACGACGGCAATGTTATGTCACCGGCTGCGGTAACTTCGCTTGTTGAATCTGTTGCGTTACCCGCGAACACCAATGAGGGCAGAGTGATATCACCGGCTGCGGTTACTTCGCTGGTTGAATCTGTTGCGCTACCCGCGAACACCAACGAGGGCAGGGTGATATCACCGGCCGCGGTCACTTCGCTTGTTGAATCTGTTGCGTTACCCGCGAACACCAACGACGGTAATGTTATGTCACCAGCTGCGGTTACTTCGCTTGTTGAATCTGTTGCGCTACCCGCGAACACCAATGATGGCAACGTTATATCACCGGCTGCGGTAACTTCGCTTGTTGAATCTGTTGCGCTACCCGCGAACACCAATGATGGCAACGTTATATCACCGGCTGCAGTGATTTCGCTTGTTGAATCTGTTGCGCTACCCGCGAATACCAACGACGGTAATGTTATTGCTCCGTCTGCCGTTATTGCAGTCGAGGTGGCTTCGGCTATCTCTAAAGCAATAGAGTAATCGAAACCAAAATCAGTCTTTTCATATGTGGGCGAGGTGTCTTGACTTGGAGAGTGCGCAAAAGATATATCACCCACCATATCCGTTTTTGTGTATCCACTTTCTTCAACAAAATCAGTGTCGTCTGTCGTACTGAAAATAAAAGCCTGATTAGCGGAGGCCCCAAAAGCAGATAATGAAAATGTCCTGACTGAAGACCCGTATTTCTCTTTTGTTTCAAATTGGGGGATAGCCGCAGATAAAGAACTTACATCAGCGCCTTGCACTTTTACGATGTTGGCTATTAATACTGTATTACCAGACCATGTGATGTCTATGCTGCTTGTTGTCGTACTGGTAGCTATTGCCGCAAACAAGTCAATCCCACCTGATATACTGCCGATTCTGGTAAACGTTCCATGCTCTGTTGATACGGTGCTTAACTCTTTTTTATTACACATGAGTAGCAATAAATCATCAGCGTCAGACGTAAAGCTGGGTATCGTTGCCGAGTTTCCGTATTGTTGTTTCCCCGACGGATTTGTATACGTTAAAGCCACGCTAAATCATCCACATACAAGACGTTTAACTCATCTTCTTTGTAGTCACTGCATTTCAGCCTATAAACAATATTATTTGTACATGGTATTGCGCCCGTTAAATTGTATATAGTTTCAGATAATTCAGATAATGGTCTGACCTCAGTTGGTAAGAATAAACCGTTAAGAGTCATTTGTTCGACTTGAGAATTCCAGTGGTAATTTTTATTAGCAAGCGCGTAATCTATAAACGACTCATAACTGCCCAACGGAATAAAGTCAGCCCCATCGAATCCTATTTTTCTTTGTTTTAACATACAAAAGAAACTGTAACAGCTTTTTATTCTGTCAATAGGATCTCTAATAAACATAATTCTTTTACTGTAATCTAGGCATTCATCAAGCGACATAATAGTGTTTTTTACATCCCCAAGCGTGCTACTCCCGCATTTCGGAATGTAGCTAAATAAAGCATCTGAGCCTTTTAATTTTACGAACATAATCTACCCTTATTTAAAAAGCGCCCGAAGGTTGCAAAGACAACCCAGGCCCCATGCTGCCGCCTGTAACTTCTGCGCGCCCTGTTTCGTCGCGGATCGTAACTTCGGCCGAGCTGCTTGTCCGTGACTCTTCTATCGTGCGCGCGGTGCGCTCTTGTGGACTTATTATTTGTGGCCCGGTTCTTGCATTACCTGCGCCCGCTGAGCCGTCGGGTGCGCCGGTCTCTGCTTCGTCTGATCCGAAGCCAAAAAAGTCGCCGACGCCGCTGCCGATGTTGCTAATAGTATTCACAATGTCCGCCGCTGCCCCTTTTACTCTATCAACAACACTCATTATTTTATTCATGGCGCTGTCGAATATGTCCACAACTCCGGTCCAAAGGTCTGCGAAAAATTCTTTTATCGGCTCCCAATGTTTAAATATGAGCGCAGCCGCACCGATTAGCCAGCCAATAGGACCCATTAGTAACGCAATGCCTGCGACTAATACGCTCATACTATCACCGCTATTTTTGAACGCGGTTACTAGGCTTTTGAAAACAGTGATGACTTTGTTTACCACTGCGTCCGCAAATTCGAGAACAGCGGATTTTATTTCGTCCCACCAATAAACAACGGCGATGATGGCCGCTATTAATAAAAATATACCCAAAACAAGTAATGCGATAGGCCCGCCCATCAACGTCATAGCAAGGCTCGCGACCGTCATAACTAACACCACTGTTTTAAGCGCTGCAGATAAGGCAAAAAATACAAGTAAACCTATGCCTATCTTTTTCATAACGTCGACAATATCGTTAAAATTATCGACCAGTTGGCGCCCGTACTTAAATATGTCCTCCGCAACGATGTCTTTATTTGAAAGCGCCCACTCCCTAAAGCTTTTTGTTAATCTTGTTAGCAACGGAAGCAACGGCAGTATAACGGTCTGCATAAACCCTGTTAACGTCTTTTTAAGCGCGTTTGAAGCGTCGACATACGCCTCGGCTGCTATCGCCTGCCCCATGGTTATGACACCGTTCTCGCGTTGCTGTAGGCGTAACTTTCTAATCGCCTCAGCGCTGTTGTCTGCGATATTAACAAGCGCAAGACCTGAACGGCTAAACGCTGCGTTCGCAAGCGCTGCTTTTTCAGTAGCACTGTCCGCCGAACGAATGGCATCAATCATAATTTCGAAAGATTGGCCGACATTGTCCGACGCTTTAAGCTGTGCAAGTAGTTCGGGGTTTATTTTTTTTAGGCCTGAAACTAGCGGGCCCATATCGCCTGCGGCTTCACCTAATCGCTTTGAAAATGCGCCGAGTGAATTACTTAATAACTCGTTTGTTACGCCACTTTGTTCTGCTACAAATTGAAATTCTTGAAGGTCTTTTATTGGGAATTGAAGTCGCCTTGACTCTTTGGCTAGTTTATCGGCTCTGTTAGCTACGGAGTCTATAGCTAAAGTTAAGCCCGCGACCGCTGCGGTAGCTACTACCGCGCCCCGTCTTAATCCGCGCCCCAAGCCGCTGGCCATGCGGCCGACTGCTCGATTAGCTGTGCGCAAACCCCTAGCAATGGACCGTGTCATTTTTCTAATGCGGTTCTGCATACGGGAAACAGGCGCGGATATACGGTCGACCGCTTTGAATACTGCTTCAACACTAAAACGGCCCGCCATATATACTCCTATTTTGCTTTTGTGTGGGCTTTTAACTCTTCGCGCAACCCGTTATAAAAAAATCTTATTTCGTGCGCGGCCAGTGTTCTGGGGTCCGGTAGCCCAGAATAGTCGCGGCATATCTGTAACAACATTTCTGTATATACATTTTGCAGATTGTGCCCCCCGTCTGGGAGGCATTCGTCCGCCCCGCGCCTAACCAATTTCGTCCGAACTACCCCAGAAAAAGCGTTGTAATTGCCATGCAAATTTTTACGTCTGTTATTTTCATTTTACTAAATACGTTAGAGTGTGTTCTCGTTATCTCGCCCATTAAAGCATACATCTTGCCGATATCTTCGGTTTTCTTTTTACGATCCATCGCCATCAACGCTGATCCGGTGGGCTCGTAAAACGTAACGGCCATCGCGTCATTAATTCGTTGCGGTGTATACGTAGGCTCGCCTTTGTCACTGACAATTAAAGAACCCGCCTGTATAGCTAGAATTAATTTTTTCTTCTGTTGATTAAAACCTTTTAGATCGTCCTCGTCCATATCGTCCGTGTTTACGTCAAGATCCATTAACTCCACAAATCTAAGGAATTCAAGTTCCGCTACTTCTTTTGCCACTACATCAGTCATAATTTAGCCCTATTTGCTTAATTAATTGAGTGCCGCGCCCTGCTATAAGCAGGCTAAGGGGGATAGGGCGCCCGCGCGACATAGTGCCCTATAATTGTACTTACTGCTGAGTAAGTATTCCTGGACCCATCAAAGAAACCGAAGCGGTCGCGTTCTGGCTGCTCGCTTGAGTTTCTCCAACTATCTGGGCCGTGCCTTGGTAATCTTTACCCGACGCGTAAGAGATAACAATCGCGAAAAAATCCGGGCTATCACTTAACTCTTGCAAAAATTCTTGATCCGCTCGGTCGTCATCAATCTCTAACATTAACCCGTCAATCGACAAAGGTACGCGCGTTTTTATCAATCTCGCCGTGCCGTCGCCGTTCGCTTGAACTTCGTTTTCAAACCCGCCTAGCTTGCGCTGGGCCTCCGCGTCCGCTGCGACCGCGAAATTGCGGCCCGCTAATGTAACGCTTTCAATGCTTCCGCCTGTTGCTGCCATGTTATATGACTCCTGTTATGCTACGACTGTGGCCGTGCCAAAGAAAAATCCAAAATTCAAATCAACCGAAATTATATTCGAATTTCCGCTTAATTGAACCGTGACCGAAACGTCTAGGCGCTTCGGATTAGTCGAGCTTATTTGCGCCACTGTATTCGCCTTAGCCGTTTTCGGGTCGCTTATGATAGCGTTTAAACCCAAGCTATCTAGCAAAGCGGCAATAGCTGCAACTGCGGTCTTAGGCTTTTTAGCCAGTCTGTTAACAGTTGGCTGGTCATTAGGTATTAGCGGTGCTCCGTCCCATTCAGGCGTTGCAAAAATCAAATCTAAATTAAATATGATGTTCTGCAGCTTAACAATATCCACAACATAACGATATGCTGGAATAGGATCACCCGACGGATGATAGAACGTGACGACGTCCGCAATATTAACAACACCATCCTTAACAACTATCGACGAACTGCCTTTTTTAATGGCCTCATCGCGCTGTATATACGTCCACTGCTCGCCATCCGTGCCCGGCGTTAGGCCCGTCGCGTCTTGGCTGCCGTAATCTTGCGGCGGGTTATTGTTTGCTACTTTAACAATTCGTGATAGCTGGCGTGCTGCGGTCATTAGCGGCAAATCGTTAGACCCTGGCGCTACTAACTGAGCGTTGACTCGGTCTGTTTTGCGTGCGTCTGATACCGCCGTGGCGCCTGAAACTGTAGCCGCCGTATTACCTGTGAAGGTTATCAGCGGTTTACGTACTAGCGCGCCCCATCGGCCCTCGCCAAAAACGCTATATTTGTCTAAGGAATCCGTATCCGCAACGTCCATGCAATTCAAAACCATGGTTTCCCAAACGTTGCCGACTTGATTTAACGCAATGTCTACATCTGGGTTTACAAGGCCGCCTTCTGGCTGAGTGAACGCAAAAGATACGCCCGCGTCAGTCGGGCCGATAACTTCTATTACGAGGTCATTAGAGCTTGTACCCTTCCATTTCGCGGTAATGTCGACTTTAGTTGTGTCATCAGCCGCAACAACGGGGATTTCTAACGTAGCGTTAATCGCTGTTGTTATAGACGCGCACATTGCGGCCACGCTGGCGCCTTCTGCGATAACAAACTGCTCTGAACTGATGTTATTAATTTTAACTACGTACGCGCCTGAGGTAGTAACCGTGCCACTTGGCGTAATGTCTCCCGCCGCTGCAACACCGCTGGCATCATCTTCGAGCGGGTAAACTGTGACCGGGATAGTCCCGACACCGTCGCCGTTCGTTGGCAAAAGCTGCAATACTGCTAAATGTACCGGAGAACCGAAGCCGTAAAGCGTTGCCGCCTGCGTTGCGCTAGTTACTTGTTGTTTTGCGGTCGCATATGTTGACGCTGTAGAGCCTTGGCCCACAACTGCAACACGTTGTGGCAGAAATAAAACCCCGCCCGCCCGTAGGTCTTTAAATATTGTTTTTATGCCCACGACCCTAGCAACTGCTGAGGCGTCGACCGCGCTTGATATTGCCATGGGATGATCTCCTAATTTATGGCGCTGTATAATCGTAATCAGCTTCCAGAACTATCTCGCCGTCCTCTGTTCTGATAACGTCTACGGATAAAAGCTCTAAATCCACAGGTTCAACCTGTGGCGAGAACTCATTAAATATTACACGGAACGCAAGCCGAGCGCCCACTATTTGTTGCATCTGTCTTGCGTCAAGCTCTGGTTGAAATGCGGTTATAGACTGCGGCATCCTGTGCCAAACAGTCTTTCTTAATCCTAAATAGGTATACTCGGCCGCCATTAATATATTACGTACAAGCCTCAAGGCTTTTTGAACCTCAAAAGACGCTTCCCTGTCGCCAGGTATGTGTCCCGTTGCACCATCGTCGCGACTCCTTCCGTAACCGTAGCAATCTATGTTGTAAACTGTTTCGGACGCTTGGCGCTCTACTACGTTGCTTTTACTAGGATCGAAACTCGAATTGTCGAACCAAACGTTAACAAGCGGGCTTGTGTCGACAACCTCATTAAGAAATTCTTCCCATGGGTTCGAACGCTCAGTAAAGATCCTTAATTTATAATCGTTCGGATCTTTTCCCGCATTCGTTGCAAGCTGCATCTGGCTAGCTATCTCTATCGTGAGTATAGCGCCTATCTGATCGCGCACTATTTCAAAAGTGTCTTGTTTGTCTATTAATGTTGATATAGTCATACCTTGTATAACTCCAACATTAATGTAACTAATCCTAATGCTCTGTCCGGGTTTGATTGTGAGACCTTGAACGTGAACGGGTTGCCATTAATGTCGTTAAATTCTACAAGCCAAGGTTTTATCCCTGCGTCTGCTATGCCGCGTGGCAATGTGAGACCTGAGGCAATAATTGTGCTTGTTCGTATCGCTACGGACGCAAGGCGTCCACTTACGGCTATTCCAGTATCAGGGTCGATAATCTGCGCTATATCGTCTGAAAAACCCGTAAGTGGTCTGACGGTCCCCGCAGGGTCCGTCAAAATTATGTCGTAACCAAAGCCCCGGTCCTTATCTTCTAGGATAAGTCCGAGGTCTGCTTCGGCTTGTTCGCGAAGTCCCATCTTTTAAGCTCGGCCGATGTGCTTAGATTTTATGAACGCTTTGAACGCTACTTCGCCACCGGATAGGTCTTTTGCTTCAATCTTTTCGCCTGCCGCTATAATCCCGCGTTTAGTTGTTATCGCTTTTCGAGGCATGACTTTAAAGCCTGTTTCTTCTGGAGCTTCTTCGGGTTCGGTTTCCCCGGGGGCTTCTTCGGCTTGCTTTGCTTTAAAATCTTTTAGAAGGCTAGACAATTGACTGTTGTTTAAGTCTTTTGTTTCCGGCGTTTCCATCTTTAGCTGCGCGCAAATTGTTGCGATAGCGAGGGTTAATTCTTTATTACTGGCCATGGTATTTATTCCCTATTTATAAAAAGGCTCGGGGCGAACCCCGAGTAATTAGTTTATTTTAAAGCTGAGTAATTAAACATCCGTACGTATCAATTGCAGTCGGGATTATAAGTGGTCTTGCACCTACGCCACCATACAATTGCTCGCCGTCATTTGTCAGCCATGCGTTAGTAAACAAATCCATTCCGCCAGCTGAGTTACTTAAACGACCTGGCAGCTCTGGTAATAAGTTAGTAGATTGACCGCCGACTAGCGTTCCAATGTTCGGGATCGCGCCGAACGTTGCGTCCATTCGACCTTGAGAAGCGCGCACAACGACATTGCCCGGATCAATAAATTGAGTCTTGACACCGTCCGACGGATTAGTGTAGCGCCCGCCATAAGTCCACAAATCAAAGCTATAATTTCCGATTTCAATCATTCCGCGATAGTTACCGCCGCCGCCGCGCATTTGCATGGGTGCGATAGTACCTAAATCAATACGTCTGATATCATATCGCTTCTGCACGTCCGCATTAGAAATAAACTTTTCAAACGCAACCGCGCCCATGATTATTTGGTCGGGGTCGAGCAGGCCATCGTTACGAATTGCTTCGGCTAGCTCTTCAATATCGCCAATCATTTCCGCGCCCGTAGCAGTAGCCCACGAAGTCCCGGCTGTTGGAAAGTGCGAGGCTTTAGGCTTATAATCTAAGACATAAAGCGCAACGCCATCTGAGTCCGTTAGCGTTAGTTCGCCAGTCTGCAAAACTTGCGACGCCTGTAGCTCCACGGAACGCCTAATTTTTCGTTCAATCTTGGTAATGCCGTTGAACAAACGTAAAATTACGTTAGCTCTAAAGTCGGGCGCCTCAAACGGATTTTGCCCTGGCATACGTTTAATTAAATCAAACGAGTTAAGCGGAATTGCTTCCTTGTGAATTGGCGGTTTAAAACCTTTATTAGTGTAGAGGTCTTCCGCGTTCATTCGGTAACCCGTGCTCAGGTCTTGAATAACGATTGAGATATCTTCGTCGCAACGAACAATATCAATTTCTACTTCTTCAGTAGTATGGAAATTTTCAGGCGGGCTCTGAAAGAACCCAGACAAAAACAGCATAGGTTGCGCCATCGACATGTAGGCCGCTAGCATACGTTTAGTAGTTGAACCGCTCATTTTATGCGCTCCTATTTAGCGATTATCAAGAGTGTTTAGTTCTTGAACATCGACTGAGATTAAAGAATAGTCGCGTAGCTGGTCTAAAACTGCAGCGTCTACGTTTGAATTGTCGGCGTCGGCGTCAATAATTAAACGGCCCAAACGTACCGATCCGGATACCATCGCACGCACTGGCACATCGCCCGCACCCGTAGACGTAACCGGGTAAGTTAGTACCGCTTTAGGTATACCGTTACCGTTACTTGAACCGCCTTTCACAAACGGGATTAATTTTAAAGTAGAGGAATTACGCGCTAAAATAGTGCCCTCTAATACAGTGGCAACACCCGCAAAAGTAAGCGGCTCGTTACTAAACTGCGCATCTTCTAAAATAACGCTGCCTAGATCAACATCGGTGATAGTAATATTCGCCATGATGTTATACTCCTAAACCGAGACGGGCTTCGATTAAGCCGACTACGTCGCCGCCCTTATCATCATTACTCTCGGTGTTTGCTGCATCACCCGCGTTAGCTTCGAGATTGTCCTTATCTCTTGCGTTAACGTCTGAGCGATTCATACCAAAAGTCATGTATGTTGCTGACAGAGTGGCCGTCATAGCGTCGCCGTTTCTTATTGAGGCGTTGGCGGTTTTAATATCGCCCGAGCTTTCGCCCATAACTAGATGCGCCGTGACTCTATCGCGTTCTTCTACTACGCCCTGCTGCACCGCCGCCGCGAATGTGTCGGGGTGCTGGGATTTTAGATCTTTAAGGTCCATTTTAGTGGCCTCCGGTTGATTCCCGCTGTTGGCGGTGGTTGTGGTTTTGATAGTTTTAACTGCCTTTGGCGAGCTGGTCGCCACGGCGTCAATCATACCGCGTTTTACTGCTTCGTTAGCTAAGACGGTTCCGCCTCGGCCAAAATCTGCGTTTACTTTTTCGGCTGTCGTGCCACGGCCTTGAGCGATGGCGTCAACAAAAATTTCGTGCATAGCGTCAAGTTCTTCGCGAACCATGGCCACGCCTTCCTCCGTGCGCACATTAGGACGCTTTTTAGGCGCGTCCGTGCTAGTGATACTGATTTCGTTTTCGTCGTCGTAGAATGTCGCCACGACGCCAACGCTACCAATTCGAGCCGCTATGTTAGACGCGACAACTTCGTCAGCTTGCGTGGCCATAGCAAAAGCGGCAGAAGCCCCCACGTTAGAAATTATTGCTTTACTTGGTTTTGTAGCGGATTGCATCGCGGCCAGCATATTAAACAGCCCATCGAACCCGCCGCCAGGGCTATCGATTTCGTATACAATGTTAGTGACCGAATCGTCGCGCTCCGCTGTATCGATAGCCGATATAATTTCCGGATAAGTTGTATTACCACCGCCGAATATCATAGCCATAAAACTGGGCTCTTGAGTCATTACGCCTCTCACTGATATTTGCGCGTTATCACCCGCAACCGTTAATAGCCTATTGTTACCGCTTGAAACGTTCTCAGTGCTAAACTGAGCATCGAATTGCGCTTGCTGTTTTGCTGTAAATTTAAAGCCCGATTTTTCGGCCACTTGCATGGCTTGGCGGACGCCAGCTTCTAATAACCACATAAAAATGATCCTCTTGTTCTTTGCATACTAGCTTTTATTTTAGCACTCGTCAAAATCTTTGCTTGCTTAGCTATCATTGCGGCCCTGTTTATCCTCAAGCATTGCCTCGATGTCTCCCATGCTGTCCGCTGCAGATAAAGCGGATTGGGCTTCTTCTTCGCCGAACTCCTGTCTGAATTCTGCCATGGGTCTAGCGGCCTCAACTTTCAGTTCGTTCTCGCGTTTCAATCGCTTAATGTTTTTACTAAACTTAGTGCCCGTGGTTATGCGGGCCTCGCGCGCGTTCGTGCTCCAACCCTCATCTGTGAGTATCTTAGATCCCTTCGCTTGCTTAAGCATGTCCGTCGATGGCTTTATAGATCCATACCATTCCGTCAAGGTCCACGCGCCAAATATGTCGTATTCGCTCGGCGTTCTAAACGCTTGCAAAAATCCCGGCGCGTTAATTTTCTGTAATAGGGTCTCGCTAATTAGCCAATCAATGTATATGGGGCTGCAGAATGTTTCTCCGAAGTCACCCCATGTTCTATTGATTGCTATTTTAAATTCATTGATTGCCGCTTGGCTGGCGCTGTAGTTATTTGAAAACGATAGCCGCAGCACTTCGGGCGGGATTTCTAAAGCCCACGCTATTGACTGGATTATCGCCTCTTCAAATTGGCCGAAGTTTAGGTCCGTGCCTTGACCGCCGAGCAAAACAGGTTCCTCGCCTGTCTGTAACTCTTCCATGACAACGCCGGGTATCTGGTCCGCAACATTAAATCGGCGTTTAGTTCCGTCCGGTTCGGTCACTTGAGCGGTCCCTCTGCGCACTGCGCCGCCGGTGACAGGTAGCGTCCCCATCTTGTCCTCTGTTTTTCTAATAAACATGGCAAGCATGGAATTGTTTAACGCTTTACGCTGGGTAGAATCCCGGTATCTGTCGATTTCTTTTAGTGACTGCATGACGATAGCTAGCAACGGTTGCCCGCGTAGTTCGTCGAGTCGTTTATCAGTGCCATATATTAGCCATGATATTTTACGCCCCGAGCGTTCGGACTCCGCCGCAATTCGTTTAGTGGAACCATCATCTTGATTTATCCAGTGCGCTACTACGCGACCTAAGCCGTCAAGCTCAACGCCGTGGCGTATCTTGTGACCATTGCGAAGCGATCCGTAATCGCCAAGCGGCGTTCGTACTTTGCTGCCGCTTATCAATTGGATCATGGGTAATTTTGTTTGTGGTGACTGACGGATAACGACAAGCACGTCCCCGCTGACTAATGCTTCTAGTCGAGCCGTGCGCTGGATAGCGCCGAATGTTGACTTCTTTTTATAATCACATAAGGTTGGCCCTTTGCCCCAGATACCAAAACGGTTTTCTGTGGTCTCTGACCATTCGTTGAGACTCTCCTCTGCGACACCGATGATACTTTCATCCGGGCAGGACTCGGGACTTAAACCCGTGTTTATTTCGTTAGTAACTAGCCGTCGTACAATGCCGCGAGCATATAGATTCTCTGTGAACAACTGAGCCGAGCGCGCGCGAAGAGTCCAATAGTCCACCTGGTGTATCTGCGTTATGCCAAAACCGCCAGAGAATTTACCCCCGTCAAAAATAGAATCTTCGTAAGGAGAAGGCGAATTTTGTCCCGCATAGGCTGACGGGTTCAAGTTGTCCACGGACAAAGGCGTCGGCCCCGAAACGTGTTCAAAAGTGCCGTCGCTTGCTAGCTTATAATGTGGTTTTTTACTTACCATCCCGGCCTCACTATCACCGCGCCACCACTCAACCTGGCTTCTAAAGTAGCGCATCGATTATACAAAGAATCCAATGTCTTATTAAGCGCGCTTAAATCTAGTTTAGTGACCGTCTGACGGCTCTGGCCTGTGTCGAGCGTATAGGATTGCACGCCATTACCCAGCGCTAACAAAGCGTCTTCGTAAGCAACTATCATTAACTTGGTTGCGTCTATTCTGCCCTGTAAAAAAGTACGTTCCATTACATGACCGGCCCCGTGATTTGATTGAATAAAATTAAATCTGTAGAATTACAGTATACGTATTTATGTACTGTAGTAAAGTTTTTCATTTTCGATGTAATCCCAGAACGTTGGCCAGTCAATTGTTTCTAGCTTAAAATGCTGTATACAAATAGCCCACGCCATTATCTCAACTGCAGCGTGGCCATAGACTAATAGATCCCAAAGCTCGTTATGAGCGTTTCCGGGCCTATGCCAAAAGTAGGTTACTATTCCTTTTTCGTCTTTTTGCTCGCGCCTAGTTTCAACGGTTAATTCTTTTAGCTGCTTGTCTGTAATGTCCACCGGCGCGTTAAAATGGTATTTCTTTTGTTCACCCGCGCCCTCTTCCCATTCCCTCCGTAGTACGGGGGCTATTCGGTCCTTGTAGTGATCAACTAAAATTCTGTAACCTACCGTACCTGCCTGGGTTGTAAACTCCGCAAATTCTTTTATCGTTTGATTCTTAGCGGTGCGATTGCGGCCAAGAATAGGGTAAACACCAGAGGCATAATCCGAACAAAAAGTTGTCACTGTATCGTTAGAATATCCAGAGTCTATCAACGTTATTGCAATTCGATACTTGACTTCGTCGTCGGCGATATATTCTTTTTCTTCGATTAGTTCTCGCAATCGGCCCCAGACGGGGCTAGTTAGTTCGCCGCAGTCGTCATCACTGCCCTCTGTCTCAAAACGCCAGTAATCTATCACATAGGGCTTAGTGTCCCGACACCAGCCAATTACTGATACAGCTAAATTCTGTTTGTGAACATCAACTAAACAAGTCAAAAATAAAATTTTAGAACCCGAATGTATCGAGGCGTAGTTATTGGGTATTTGACCTAGTCTGTATGCTGGCCTGCGGTGCGCGGACACACTAGCAAATCTAATTTTAGAGCCCATTATCTCGAACGGCTCGGCCAGAACGTTGTTGTAAAAAACTTGATATAGTCCAACGTCTTTCACTTTTTTATTAACAGTGTCATAGCAATCTAAATAATCCGCAACAAGGCTGTACCAAGGCGCCATGCCAATGGGTGAGTATAGCGCCGGCAAATGATACGAGCGGATACCAAGCTCAACCGGTCGCGCGGTCGGAATCCATTTCGCGCCGTGGTCTTCTGAAAATAATCTTTCTTTGTCATGCTCGTGATGTGGGTGTCCGCATTTCTGGCATAGATAGCGAACGGAATCAAGTAGTAAAATACCGTCGTCTAACTCCCAAGTAAATCCGCCGATGATCCCCGTCTCTTTGTCTAGGCTACTCCACCGCAACACTTGAGCAAAACCACAACTTAAACAATTCACATTATATTTTCTTTGGTCGCCGCGAAGGTACGCTTTTTCTATTTTAGAAGTCCCTTTGATAAGCGGCGTTGAACCTCGAAATATCTTGCGCCTCTCCCAGTAACCTTTACAACGTCCATCGCTTAGTTTGTCCGGGTCGCCGTCTTTGCCTACTGTATCGGGCCAGGCATCAATTTCATCTTTTAGCATTACGCAAATAGAATAAGACCGCATCTTATCGGCGTTCTTTGCGCCGAACGGAACTAAATAGCCGCCGCCTTCAAATTGCAAATGGTTGGCTGTTTTACCTGTTTTTTGGCTGTTGCCCTCATCACTTGAACGAATAATATGCCCGAGGTCTGAGTGTGCGAGCATAGGTAAAAAATTGTTTTCTATTCGCGCGCTAGCCAGTTCTTTGTCCGCCGTTAGATACATGATAGGCAACGTTTTAACGTGGCCCATAAAATACAGCGCGCCGGATTCCAGAACAGTAGAGTATGTTATTTGCACGCCTTTTTTGAGATTGACTTCTCGAACTGGGCTATCCACATCAAAGCAGTCAACTATCTCGCGCATGAACGGGTTTACGTCGTAGCGGATGAAACCCGGTATTGATGTGACCGATTCGGGTAGGTATCTATTTTCTTCGTTGTACTGGCTGGGCGATATGTGTATGACCTCGTCGGTCAACCCCTCGACTTCTGAAATTACCCAATCAGCGCCTATGTTATCGATACTACGCATTGCGCATCGCCCTAGCGACCTTTGCTTTTACGGGTCTAATAAAACTGCTGATCTGGTCCGCAACAAATTTTTCTATATCCTCAATAGGCCTGTTGGCTGAGTGCATTGCGGTGGCTCTGCGCGCTATCGTCTTGGCGCCGTCAGTTAATAATTTTATATGGCAGGCGTCTATCGGTTCAATTATGCCCGTTCGAACTAACTTGCGACTAACCAGCTCGCCTTCTGTTGCTGCGTTCTTCAATCGCTTTTCGTTAATGGCTTCTATCTTTTGCGTGGCGCTAAGCCAATCCACAAAGCGCGTATCGGTGCCGAACTTATCAATTAAATCGCGCAGTGTCATATGAGCAAAAGCCTGTATGTCTTCGGGGATCTCAAGTATCGGATCGTCTTCGTATGCTAAGCGCTTTTTAGTTTCTTTGGCAGCTGCGGGGCCTCTAATGTGCGGTTGTTTTATAGCCAGGGCCGTGGCCACATTAACAGGATCTTTATTTATCAGCCCGTTTATTTTCATGGTCTCGATTATATTGCGCGCCCGGTTGAAAGGGATCCTGAACTCGGCTTGAACGGAGGACTTAGTCCATTTGTTTTGTTCCTGGCAATAGCTGACGACCAGCTCGTATAGCGGGTCTATCCCGGTGGCGGGTGGTTCTGTCTGAGCGCGCGCCTTCATAGCCAAGTAATCAACCGCAAGTGTGTGCGCCACGTCAATGCGCTTGCCGTCACAAGCGGGCTTCAAAGCATTATTGCAAGCCTTCGTTACGGCCGCGCCTGTAACTCCTGCTTGGCGAGCAAACTCGGCCCGGCTTATCAGTTTCTTTACCATTCGTACAGTGTATCCTAGTTTTCTGAGAAAGTTAATAGTGGTAAACAAAACGCTTTTTGTGCGAGGGGCGCGCGGTGGAATCAAAACGGCAGGGGGGAGGGCAGGCCTCCACAGTACCTTTTTTTTTCTGAGGGGGCAAGCCGCGTCGAGGCGGCTTCAAGGCGGACCAAGCGGCCTACTTAAACAGGCCATTCTTTCGCGCCTGGAATCGCAACGCGTCCGCATAGAACGCGGGCTGCATTCGCTTGGCTTCGTTGAACGCTGGCAATAGCCAAGGGTTCTTATCAATCTTTACTGATGTG
>Ga0307978_1000293_pt1 | contig 43085 bp, 42 predicted proteins | sample OrgLakmetage1056_FD_203151 | JGI IMG/M metagenome (GOLD analysis project Ga0307978, IMG submission 203151) | Saline water microbial communities from Organic Lake, Antarctica - #1056 | ecosystem: Environmental > Aquatic > Non-marine Saline and Alkaline > Saline | place: Antarctica: Organic Lake... | reverse complement strand
TGAAACCGTGGAACGCGACCCCGAAAGGTGGTCGCGTTTTGCGTTTTCAGTGCTTGCGGTGGTGATCGCGCGCGGCGCGATATGCCCCGATCCGGTCCTCTAGGCGGTCGGCATAGGCGCGGCGGTCGGCATCGCTCATGGTCGCCAGATGGGTGACCAGCACCTCCTGTCCCATCTCGAAGCGGACGGCGAAACGTTCGCGGTGCTGTCGCATGCGTGCCGACACAAGCGTGGGATCGAAGGGCACGGCGCGCAGATCCGCCAGAAGCGCGTCGTAGCTGTCGCGCAGGTCGGTGCGCCCGTCATCGGCCTCGCGCCAGGTCTCGCGCATCGCATTCCCGATCGCGTGGCGATCCTCGGTGCTGAGGGCGCGGGTCAGTGGCCCGCCCGCCATGTCGAGCCTCGAGGGATGCGCGTCGCCGCCCGCGTGGCGCAGCGCCCAGCCGGCCGCCAGCCCCACGACCGCGAGGTTGAGGGCCAGCGATGCCACAAGCAGGATGCGCATGAGGCGACCGTCGCGCGTCGGGGTCTTCCGGTCATCCATCAGTCGTCCCCCCCGGCCAGACCGAACGCCATTTCGGGGGTGATATCAACCAGATATGCGGCCTCGTTCAGGCCCGGCACGGCCTCGGGCAGTCCCGCCCCGATCCATAGCCCGGCCAGCGTCGCCGCAGCCAGGCCCGCCATCGACGGCCAGCCACCCAGCAGATCGCGGAGCCGCGCGGGGCGGACCGGCCGTGTCCTGCGGGCCTGCGCGGCCGTCCGGACGGTTTCGGCATCGGCCAGAACACGCGCCAGCATATCCTCGGACGCCACGGGGGTGGTGCGGCGTGCGGCGTCGAAGAAGGCCTCGAGCGCGGCGTGGTCGTGATCGTCAGGTCTCGTCGGCATATCCCAACTCCTCTTTTCGTCCCGCGAGTGCCGCTGAAAGCGCGCGTTTGCCCCGCGAGGTCAGACTTTCCACCGCCTCGACCGTGATCTCCATGATCGCCGCGATCTCGGGGTTCGACAAACCGTCGATGTGACGCAGCACCACGGCCTGCCTTTGGCGCGCGGGGAGATCGTTCAGCGCTGCCTGCAAGGCGTCGGCGCGGGCGCGCTCCTGCATCGCCTCGGTCATGCTGGCGCGGCCATCCGCGGGCTCGGGGATCGCGTCGAGCGTCACTGTCCCGCCGCGTGCGCGCCGCTGGCGGTCGATGCAGAGATTGGCGACCACGCGGTAGAGCCAGGTGGTCACCTTCGCCTCGCCGTCGCGCCAGTCAGGCGCCTGTTTCCACAGCCGCAGCATCGCGTCTTGCGTCACGTCCTCGGCCTCGGCCCGATTGCCCAGAAGGCGCCAGGCATGCGCCATGACGCGCGGTGCCAGTCGCAGGGTCAGCACACGTGCCGCCGCCGCGTCGCCATCCGCAAAGCGCGCGAGCAGGGCCTCGTCGGGCAAGTCATCCGTGGCGTCGAAGGGCATTTGCATCGCCTCCAAGCCTACGCGTCGGCAAGGCCCCTGACCAGCAGGGCGAAGGGCACGGCGGAGGGCAAGGTCCCCCGCCCGTGCCGGTGGCGTCACTCGGTCGCCATGCCACCGCCTTGCGTGCCGCCCTGCATCATGCCGCGATGCTGCCCACGCCGCGTTTGCATGGCGTCGAATTCCTCGCGGCTGATCACCCCGTCGCCATCGGCATCAAAGCGCTCGAACATCCCGTGTTGACGGTCGGCGCGCATCTCTTCCATGCTCAGCTTGCCGTCGCCATCGGCGTCGTGGCGTTCGATCATGTGATCGGCATAGGCGCTGATCCGCTCTGCCTGTCGCTCCATCATGCGGGTGACCAGTTCCTCGTGCGAGAGAACGCCGTCGCCATCGCTGTCGGCCCCTTCGAAACGCGCCTGCATGTGGCCCGCCATTTCCTCGGGCGTGATGCGGCCATCGCCATCGGTATCGAGCTCCTCGAAACTGTGCTGCAGTCCCATGCCGCCGTGATGGCCACCGCCCTTGTGGCTTTCGGCCTGTCCTGCGCTGATTGCGCCCAGTGTGATGGCCGCGGCCAACCCCGTGATCCGAATCATGTTGCTCATCGGTATGTCTCCTGTTTTGCGTGGCGTGCGTGATCTTGGGCAAAGCCCGCCAGCCGGGCCGTTGCTGCATCGTGATACGCGCGCGGGCCGTTCTTCCGTCGCGGGTCGCGCGATGTTATGCAGGTCGGGCACAAGGATTTGCGACATCGCGCCGCAAGGACAGGCTGTCCTCTTTCAACCGGATGCGCTTGCCGTCACGATGGGCGCTGACAAACGAGAGGCATGTGCCATGCACGACACCACCGTTCAGCCCGAGCACCCCCCGGAGCACCCCCCCGAGCGCGCCTTGTGGCCGGCCCTGCGCAAGGGGTTTTGCCGCAAATGCCCGAATTGCGGGCGCGGGCCGATCCTCAAGAGCTATCTCAAGGTGCGGGAGACCTGCCCGGTCTGCTGCGAGGATCTGAGCCATCACCGCGCCGATGACGGCCCCGCCTATCTGACGATCCTGATCGTGGGACACCTGATGGCGCCGCTGTTGCATGTGACGTTCACGCAGTTTCGCCCCGAGCCACTGGTGCTGTTCACCATATTCGGCGTTGGCACGGTCACGTTGTCGCTTTATCTTCTGCCCCGGCTGAAGGGGGCCATCGTGGCCTTTCAATGGGCGCGGTTCATGCATGGCTTCGGCGAGGATCGCTGAGCCCCGCAGGCAGGGAAGGCAGATGACCGATATCGACAAGACCGCCGTGCGGGACGCGTCCACCGTGATCGTCCTGCGCGACCCGGACCGCCCGCATGTCCTGATGGGGCAGCGCGGCAAGACGGCGGCTTTCATGCCGGACAAGTTCGTCTTTCCCGGCGGCGCGGTGGATGCGGGGGACGCGGACATACCGCTGGCCCGCCCGTTGCCGCCGCTTTGTGCCGAACGTTTGTGCGAGGATTGCGACCGCGACATCGCCCATGACCTTGCCACGGCCGCGGTGCGCGAATTGTTCGAGGAGACGGGGCTGGCGCTTGGTCAGCCGGGCGCGTGGCCGGGGCCGGTGCCGGAAGACTGGGCCCGGTTTGCCGCGCGCAGCCTTGTTCCGGTCGCGGATCCGCTGCAATTCGTGTTTCGCGCGATCACCCCGCCGGGCCGCCCGCGCCGGTTCGATGCGCGGTTCTTTCTGGTGCATGCCGAGGCGCTGGCCGGCGATCCTGACGATTTTTCGGATGCCTGCGACGAGTTGAGCCATCTGCAGTGGATCCCGCTGGCCGAGGCGCGCCGTTTCGACCTGCCCTTCATCACCGAGGTGGTTCTGGCCGAGGTCACGGCCCGCGCGCATGACCGCACGCCGCCCGCCTCGGTGCCGTTTTTCCGCAACGATGACGAGGAAAGCCTGTTTTTGCGGCTGAAAGGGGCACAAGCGTCCGACTGATCGCGGCCTATTCCGAGGCGTGTTTCTTCAGGACCTCGATCGGCACGATGGACAGCGCGCGGATATGCGTCGCCTGCAGCCGCACCTGCGGCGCGCAGCCCTCGTCATGGGCCTGCAGGAACCGCCCGGCGCAGAGGCACCACTGATCGCCCGGTTTCAACCCCGCGAACCCGAATTCGGGGCGTGGCGTGCTCAGGTCGTTGCCGACATATTTCGAATAGGCCAGAAATTCCGCGGTCATCAGCGCGCAGACGGTATGACTGCCCTGATCCTCGGCGCAGGTGTTGCAATGCCCGTCGCGAAAGAACCCGGTCAGCGGATCGTCCGAACAGTGCGCAAGTGCACCTCCGAGAACGTTGACTGATTGCTCCATCTCCATACCGATACCCCTTCACATGTCAGCTTTGGTCGCGCTCAGGTTTCCTCGAGCACGGTGTCGAATCCCTCGAACTCCGGCGGTCCCAGCAGGGCGTCGCGGGTCGATTGGTTGCCCGCATCCTTGTGCGCGGCGCGGAACGCCTCGGACTTTGTCCATGCGTCGAACGCCGCGCGGCTGTCCCAGATCACATGGCTGGAATAGAGGCGGTGCCCCTCGCCCTCGGGGCCCTTGAGCAGGCGAAACTCGCGGAAGCCGGGCACGCTGCCGAGATGGCTTTCACGCTCGGCCCACATACGCTCGAACGCGGCCTCATGGCCGGGTCTGACCTGAAATCGGTTCATCGCGATGAATGTCATGGCGTACCTTTTCGTCTGGTATCGCGGCAAGCACTGGCCGGGCAGAGGCTGTCACAGGATCGGAACCTGAAGCATAGTGTCCTGCCACGCAAGCGCAAGCCGATCACAGTGCCCCGATGATGCGGCGCAGCATGGCGATGTTGGCCGAACCCACCCCCGCATCGCGAAAACGCCGATCCGCGGCGGTGACGACGATCACCGCATCGCTGGCCCTGTCGATGTAAAGATACTGGCCGTAAATGCCCTGCCCGAAGACTTCGCCGGCGCGCGCATCCGACGGCATCCACCACTGATAGCCGTATTTCAGCCCGCCTCCGGGCGTCGGCGCGCTCGGGGTGGTGGAGGCCGCGATCCAGTCCCGCGGCACGACCTGCCGGGCGCCGTGGCGTCCCATATGCGCCACCATCAGCCCGAAGCGTCCATAGTCGCGGGTGGTCATGTTGAGCCCGCCAAGCGCGAACGCCACGCCGTCGCCATCGGTGATGTAATAGGGCGCGGCCTCCAGCCCCAGCGGCTGCACGATCTTTTCCGACAGCAGATCGGGCAGGGTGCGCCCGGTCGCCCCGCGCAGCACCATCGCCAGAACATGCGTGTCGATCGAGACGTATTTCCACCGTTCACCGGGCTTTGCCGCACGCATCGTCAGCCCCGCGGCGAAGTCATCCATCCGGCCACCAAGCGCCAGCACACGGCCCATGCGGTTGATATCGGAATGATAGTCCAGATAATCCTCGTCGAAGACCACGCCGCCGGTCATCTGCAAGAGGTTCCGGATGTTGACCGCGTCATAGGCGGTGCCTTGCAGCGACGGGACGTAGCGCGTCACCGGATCGCTCAACGAGGCGATCTGCCCCTCGTCGACCGCGATGCCGAACAGCGCCGACAGAAAGCTTTTCGCGATCGACCAGCTGATGCGGCGGTCCAGAGGGGTCGTGCCCTGATGGTAGCTTTCATGCACGATCCGGCCCCGGTGCAGCACCAGAAGCGACGTGACATCGCGCGCCTCGATCCACGCCTGCACCCCCTCGGGTAGGGTCATGGCCGGACCCTGCGGAATGTCCGAGACCGGCCCGTCGCCGCGCGGCACCGGCACCGTCAGAAAGGCGGCTTGCATGTCCGAGAAGTTGCCGACGATGCGGGTCTCATCGAACAGGCTGTTCACCGCCCATAGCCGCGTGATCTCTTCGCGTTTCCAGATCCCCAAGACCACCGCGGCCAGCAGCAGTGCCAGACCCGCCCGCGCCGTCCATGTCAATATCCTGCGCATGCCCGCCCCTTTCGCATGCCGTCCGCAATACCGCAGCTTTCCGGCAAGGCAAGCCCGCAGCACCGCTCAGCTAAACCTGTCCTTCAGTTTCTGAAACGGGCTGCGCGTGTCCTCGGCGGGCGCGGCCGGGGCGACGGGTGGGGCCGCGGACCCTGATCCGGCCTCGGGACCGGGCCCGGGTTTCGGCTTGGCCTCGGGCGCGGGTTTCGGTTTTGCGGGGCGGGCCGGTGCCATGCGCTGCGCCACCGCGTTCTGAAAGCGGTCGGGCTTGCCCTCGGCCAGCCACGGTGCCCCGTCGGCGATGCCGCGCAGCATGTCGTCAAGCCACGCGCCATCGGCCTTGGCGAAATCCTGCAGCACGTAATGCGATACGCGGTCCTTGTGGCCGGGATGCCCGATCCCGAGCCGCACGCGCGCATACTCCGCCCCGAGATGCGACTGGATCGAGCGCAGCCCGTTATGGCCGGCATGACCGCCCCCCTGCTTGACGCGCAGCTTGCCGGGGGCGAGGTCCAGCTCGTCATGGAACACGGTCACCTCTGACGTGCCCAGCTTGTAGAACCGCACCGCCTCGCCCACCGATTGCCCGCTGAGATTCATGAAGGTCGCGGGCTTGAGCAGGACGATCTTCTCGCCCGCCAGAACGCCCTCGGAGACGTGCCCCTGGAACTTGGCGCGCCACGGGCCGAAGCCGTGATCGGCGGCGATCGCGTCGACGGCCATGAACCCGATATTATGCCGGTTCTGCGCGTATTTCGCACCCGGATTGCCCAGACCCACAAAGAGCAGCATTGCCCGAACCCCTGTCTTGATCGAGAATGGTCTAGGGGTTTGACCCTGCGGAATCAAGCAATGGTCGGCGCGGGTATGGCAGAGTACGACATCGACGGGCTGCGGATGGTGGTGCCTGATGCAGCGCTGAACGCGCGCATCGCCGCCAAGCTGGAGGCCGGCACCTATGAGGCGCAGGAGGCCCGTGCCGCCGCCATGCGTCTGCGCGCGGGGCAACGCGTGCTCGAACTGGGGGCGGGCATCGGCTATGTCTCGGCGATCTGCGCCCGCGCGGTCGGCGCGGGACACGTCACCTGCGTCGAGGCCAACCCCGCGATGCTGCCGGTGATCCGCGCCAATCTGGAGCGCAACGGATATGGGGCCGTGACGCTGTTGCACGGCGCGGTGACGGGCCGCGAGGGCACCGAGGCGCCGATCGCCTTTGACGGTGCCAAAACCTTCTGGGCGGGCCGCATCGCCGATGGCGAAACTTCTGCCGCGCGGCGTGTCGATGTGCCCGCGCTCGGTCTCGACGGGCTGCTGCACCGCGTGCGTCCGCAGGTGGTGATCATGGATATCGAGGGTGCCGAGGAACATCTCTTCGATGCCCCATGGCCCGCGCATGTGGCGACCGTGATGCTGGAACTGCATCCCGGGCGGTATCCCGATACGGTCGTGCAGCGCATCGTCGATTGCATGTCGGCCTCGGGGCTGACCTATGATCCGGGGCCGTCCTGCGGCCGGATCCTGTGCTTTCGAAAGCTGCGCGGGCGGTAGCCACGTGCCCTGTTTCCTTCGGCGCGTCGCCGTGGCACTGTCCGCGTCATGAGCACACAGATCACCTCCCCCGATGGAACCCCCGCCAGCCGCTTCGCGTTCGGCACGATGCAATTCGGCGGGGCCGCCGACGAGGCCGCGTCGCGCGCGATGTATCAGGCCTGTCTCGAGGCGGGCATCACGCATTTCGACACCGCGCATCTCTATACCGATGGCGCGGCGGAAACCCTGCTGGGCCGCTTTGCCGCCCCGCATCGCGACCGGTTGGTGATCGCCACCAAGGCCGGCTATTCGGGCGGCGCGGGGCGCGAGACTATCCTGTCGCAGTTCGACACCTCGCGCCAGCGGCTCGGGATGGATCACGTGGATATCCTCTACCTGCACCGGTTCGATCCCGAAACCCCGCTGCAGGAAACCCTGGAAACCTTCGCCGATCTGAAATCGCGCGGGCTGATCGGCCATGTCGGCCTGTCGAATTTCGCCGCGTGGCAGGTGATGAAGGCCGCCTGTATCGCCGCGAAACTGGATCTGACGATCTCGATCCTGCAGCCGATGTACAGCCTCGTGAAGCGGCAGGCCGAGGTCGAGATCCTGCCCATGGCCGCCGCCGAGGGCATGGTCGTGGCGGGGTATTCGCCGCTGGCCGGCGGGCTGCTGACCGGCAAATACGCGCGGGGCGAGACCGGGCGGCTGACCGGAAACGAGCGCTACGCGATCCGCTACGGGCAGGACTGGATGCGCGAGGCCGCCATCGCATTGACGGAAATCGCCGAAGAGCTCGGCACCGATCCCGCGACGCTCGCCGTGGCATGGGCCGCGCGCCATCCCGCCGCCCCCGTGCCGCTGATCTCGGGCCGTTCGGCAGAGCAGATCGCGCCGTCGCTCGCCGCGCTCGACTATCCGATGGATGACGCGCTGTATGCGCGGCTTGCGGCGCTCACCCCCGCGCCGCCGCCGGCCACTGATCGCACCGAAGAGGGCTGAGGCGTGCCGCGTCGCGATCTGCCGCCCTCGGCCTCTGTCGCGCATGCGGGCGCGGATGCGCGGATGCACGCCCCCGCTGCCGAGCGCAACGCCGAGGTCATAACGGAGGCCCTGCAAGACATCGCGCCCGCCAAGGGGCGCGCGCTGGAACTGGCCAGCGGCACCGGGCAGCACGCCGCGGCCTTCGCCCGCGCGTTGCCGGGGCTCGACTGGCAGCCAAGCGAGATCGCGGACGACCGCCGCGCCAGCATCGACGCGCATGCCGCCGCCACAAGCCTGCCCAACCTGCGCGCCGCGATCCCGCTGGACGCGACCGAGCCGGGCTGGGGCGCGCGGCACTCCGGGCAGGCGCTGATCGTGCTCGTGAACCTGCTGCATCTCATCAGCGCGGACGAGGCGCAGATCCTGATCGCCGAGGCCGCGCAGGCCCTCGCGCCCGGCGGGGTGTTGGCCATCTACGGCCCCTTCCTGCGCGAGGGCCGCGCGACATCCGAAGGCGACGCGCGGTTTCACGCCAGCCTCGAGGCGCAGGATCCCGACCTTGGCTACAAGGACGTGGCCGAGGTCCAAAGCTGGCTGGAGGCGCAGGGTCTGCACCCGCTCAGAACCGTCGAGATGCCCGCCAACAACCTGTTTCTTTCTGCAAGACGCCCCGCCTGACCCGCGCCTGATCCGTGACAGGGCAAGCCTGGGGCGTGTCGCGTTCATTCGCATTCACGCTTCGCGCCCCAAGCCATTGATTCCGCATGTTCGAGTAGCTCAAAACCGGTTTCCACTTTTGAGCGACATGCTCTAAGTTGCGCGACCGCTCAGATATGTGCTGACCGGGCGCGGCAGGCGGGATAGACCTGAGCGCATGATCCGTGATGGAGGTCGATCATGCTGCGCGTCCTGTCCGTTGTTTTCCTGCTTGCCGCCCTGCCGGTCCTTGCGGCGCCGTTCGGCGATTACGATCCGGTCGATTTCGGGCCGCGCGGCCCGGCCAGCCATCCGGTGCACGGCATCGACGTGGCGCGCTATCAGGGCGCGATCGACTGGCGGCGCGCGCGGCTGTCCGGCGTGGCCTTCGCCTTCATCAAGGCGACGGAGGGCGGCGATCTGAAGGATCCGCAGTTTGACCGCAACTGGCAGCTTTCGGCGCGTGAAGGCGTGCCGCGCGGGGCCTATCATTTCTATTATTTCTGCACGCCGCCGGAGGTTCAGGCGCGCTGGTTCATCGCGAATGTGCCGCGCCGGGGCACCGCCCTGCCGCCCGTTCTGGATCTGGAATGGAACCCGTTTTCGCCCACCTGCACGACCCGCCCGCCGGGATCGGAGGTGCGCCGGCAGGTGGAGATCTTCCTCGACATCGTCGAGCGGCATTACGGCAAGCGTCCGATCATCTACACCACGCCCGAGTTCTACGCGCAGACCGGCATCGGCCAAGTCCGCGCGCCGTTCTGGCTGCGGTCCGTGGCGCGCACGCCCGATCAGGTCTATCCCGGCCAGCCTTGGGTGTTCTGGCAATATACCGGCACCGGCATCGTGCCGGGTGTCGAGGGGGGCGTGGATATCAACGTGTTTCGCGGCTCCTCGGCCGCGTGGCAGCGATGGCTGAGAGGGAACCACAGGTAACCCCGGGCCCGTGCACTCAGCCGTCCCGCCACCGGCAAAAGCGGTTGCCCCTGCGGATGTGGCGGGCATAGACTCCCGGCGGCAATCGCGGGCAAGGGGGGCGTTTCATGAGGTGGATCTTTCGGCTGATCGGGGCGGTCGTCGTGATGGCGGCTGTCATGCTCGGTGCGGTGGTGTTCCTGCCGAGCGAGCGGATCGCGCAGATCGCCGCCGATCAGCTGTCAAGGGCGACGGGTCGCGCGGTCACCCTGTCGGGCGAGACGACGCTGAGCCTTTATCCGGTTCTCGGCGTGTCCACCGGCGCCGCCGAGGTGGCGAATGCCGACTGGTCCGGGGCCGGGCCGATGCTGCGCGCCGAAAGCCTCAAGATCGGGGTGGCGCCGATCCCGCTGCTGAGCGGTGAGATCCGCATCACGGGGCTGGAGATCGCAGGGCCGCAAATCCGGCTGGAGCGGGCCGCGGACGGGCGGGTGAACTGGGATGTCGGGGTCGATGGTGTCGCGCCCTCGGGACAGTCGGACGGCGGGGAACCGGCGACATCGAATCGGCTGGCGCTGACCCTCGACCGGGCGCTGATCACGGCGGCGTCGCTGCGCTATACCGATCACGGCACAGGTGCGGTGCAGGAGATCCGCGACATGGATTTCGACCTGCGCTGGCCCGATTACGAGGGCCGCGCCACGTTTGAGGCGGTCTTGCGGCAGGCGGGCGCGCCGGTCACCATCGCGGGCCATATCGACCGGCTGGGCGCGTTCCTTGACGGAGAGGTCACACCGGTGATGGCCCGCGTCAACGGGCCGGGCGGGGGGGCCGCCTTCGAGGGGCGTGCCGGGCCGACACCGCAGGCGCAGGGGCGGCTCGATCTCGACCTGTCGGACACGGCCGCCTTTCTGGCGGCGCTCGGCCTTGGGTCGGTGGACCTGCCCGGGGGCTTCGGCACGCGGATCGATGGCGGCGCGGATGTCACGCTGACCGAGGCGGGTCAGGTAGCCGTGCGGGACATGGCGCTGGATCTCGGGGGCAATGCGATTTCGGGTGCCGCCGATATCGACCTTTCGGGCGACGTGCCGCGCATCGACGCACAGCTTGATGCCGGGGCTTTGGACCTGTCGTCACTGGCCGGAGCGGATGGCGGGGCCGGTGCCGGCGGCGGCGGCGGGGGCGACGGGGGTGCGGGCTGGTCACGCGCACCCATCGATGCAAGCGGTCTGGCACTTGCCAATGGCGCGTTGGCGGTGAGCGCCGACAGCATCGATCTGGGCGATCTCAAGCTGGGGGCGACGCAGCTGAGCATCACGCTCGATCGGTCGCGCGCGGTGGTCGCCTTGCGCGAGGTGCGCGCCTATGACGGGCGGGTCACGGGCGAATTTGTCGCCAACAACCGCTCCGGTCTGTCGGTGGGCGGTGACCTGACAGCCGAGGGCATCGATCTGGAACGGTTCCTTGCCGATGCCATGGGTATTACGCGATTTGCCGCCACAGGAAACGGACGGGTGCAATTTCTGGGCGTGGGCCAGTCGGTGCATGCGATCATGCATTCGCTCTCGGGCGAAGGGCGGATCGGCACCGGGCGCGGGGTGATCTCGGGCTTCGATCTGGACCGGCTGATGCGGTCGGGGGATGTGACGGGCGGCACCACCGTGTTCGACGAGATGAGCGCCAGTTTCACCATGGAAGACGGCAATCTTTTCAACCGCGATCTTGCCATGCGGCTGCCGCTGGCCCGCGCGACGGGCACCGGGCGTGTGGGGCTGGGCGCGCGCGATATCGACTATCTTTTCACGCCGGTTCTGCTGGAAGGCGAGAGCCGCCGGGGCCTTGCCATCCCGGTGCGCATCCGCGGGGACTGGGCCGATCCGCGCATCACCCCGGATCTGGAACGCGCGCTGGACCTGAATTTGCGCGAGGAACGACGGCAACTCGAGGACGAGGCCGAGCGGAGGCTGCAGCGCGAGCTGCGCGAGCGGCTCGACCTCGAGGCGCGCGAGGGTCAGAGCCTCGAGGATGCGGTCAGGGAAAAGGTCGAGGATCGCGCCCTGAAGTCCCTGCGCAAGCTTTTCGACTGAGCGCCGGGTAAGGCGAGTATTTAGGGCAAGATGAAAGGGACGGGGCCATGCCCGTCCCCTTGCGCCGTCATTCCGCCGCCATGTCGACCGCATCGACGCGCACCGCCGAATACTTGAATTCGGGGATCTTGCCGAACGGATCGACGGCCGGATTGGTGAGGATGTTCGCCGCCGCCTCGACATAGGCGAAGGGCAGGAAGACCATGTCGGGGGCGATGGCGCGGTCGGAGCGGGCCATGATCCGGATCGAGCCGCGCTTGGTGGTGAGGCGCACCATGCCGCCCGCCTCGACCCCCATCCGGCGCAGTGTCGAGGGGTGCAGCGAACAGCTCGCCTCGGGCTCCATCGCGTCGAGCACGCGCGCGCGCCGGGTCATCGAGCCTGTGTGCCAATGCTCCAGCTGCCGACCGGTGGTGAGCACCATGGGATATTCGGCATCGGGCAGGTCATCGGGCGGGATGATCGCGGCGGGGGTGAAGCGCGCACGCCCTTCGGGTCGCGGGAAGCCGTCGCCGAAGACCACCGTTTCGCCCGGGCCATCGGGGGACTTGCAGGGATAGGTGACGGCGTTCTCACGCTCCAGCCGGTCCCATGTGATGTTGTCGAGCGACGCCATGTTGATCTTCATCTCGGCGAAGACATCCGCAGGGCCGTCATAGCGCCAGGGCAGGCCGAGGCGGTTGGCCAGATCGACGGTGATGCGCCAGTCCTCGCGCGCCTCGCCCGGCGGGGCGACGGCGGCGCGGCCCATCTGCACCTGCCGGTTGGTGTTGGTCACGGTGCCGGATTTCTCGAAGAAGGCCGAGGCCGGCAGGATCACGTCGGCATAATTCGCCGTCTCGGTCAGGAAGATGTCCTGCACCACCAGATGGTCGAGTTTTGCCAGAGCGTCGCGGGCGTGTTCCACGTCCGGATCGGACATCGCCGGGTTCTCGCCGAGGATGTACATGCCCTTGATCTTGTCCTCGTGCACGGCATCCATGATCTCGGTCACGGTCAGGCCCTTTTCGGCACTGAAATCATCCGCATCCCAGAGATCGGTAAAGGCGCGGCGCACGCGGTCATCGGTGACAGACTGGTAATCCGGCAGGAACATCGGCACCAGACCCGCATCCGAGGCGCCCTGCACGTTGTTCTGCCCGCGCAGCGGATGCAGCCCGGTGCCGGGCCGCCCGACATGGCCGCACATCAGCGCGAGGCTGATCAGGCAACGCGAATTGTCGGTGCCGTGGATGTGCTGCGACACGCCCATGCCCCAGAAGATCATCGCCGATTTCGCGCCGGCAAAGTCACGCGCCACGGCGCGCAGCGTCTCGGCGGGGATGCCGCAGAGCGCCTCCATCCTCTCGGGCGGGAATTGCGCCAGATGCGCCTTCTCGGCCTCCCAGTTCTCGGTGAAGGCCTCGACATATTGCCGGTCGTAGAGCCCTTCCTCGACGATCACGTGACAGATCGCGTTGAGCATCGAGACATCCGCGCCGGGCTTGAACTGCAGCATGTGGGTGGCAAAGCGCTTCAGGCCCTGCCCGCGCGGGTCCATCACGATGAGCTTGCCGCCACGCTTGGTGAACTGCTTGAAATAGGTGGCGGCGACGGGGTGGTTCTCGGTCGGGTTGGCCCCGATGATGATCGCGACATCGGCATTCTCGATCTCGTTGAAGCTGGCGGTCACGGCGCCGGAGCCGACATTCTCCATCAGGGCCGCCACCGAGGAGGCATGGCACAGCCGCGTGCAGTGATCGACGTTGTTGTGGCCAAAGCCCTGCCGGATGAGTTTCTGAAAGAGATACGCCTCTTCATTGGTGCATTTGGCGCTGCCGAAGCCTGCGACCGATGAGCCGCCATGCGCGTCCTTGAGGCGCTTGAGACCACCCGCGGCACTGTCCAGCGCCTCGTCCCAGTCCGTCTCGCGAAAAAACTGGTCCCAGTTGCCGGGATCGACGTTGAGACCCTTTTCGGGTGCATCGTCGCGGCGGATCAGCGGTCTTGTCAGGCGGTGCGGGTGGTGGATGTAGTCGAAGCCGAACCGCCCCTTGACGCAAAGCCTGCCCTCGTTGGCGGGACCGTTCACACCGTCGACATACTTGACCGCGCCGTCCTTGACCTTGAGCGCGACCTGACACCCGACACCGCAGAACGGGCAGACGCTTTGCACCTCCTCATCAAAGTCGGCGCTGTCGCCGTGCTGCGCGTCGTCGAGCACCGTGGCCTCCATCAGCGCGCCGGTTGGGCAGGCCTGCACGCATTCGCCGCAGGCCACGCAGGTGCTGTTGCCCATCGGATCGTCGAGGTCGAAGACCGGGTAGGCGTCATGGCCGCGACCCGCCATGCCGATCACGTCGTTGACCTGCACCTCGCGGCAGGCGCGCACGCACAGCCCGCATTGAATGCAGGCATCGAGATTGACGCGCATCGCGACATGGCTGTCATCGAGCAGCGGGACGCGGTCGCGCTCGACCTTCGGAAAACGGCTATGGGTCACGCCGGTGGCATCGGCCATGTCCCACAGGTGGCTGGAGGTGTCGTGCGAGACGTCGCGGTCGGGCTGATCGGCGAGCAGCATCTCGACCACCATCTTTCGGGCGGTTTGGGCGCGCGTCGAGTCGGTGGTGACGACCATGCCGTCCTTGGCCTCGCGGATGCAGGAGGCGATCAGCGTGCGCTCGCCCTCGACCTCGACCATGCAGGCGCGGCAGTTGCCATCGGGGCGATAACCGGGCGCGGGGGTGTGACACAGATGCGGGATCTTCAGACCACGGCCATGCGCGACCTCCCAGATGGTCTGACCGGCCTCGGCCTCGACCTCCTGGCCATCGAGGGTGAATCGGATCGTCTCGGTCATGCGCATGCCTCCTTGCCCAGGGATGTTACAGCACGCATGGCGCGTCGTCAGTCTGCCAATCGCGACGACTCACCGCATTTTTACGCCAAGCAGGGCGAAGAGGTTTCCGATCGGCGTCACGTCGGCGTCACGGGCGCGTGTCGGCGCGGTCTCACTCCAGCCCCATCCGGCGCATCATCTCTTCGAGTTTCGGGGTGTCCTCGGGGTTGTTGAGCTCCCAGAACTGGCGGCCGCGGGCCTCCACCTCGACACAAAGCACGGGCCGGCCGTTTTCCAGAAAGCGCAGCTGTTCGAGCCCCTCCAAACCTTCCAGCGGGCCGGGCGGCCAACCGGGATAGGCCGCCAGCGCCGCAGGGCGGTAGGCATAGACGCCGACATGGTGAAAGACCGGCGTGGCCGCGTCATCCGCGTAGGTCTGCGCGGTGTAGGGCACCACCTCCTTGGAGAAGTAAAGCGCGTGTCGATTGGCGGCGAAGACGGCCGTGGTGCCGCCCACGCGCCCCGCCGCGCGATCCGCGAGAAACCCGTTCAGCGCGTGCCCGTCACAGCGCAGCACCGGCGTGGCGACCTCGGCCGAAGTGTCATCGCGCAGCCCCGCGACGAGATCCTCGACGAACCATGGCGGGGTCAGCGGTGCGTCGCCCTGCAGGTTGACCACGATCTCGAAGCCGCCGCCGAGTATGCGATGCGCCTCGGCGCAGCGTTCGGTGCCGTTGGCGCAATCGGGCGCGGTCATCACGACCTCGGCGCCGAAGGCCTTGGACGCGTCCTTGATCCGGTCGTCATCGGTGGCCACCACCACCCGCGCCACGTCGCCGACCGCGCAGGCGGCCTCCCACGAGCGCTGGATCAGTGATTTGGAGACGCCGCCCGCGCCCGTCAGTTGCGCCAGCGGCTTGCCGGGATAGCGCTTTGATGCGAAGCGCGCGGGAATGACGACCAGAACGCTCATGTCAGGGCTTTTTGAGATCGACGCCCGGCGCGTAGGCGATGAAGAAAGGGTTGGCGAAATCGTCCTTGCCATAGGTCAGCGGCGCGTGATCGTCGAACCGTACGACATGGCCGCCCGCCCCGGCAAGCACGGCGTGACCGGCGGCGGTGTCCCATTCCATCGTGCGGCCCACGCGCGGATAAATGTCCGCCTCGCCCGTCGCCACAAGGCAGAACTTGAGCGACGAGCCCGCGCTCGTCATGTCGCGCACGGCGTATTGGCCGATATAATCGTCGGTCGCCTGATCGCGGTGCGACTTGCTGGCCACCACCATCAGCGCGGCATTGTCGGGGGATGCGACGCGGATCGGTGTCTGCGCGCCGGGGGTGTCCGCATCAAAAGGTCCGGCCTCTTCGACGGAGGTGCCATCCGGCAGGGTGTAGAACATGCGCCCCTTTGCGGGGGCATAGACCACGCCGCGGGTGGGTTCGCCGGCCTCGACATAGGCGATATTGACGGTGAAATCGCCGCGCCGGTTGATGAATTCCTTGGTGCCGTCCAGCGGATCGACGATCAGGAAGGTCCGGGCGGTTTGCGTGTGCGAGGCCGCCTGTTCTTCGGTCACCAGCGCGATATCGGGGAAGGCCGCGCGCAGCCCGGCGGAGATGCTGGCATCGGCGGCCTCGTCGGCTTCGGTCACGGGGCTGTCGTCGGATTTCACCTTCACGTCGAAATCGTCGGCCTCGTAAATCTCCATGATTTTCGTGCCGGCCTCGAGGGCCAGCCGTCGCATCTCTGCGGTCAGCGTTTGATAGTCCAAAATCCCGTGTCCTTGTCCGGTGGGCGATGGTGCGCCCTTAATGAATAGATCACGTATTGCCCCTATGATATATCCCGTGACGAATGCAAGAAATCCGAACGAACACGCCACAGGCAGTCAGGCACAGGTCCGATGTTCCACACCGCACGCCCGAAATCGAGCGCCCGTTCCGCCATTGTCCTGCTGGAGCTGATATATCACGCGACCGTCCGCAACATTCGGCAGGGGCATGGCAACGCGGTGATCGCGCTGGTGCTCAATATCGCGACGGCGGTGATCATCGTGATGGCGTTCTACCTGATGTTCAGCGTGCTCGGGCTGCGCGGGGCGAAACTGCGCGGCGATTTCCTGTTGTTCATGATGTCGGGCATCTTCCTTTACCTCACGCATATCAAGGCGGTCGGGGCCGTGGTCGGGTCCGAGGGGCCGTCCTCGCCGATGATGCAGCACGCGCCGATGAACACGATCGTGGCGATCTGTGCCTCGGCGCTCGGCTCGCTCTACATCCAGATCCTGTCGATGGCGGTGATCCTGTTCGTCTATCACGTGGCCTTCACGCCGATCAGCATCCATCAGCCCGTGGCGGCGTTCGGCATGCTTTTGCTGGCGTGGTTCACCGGGGTCGCCGTGGGGCTGGTCCTGCTGGCGATCAAGCCGTGGTTTCCGACCTTCGTGTCGCTGTTCACCACCATCTATCAGCGCGCCAACATGATCGCCTCGGGCAAGATGTTCGTGGCCAACAGCCTGCCCGCGTTCATGTTCGACATGTTTTCATGGAACCCGCTGTTTCACACGATCGATCAGGCGCGGGGGTTCGTGTTCATCAATTACTTCCCGCACAAGACGTCGCTCGAATATCCCGTCTATGTGGGGATGACCCTGCTTGTCATCGGCTTGATGGGCGAATTCTACACCCGCCAGTTCGCCTCGAAAAGTTGGGATGCGAGGCGGTAGATATCGCCGTCCGGCGGTTCCCGGCAAACACCCGGTTCACCTGTGGCGCGCAGCGCCCGGCGCGCCGCGGACCTGCCGCGAAATTCATCAGCGGGGGCCGGATCCCGCCAAGCCCGCGCTGTTGCCTTGCATCTCGGGGGCCGGGGCCTTAGGCGGTGCACATTCGAACGCCGCAGGAGCCGCAGAGCATGAAGATGCACGAGACGTTTCTGAAACCGATGCACCCCGAGGGGCGGCGGTTCGTGGCGATCTTTGCCGTGATCACGCTTGTCCTGTTTCTGATCTCGGATGTGCTGGGCTGGATCGGGGTCGGGCTCACCATCTGGTGCTATTATTTCTTTCGCGACCCCGAGCGTGTCACGCCCACGCGCCCCGGCGTGATCGTCAGCCCCGCCGACGGGATCGTCTCGCTGATCGAGCCTGCCGTGCCGCCGGCCGAGCTTGGCCTCGCGGACACGCCGCTGACCCGTGTCAGCGTGTTCATGAACGTCTTCAACTGTCATATCAACCGCACGCCGGTGGCGGGCACCGTGCATGCTGTGGCCTACCGTCCGGGCAAGTTTCTCAACGCCTCGCTCGACAAGGCGAGCGCGGATAACGAGCGCAACGGCGTGGTGATCGAGATGCAGGACGGCCGCCTTCTGCCGGTGGTGCAGATCGCCGGGCTGGTGGCGCGGCGCATCGTCTGTTTCACGGAACGCGGCGCGTCGCTGGCGCGCGGTGAACGCTTCGGGCTGATCCGCTTCGGCTCGCGGCTCGACGTCTATCTGCCCGAGGGGGTCGTCCCGCAGGTCCGCGTCGGCCAGACCATGATCGCGGGCGAGACGGTGCTGGCGGAGATCGATACGTGACCAGATCACCCCGCAAAGAGGTGACGCTGGCGCAGCTCTTGCCCAACATGCTGACGGTTGCGGCGATCTGCGCCGGCGTGACGGCGATCCGGTTGGGGGTCCAGGGCGATTACGTGCGCGCGGTGCAGCTTCTGCTGATCGCCGGGTTGCTCGACGGTCTCGACGGACGGCTCGCGCGGCTGTTGCGCAGCACCAGCGCCATGGGGGCCGAGCTGGATTCGCTGGCCGATTTCCTGAATTTCGGCGTCGCGGCCCCGCTGGTGATCTATTACTGGGGCCTGCAGGACATGCGGCATGCCGGCTGGATCGCGGTGCTGTTCTTTGCGGTCTGCGCCGTCATGCGCCTTGCGCGGTTCAATGTCAGCGCCAAGGAAGACGGCGCCAAGGGCGGAACGGGGGCCTATTTCGTCGGCCTGCCGGCACCGGCCGGCGCGCTTTTGGCGATGCTGCCGATGTTCGTGGCTTTCGCGCTACCCAACATCCCGAACCTGCCCGCGTGGTTTGTCGGGATCTACATGGCCGGAGTCGGGCTGTTGCTGATATCGCCGGTCCCGGTCTGGTCGTTCAAGCAGACCCGGATTTCGCGCGAAAACGTCAAGTTCTTCCTGCTGGGCTTTGCCTGCGCGGCCGCGGCGCTGGTGCTTTTCACATGGGCGGCGCTGATCGTGATGTGTCTGGCCTATGTGGCCGTCATCATATGGGCGGCCTGTATGTGGTATCCAAAGACGCGATCCGATGCCGGACAAGATACCGGACAAGAAGATGGACAATGAGCGAGGCGACTGATGGAACTTGACGCGGTTTCGAATACCTACGCCCGATGGGCGCCGGTCTATGATGCGACCTTCGGGCGGATCACGCAGGCCGGGCGCCGCGCGGCGGTGCGCTATATCAACACCCGCAGCGGCAATGTGCTCGAGGTCGGGGTCGGCACCGGCCTGTCGCTCGAGGCGTATGATCGCGCCCTGCGCGTGACGGGGATGGATTACAGCGAGGACATGCTGCGCAAGGCGCGCGCGCGGGTCGCGAAACAGGGCCTGAGCCATGTCGCGGGATTGCGCCAGATGGATGCGCGCGACCTCGATTTCCCCGATGACAGCTTCGATACGGTCGCGGCGATGCATGTCGTGTCGGTGGTCCCCGAGCCCGAGCGGGTGATGTCCGAGATCGCCCGCGTGCTGCGCCCCGGCGGGCAGGTGGTCATCACCAACCATTTCAAGCACGAGCGCGGGGTCTGGGCCGGGCTGGCGCGCGCCGCCGCCCCGCTGGAGAACCTGCTGGGCTGGCATTCGGATTTCGAGATGGCCCGCGTGCTGCAGGATCCGCGCCTGCAGATCGCTGTCCGCCGCGACCTGCCGCCGATGGGGATGATGACCTTTCTGGTGCTGGAAAAGCGCGTCAACTAAAGCATGTTGCTCAAAAGTTGGAACCGGTTTTGAGCGTCTCGAACATGCGAAATCATAGGGTCAGGGTACGTCGGGTGAATGCGAATGAACCTGACGCACCCTGAGCCGCCAGACCGGCCCATTGGGACCGGTCCGCGTCAGATCACATCAAAGGATCAGTTCGGGATCTGACCGCTGATCCCCTCGACATAGAAATCCATGCCCAGAAGCGTGGCGTCGTCGGCGACCTCGCCCTCGGCCAGCCATGCGCTGCCATCCTGCCGCGCGATCGGGCCGGTGAAGGGGTGGTAGTCGCCCTCGGCCATCGACGCCTCCAGCGCCTGCGCCTCGTCGCGCACATCCGCCGGCACCGCATCGGTGATCTCGCCGATCTCGACCATGCCCTCGGTGATGCCGTGCCAGATCTGCTGGCTTTCCCATGTGCCGTCCATCACCGCCTGCGTGCGGTCGATGTAATAAGGCGCCCAGTTGTCGATGATCGAGCTGACGCGCGGCATCGGCGCGTATTCCGCCATGTCCGAGGCCTGCCCGAAGGTGATCACGCCCCCGGCCCGTTCCGCCGCGGCTTGCGGCGCGGTGGAATCGGTGTGCTGCAGGATCACGTCCGCCCCCTGCTCGATCAGAGCGGTGGCCGCGTCGGCCTCCTTGGCGGGGTCGAACCACGTATAGGCCCAGATGATCCGGAACTCGACCTCCGGGTTGGCCTTGCGGGCATGCAGGAAGGCCGCGTTGATGCCGCGAATGACCTCGGGGATCGGGTAGGACGCGATGTAGCCGATCACGTTGCTTTCGGTCATCCGCCCCGCGATGTGACCCTGCACCGCGCGCCCCTCGTAGAACCGGGCCGAGTAGGTCGAGACATTGGGCGCGGTCCTGTAGCCGGTGGCGTGCTCGAACTTCACGTCGGGGAACCGTTCGGCGACGGCCAGCGTCGGCTCCATGAATCCGAACGAGGTGGTAAAGATCAGGTCCGCCCCCTGCAGCGCCATCTGGCTGATCGCGCGTTCGGCATCCGCGCCCTCGGGCACGCTTTCCTGATAGACGGTCTCGACCCGGTCGCCGAAATGCTCCTCGACGGCCAGCCGCGCCTTGTCATGCTCGTAGGTCCAGCCGCCATCGCCGATCGGGCCGACATAGATGAACCCGACCTTGGTGTTGTCCTGTGCCACGGCACCGGTCGCAAGGCCGAGCGCGAGCGCGGCGGATGTCAGTGTTCTCGTGATATTCATGCGGAAACTCCCTGTTTGCATGGTCGTGTCATTGGGTTGCGTGAAAGATGCGGCCAAGCGATGCGGGCGCGCGCGACTTGTCGGCCGACATGGTGACCAGCACGAGAATGGTGATCAGGTAGGGCGACATCGACAGATACTCCACGGGAATGGCGATCCCGGCCGCCTGTAGGTTGAGCTGCAGCACCGCGACCCCGCCGAAAAGCCATGCCCCCAGCAGAACGCGCCCCGCCTTCCACGAGGCGAACACCACCAACGCCAGCGCGATCCAGCCCGCGCCCGATGTCATCCCCTCGGTCCATTGGGGCACGCGCACGAGGCTCAGATAGGCGCCGCCAAGCCCGGCACAGGCCCCGCCGAACAGGATCGCCAGCACCCGGATGCGCACCACCTTGTAGCCGAGCGCATGCGCGGCATGGTGGTTTTCGCCGACGGCGCGCAGAACCATCCCAGCATGGCTGTATTTCAGCATCCACCAGATCACCCCGACCAGCCCGAGGCCGAAATAAACCACCAGATCATGCGAAAAGAGCACCCGCCCCAGAAACGGGATATCGCCAAGAACGGGGATGTCCAGCCGTGGCGTAAGCGGTGGCTTGATCCCGACATAGCCCTGCCCCAGAAGCGCCGACAGCCCGAGGCCGAACAGCGTCAGCGCAAGCCCGCTCGCCACCTGATTGGCAAGGGCGATTTGCGTCAGCAACGCAAAGAGCAGCGCCAGAAGCGCGCCGCCCCCGGCGGCGGCCATGAACCCCACCAGCGGAGAGCCGGAATTGACTGCCATCGCAAAGCCGCAGATCGCGCCGGTGATCATCATGCCCTCGACCCCGAGGTTGAGCACACCCGCACGCTCCACCACCAACTCTCCGAGGGCTGCCAGCAGGATCGGGGTCGCCGCCACCATGAGCGAGGCCAGCAACAGCGCGGGGTTGATCGAGCTCAGATCCATCAGGCCACCTCTCGTGTCGCGACGCGGATCCGGTAATTGGTCAGCACATCCACCGCCAGCAGGAAAAACAGCAGCATGCCCTGGAACACCTGGATCGCGGCGGCGGGCAGGCCGAGATTTGATTGCGCAATCTCACCGCCGATATAGGTCAGCGCCATCAATAAGCCGGCCAGCAGGATGCCCACCGGATGCAATCGCCCAAGGAAGGCAACGATGATCGCGGTGAACCCGTACCCGACATTGAAATCGATGGAGACCTGCCCGGCCGGGCCCGACACCTCGAACATCCCCGCCAGACCGGCCAGCGCGCCCGCGCTGCCCAGACAGATCAGCACCATCCGCGCGGTGCGCACCCCGGCGAACCGCGCGGCGCGCGGCGCCTGCCCGGTCAGGCGGATCTGATAGCCCAGACTGTGCCGGGTCAGCAGCACATAGGCGAGGATCACCGCAATCGTTGCGGCCACCACCCCCCAATGCATGCCCGTCCCGGAAATCAACTCGGCGTTATGCGCGCTGTCGTAGTCCCGCAGGTTGCGCGATCCGGGAAAGCCCCGGCCCTCGGGGTTCTTCATCGGCCCGAGCGCCATGGCCGCCAGCAGTTGCTCGGCCACATAGACCAGCATCAGCGACACGAGGATCTCGTTGGTGCCGAACCGCAGCTTCAGCACCGCCGGGATCATCGCCCAGATCCACCCGCCAAGCGCGCCGGCCAGCACCATGGCCGGAAAGATCAGCACGCTCTCCATCGGGTAAAGCGCCAGCGCCACGCCAGCGCCACTCAGCGCGCCCATGATGTACTGCCCCTCGGCCCCGATATTCCAGATCCCCGCCCGGAACCCCAGGCTGAGACCGATGGCGATCAGAACCAGCGGCGCGCCCTTGATCAGCAATTGCGGGCGATAGTAATGCGCGAACTCGCCGAAAAGCGGCTGCCAGAAGATCGTGGCGATCGCCGCGACCGGATCCTTGCCGAGCGCGGCAAACAGCGCAGCCCCCGCCAGCATGGTGATCACCACCGCCAGAAGCGGCGTCACATAGGTCCAGAGCCTTGAGGGTTGCGGCCGCGTCTCAAGCTTCAGCATGGCGCGCGCCCCGGCCTGCACAGCCCATGTTTCATCTTGCCAAAAATACTCGGATTCTGACCGTCAGGCATGCGCGACCGCCTCCGGATTATGCGCGCCGCCCATCATCAGCCCGATCTCCTCGACATCGAGACCTTGCGCGGGCCGGATATCCGACAGGCGCCCGGCATTGAGCGCGCCGAACCGGTCGGAGATTTCCATCAGCTCGTCGAGATCCTGACTGATGCACAGGATCGCCGCACCACCTGCCGCCAGATCCAGCAGCGCCTGCCGGATCGCGGCGGCGGCGGCGGCATCGACGCCCCATGTGGGCTGATTGACGACCAGAACCTCGGGGCGTTGCAGGACCTCGCGCCCGATCACGAATTTCTGCAGGTTGCCCCCCGACAGCGCGCGCGCGGCCACGTCCGGGCCGGGGGTGCGCACATCGAACCGCGTGATGATCGCCCGCGCGAAATCGCGCGCCGCCCCCCACCGGATGAAGCCGTGCGTCAGCAGCCCCTCGCGCTGCGCGCCGGTCATCAGGGCGTTTTCCGTCAGGCTCATCTCCGGGGCCGCGGCATGGCCAAGACGCTGCTCGGGCGCGGTCAGCAGCCCCAGCCTGCGCCGCGCATTCGGGCCGAGCCGGCCGATCGCCACACCGTTCAGCCGGATCGCGGCGGCGGCACTCCGGGATTCGCCGGCAAGGGCGGCCAGCAATTCGTCCTGCCCGCTGCCCGCGACCCCGCCGATCCCGAGGATTTCGCCGCGCCGCACCGACAGGCTGATCTCCTTCAGCGCGGTGCCGAAGGCCGAGGGCGCGCGCATCGACAACCCCGAGACCTCCAGCGCCACCGCGCCGGGCGCGCGCGCCACATGTTCGGGCGCGGCAAAGCTCGCGCCGACCATCATCTCGCCCATCTGGCGCGCCGAGGTCTCGCGCGGCACGCAGGTGGCCACGTTGCGCCCCCGGCGCAGAATCGTCGCCCGGTCGCAGAGGCTGCGGATCTCTTCCAGCTTGTGCGAGATATAGAGTATCGCGACCCCCTCGGCGGTCAGTTGGCGCAGGGTATGAAACAGGATCTCGACCTCCTGCGGGGTCAGGACGCTTGTCGGCTCGTCCATGATCAGCAGCTTTGGGTCCTGCAACAGGCAGCGGATGATCTCGACCCGCTGACGCTCGCCCGCCGACAGATCGCCGACGATCCGGTCGGGATCGAGCGGCAGCCCGTAGGTGCGCGACACCGCGCGGATGCGCGCCGAGAGATCGCGCAGGCGCGGCGGGGCGGCCATGCCGAGCGCCACGTTCTCGGCCACGCTCATCGCATCGAACAGCGAGAAATGCTGAAACACCATCGCCACGCCGGCCTTGCGCGCCGCGTGCGGATCGGCGGGCGCATAGGGCGCGCCGCGCAAGCGCATCGTGCCGCTGTCGGGTTTCACGAGGCCGTAGATCATCTTGACCAGCGTCGACTTGCCCGCGCCGTTTTCGCCCAGAAGCGCGTGCACCTCGCCGTCGCGGATCTCCAGCGACACCGCGTCATTGGCGACGACGCCCGGATAGGCCCTGGTCAGGCTGTCAATGCTCAGAAGCGGCGGTATCACAAGCGGTCGGTCCCGGATGCTGGCGGCATGTCCCGCTGTCAGTAACGCAGCGTTGGTGTCGACGGCAATGGCCCCGTAATGGCCCGGTGCCGATTTGCGCGTCACGACGGCGGGCGCTGCGCGCGTTTTCATCAGACAGCCGGTCTGGGACGGCTTTCGTTCGTCGTGGCCCGCGGCTACTGTCATTTCATGACAAGCAAGCCCCGATTCATCCACCTGCGGGTGCATACCGAATACTCCCTGCTCGACGGGGCAGTGCGGCTGAAAAAGCTGCCCGGTCTATGTGCGGCATCAGGCATGCCCGCCGTGGCCGTCACCGACACGAACAACATGTTCGCCGCCCTCGAGTTTTCCGTCACCGCGCAAGAGGCCGGCGTGCAGCCGATCATGGGCTGCCAGATGGATCTGGAATACCTGACCCCGGCCCCGGGCGAGCGTGCCAAGCCGCCCGCGCCGGTGGTGCTGCTCGCGCAGAACGAGGCCGGCTACGGCAACCTGATGAAGCTCAACTCCAAGCTTTACCTGCGCGGCGACGGGCAACTCGCGCATCTGACGCCAGAGGATCTGGAGCACCACGCAGACGGGCTGATCTGTCTGACCGGTGGCCCCGATGGCCCGGTCGGGCGGCTCTTGCAGGGTGGGCAGCGCCCGGCGGCCGAGGCGCTGATGCGGCGGATTGCCGCGGCCTTCGGGGACCGGCTTTATGTCGAGTTGCAGCGCCACCCCGGCGAGGACGGCGCGCCCGAGGCCGAGCGCCTGACGGAGCGCGGGTTCGTCGAGATGGCCTATGCGATGGATCTGCCGCTGGTCGCCACAAACGATGTGCATTTCCCGAAATCCGACATGTTCGAGGCGCATGACGCGCTGCTTTGCGTGGCCGATGGCGCCTATGTCGACCAGTCGGAGCCGCGCCGCCGCCTGACCCCGCAGCACTATTTCAAAAGCCAGGAGGAGATGGCGGCGCTGTTTGCCGACCTGCCCGAGGCGCTGGAGAATACCGTCGAGATCGCGAAGCGCTGTGCCTTCGGGGCTTACCGGCGCGACCCGATCCTGCCGCGCTTCGCCGATGACGAGGTGGACGAGTTGCGCCGTCAGGCGCAGGAGGGCTTGCAAAAGCGCCTTGCCGTCATCCCCCATGCCGCACCGGTCGAGGACTATGAGGCGCGGCTCGAGTTCGAGCTTGGCATCATCGAGGGCATGGGCTTTCCCGGCTATTTCCTGATCGTCGCGGATTTCATCAAATGGGCCAAGGATCACGACATTCCGGTCGGGCCGGGGCGTGGCTCGGGCGCGGGCAGCCTCGTGGCCTATGCGCTGACCATCACCGATCTCGATCCGCTGCGCTACAACCTCCTGTTCGAGCGGTTCCTGAACCCCGAACGGGTCAGCATGCCCGATTTCGACATCGACTTCTGCATGGATCGCCGCGAGGAGGTGATCCACTACGTTCAGGAAAAATACGGCCGCGACAAGGTCGGGCAGATCATCACCTTCGGCGCGCTTCTGTCCAAGGCGGCGGTGCGCGACATCGGCCGCGTGCTGCAGATGCCCTACGGGCAGGTGGATCGCCTGTCCAAGATGATCCCGGTCGAGGGCGTCAAGCCGGTCAGCATCGAACAGGCCCTCACCGACGAGCCGCGCCTGCGGCAAGAGGCCGACCGCGAAGAGGTCGTCGACCGCTTGCTGACCTATGGCCGGCAGGTCGAGGGGCTGCTCAGGAATGCCTCCACCCATGCCGCCGGTGTGGTGATCGGCGACCGCCCGCTGGATGATCTGGTGCCGCTCTATCAGGATCCGCGCGCCGACATGCCGGCGACGCAGTTCAACATGAAATGGGTCGAACAGGCGGGTCTGGTGAAGTTCGACTTTCTGGGCCTGAAAACCCTGACCGTGATCCAGAACGCGATCGAGCAGATCCACGCCGAAGGGCGCGATCTGCACACGGCCCAGGACGGCAGCGCCATCTACACGCCCAATCCGGGGGCCGAGAACGATATCGGTCAGATCCCGCTGGATGATGCGGCGACCTACGCGCTTTATTCTCGTGCCCGCACCGTTGCCGTGTTCCAGGTGGAAAGCTCCGGCATGATGGACGCGCTCAAGCGCATGAAGCCCACCTGCATCGAGGATATCGTGGCGCTCGTCGCGCTCTACCGGCCCGGCCCGATGGAGAACATCCCGAAATATTGCGAGGTCAAGAACGGCCTCAGCGCGCGCGATCACCTGCACCCGTCGGTCGATCACATCCTCGACGAGACGCAAGGCATCATCGTCTATCAGGAACAGGTGATGCAGATCGCGCAGGAAATGGCCGGTTACTCCTTGGGCGGGGCCGACCTTCTGCGCCGCGCCATGGGCAAGAAGATCCAGGCGGCGATGGATGCCGAACGGCCCAAGTTCCTCGAAGGCGCCGGCAAGAACGGCGTCGACAAAGACAAGGCCGTCGAGGTCTGGAACCTGCTGGACAAGTTCGCCAATTACGGCTTCAACAAGTCCCACGCCGCCGCCTATGCGGTGGTCAGCTACCAGACCGCGTGGCTCAAGACCAACCACCCGGTCGAGTTCATGGCCGGCGTGATGAATTGCGATATCCACCTCACCGACAAGCTCTCCGTCTATTTTCAGGAGGTCAAGAAGGGCCTCGGCCTGCCATGGGCCGCGCCTTGCGTGAACCGGTCCGAGGCGATGTTCACGGTGCGCGAGGGGCGGCTGCATTACGCGCTCGGCGCGCTCAAGAATGTCGGTGTCGAGGCGATGAAGCTGATCGTCGAAGGCCGCGCCGAGCGGTCCTTCGCCACGCTCTACGACATGGCCCGCCGCGTCGATCTCAAGCGCATCGGCAAGCGCCCGCTGGAGATGCTGGCACGCGCCGGGGGCTTTGACGATCTGGATCGCAACCGCCGCCGCGTGTTCGAGAGCCTCGAGGCGCTGATGAGTTATTCCGCGGCGATCCATGAGCAGAAAAACTCCAGCCAGGTCTCGCTGTTCGGCGAGGCGGGCGATGACCTGCCCGAGCCGCGCCTCGTCCCGGTCGAGGATTGGCTGCCCGCCGAACGCCTGACCGAGGAATTCAAGGCTGTCGGGTTCTACCTGTCGGGCCATCCGCTGGACGACTACATCACCGTGCTGAAACGCCAGGAGGTCCGGACGCTCGACGAGGTGACCGCGCGGGTCGAGCGTGGCCCCGCCCTGGTTAAGATGGCGGGCGTCGTGGCCGGCCGGCAAGAGCGTAAATCGGCGCGCGGCAACCGCTTTGCCTTCGCGCAGCTATCCGACACCACCGGCGGCTACGAGGTGACGATCTTTTCGGATGTGCTGGAGAAATCCCGCGAATATCTCGAGACCGGCGCGCAGGTCGTCATCACCGCCGAGGCGACGCTCGAAAGCGATCAGTTGAAGCTCTTGTGCCGCGCGGTCCAGCCCATTGACGGGATGGTCGCGAATGCCGGGGCCGTGGGTCTGCGTATCTTCGTGGATCAGCCGGGGGTGATCGGGTCCGTCGCCACTGTGCTGGAAGGTGCGGCCAAGACGGTGCGCGCGGGCGCACCGGGGCCGATCCATTTTCGGGTGATGGGCGACGGGCTTCCCGGCGAGGTCGAGATCGACAGCGGCGTCGAATACCCCGTCACCCCGCAGATCAAGGGCGCGATCAAGAGCCTGAGCGGCGTGATGATGGTCGAGGAAATCTGAGCGGTCAGTAATGCGGTGGCGGCGCGTCGCCGAAGGTCACGCCGCCCTCGCCATCCTCGCGCCGCGCCGCCTCGCGCTCCAGCAGCATCTGCACGCGGGCGCGCAGCCAGTCGATCTCGCGATCCTGCCGCGCGACCACCTCCGACAGGTCATCGGTGGCGCGGATCAGATGGGCGAGCTTTTCCTCGATATCGGTCATGCGCGGGGTTTACGCCCGTCCCGGTCCCCGGTCAATCGAGCAGCCCGCCTTGCCCCGGCGCGACCCTTCGGCTAGACCCCGCCGCGACATACCGGCAAGGATCGCACCCATGGCCAAACCCCGCAAACAGCCCCGCCCCAAGGCGGAAACGCCGAAGGGATTCCGCGACTATTTCGGCGCGGAGGTGTCCGAGCGCGCCGCGATGCTCGACACCATCGCCGGGGTCTATCACCGCTACGGGTTCGATGCGCTGGAAAGCAGCGCGGTGGAAACGGTCGAGGCTTTGGGTAAGTTCCTGCCCGATGTGGACCGGCCCAATGACGGCGTCTTCGCATGGCAGGACGAGGACGAGACATGGCTGGCCCTGCGCTATGACCTGACGGCGCCGCTGGCCCGCGTCTATGCGCAACACCGCAACGATCTGCCGACGCCGTACCGGCGCTATGCCATGGGGCCGGTCTGGCGCAACGAGAAGCCGGGACCGGGCCGCTTTCGCCAGTTTTATCAATGCGATGCGGATACCGTGGGTAGCGCCAGCATGGCCGCCGACGCCGAGATCTGCGCAATGCTGGCGGATACGCTGGAGGCAGTGGGGATTGATCGCGGTTATTACGTGGTGCGGGTGAACAACCGGAAAGTGCTGAACGGGGTTCTTGAGGCCGCCGGCGTGACCGAAGAAGGACAGCAGGCCGCCGTCCTACGCACCATCGACAAGTTCGACAAGGTCGGTGAGGCCGGCGTACGCGAGCTTCTTGGCAAGGGGCGGCGCGATGCCTCTGGCGCCTATATCGACGGGGTGGAGCTAAACGAAAAACAAATCGAAACAGTGTTGAAGTTTCTCCTCGCAAAAGGAAAAGCTGACGAGAACTTGGCATCTGGTAAAGTCTCTATGATGCCGGGGTTCTTCCACAATTCGATATTCAACGGCGATTATAGTGGCGACTTTCGGGCTGTGTCTAACAGAATGACAGAGCTTCTTGCGACCGACGCAGGACGGCGTCGCCTCTCTAACTATGCAACTATTTCGGCATTAAACGAACTTGTTGGTGACTCTGAGATTGGAGCGCAGGGTGTCCAAGAGATCGCAGAAATTGCAGATCTTTTGCTTGCTCAAGGCTACGGCCACGACCGCATCGTCATCGACCCCTCAGTGGTGCGAGGCCTCGGCTATTACACTGGTCCCGTCTACGAGGCGGAACTGACCTTTGAAATCCTTGATGAAAAGGGCCGCCCGCGCCAGTTCGGTAGCGTCGCCGGGGGCGGGCGCTATGATGATCTCGTGAAGCGCTTTACCGGGCAGGCGGTGCCGGCCACGGGAGTCTCCATCGGAGTGGATCGCCTGTTGGCAGCCTTGCGCGAAAAGGGTCGCACCGCCACCACGGCGCAAGGCCCTGTCGTCGTCACCGTGATGGATCGCGACCGGATGGCCGATTATCAGGCCATGGTGGGCGAGTTGCGGCAGGCGGGCATGCGAGCCGAGGTCTATCTGGGCAACCCCAAGAACTTCGGCAACCAGATGAAATATGCCGACCGGCGCGGTTCCCCGGTGGCGATCATCGCCGGCAGCGACGAGTTCGAGAAGGGTGTGGTGCAGATCAAGGATCTGATCCTCGGCGCGCAGCTTGCGCAGGACGCCACGCTGGAGGAATGGAAGGAACGCCCCAGCCAGATCGAGGTGCCGCGCGATCAACTTATTGAAAAGGTGCGCGAAATTCTGGTGGGGCAGGGATGATCCCGGACCGTGCCGCGACCCTGACCGAGGCCGCGCGCCTGCGCGCCCTGTTCGAGAACGCGGGCGCGCAGCCGGTCGAGACCGCGATTCTGCAACCCGCCGAGACGCTGCTGGATCTTTACGGCGAGGATATCCGGGCGCGGGCCTACGTGACCTCGGACGCGCTGCGGGGCGAGCAGATGCTGCGCCCGGATTTCACCGTGCCGGTGGTGCAGATGCACATGCAGCACGGTACCGAGCCGGCGCGCTATACCTATTCCGGCGAGGTGTTCCGACGGCAGGAAGAGGACCCCGCACGCGCCAACGAGTATATCCAGGTCGGCTACGAGATATTCGAGCGCGACGCGCCGGACGCGGCGGATGCCGAGGTTTTCTCGATGGTTTTCAATATCCTGCGCCCGCTCGGTCTGCGCGCGGCGACCGGCGATATCGGCATATTGATGGCGGCGGTCGAGGGGTTGCGCACCACTGACCGGCGCAAGGCGGCGCTGCGGCGGCATATCTGGCGGCCGCGGCGGTTTCGCGCGCTGATGGATCGGTTTTCCGGACGTTCCCCGATCCCCGAAGCGCGCGCGGCGCTTCTGGCTGCCAAGGACCCGATGGCGGATGCCGGCCCCAACGTCGGGCTGCGCGGGCCGGATGAAATTCACTCCCGAATCAATGCGTTACGCGAAGATGCCGCAACCCCGTCGATTGCCCGCGCCGAGGTGGATCTGCTCGACGCGATTCTGGCCGTGCGTGAAACCAGCGACAATGCGCTGGAACGTCTGCGCGACATCGCGGTGGACATGGCGGCGATCCAGCCCGCGGTCGCGCGTCTGGCACGCCGGCTCGATGCGCTGGAGGCGCGCGGGATCGACATCACCCGCCTTGATTTCGAGGCCAGTTACGGGCGCGTTCAGATGGAGTATTATGACGGCTTTGTCTTTGGTTTTCATGCAGAAAATCGGCCCGACCTGCCCCCGGTGGCGACCGGCGGGCGCTATGACGCGCTGACCCGGCAGCTCGGGGCGGGCGCCGAGAGCCCGGCCGTGGGCGGGGTGATTCGCCCCGGTCTGGTGCTGGCCTTGGGGGGTGGCGTATGAGCCTGAAACTGGGGGTGCCGTCCAAGGGGCGGCTGATGGACAAGACCTTCGACTGGTTCGCGCAGCACGGCGTCGAACTGGGGCTTGCCGGCGGCGATCGCGAATATGCGGGATTCGTTCAAGGCATTGAAAACGTAGAGCTTATCCTGCTTTCGGCGGGTGAGATCCCGCGCGAATTGGCCGCCGGGCGCATTCATCTGGGTGTCACCGGCACCGATCTGGTGCGCGAGACATCCCAACAATGGGAAAATCTTGTCGGCGAACTGGCCGAGCTGGGCTTCGGGCAGGCCGATCTGGTGCTGGCGGTGCCGCGGGCCTGGGTGGATGTGAGCTGTCTTGACGATCTCGATGCCGTGGCCGCCGCGTTCCGTCTAAAGCACGGATTTCGCTTGAGAATTGCCACGAAATACCACCGTCTGGTGCGCGAGTTCATGCGCGAGAACGGGGTCGCGGATTATCAGCTGGTGGACAGTCAGGGCGCGACCGAGGGCACGGTCAAGAACGAATCGGCCGAGGCGATCGCCGATATCACCTCCACGGGCGATACGCTGCGGGCCAACCATCTGAAAATGCTGGACGATGGTCTGATCCTGAGGTCACAGGCGACGCTGTTCAAATCGCGCGTGGCCGCGATGGAGGATGCGGATCGCCGGACGCTGACCGAGTTGAAGCAAAGGCTCGATCTCGACTGAGCGCTGCGTACAGGGCGTACGCTTTTCGGCGCGCAGCGTACGCAAATGCGCGCATGAAAAAAGGCGGCCCGATTGGGCCGCCTTTGTCGTCATATCAAGCGCGATCAGAACCGGAAAGCGGCCCGTGTTTGAATGGTCCAGATGTCGTCATCGCCGACACCCGTGCCGAAATCGTCGATCTCGTGATAAAGACCTTCCAGACCGAGCGAGAAGTTGTCGGTCACGAGATGCTCGTAGCCTGCGCCGACGAAATAGCCATCGTCGCTGCCAATGTTATCGGTGTCAGCCCAAGCGTAACCACCGGTGGCATAGGCCAGTCCGCGACCGATCTTGTAACCGCCACGCACCTTGGCACGGAACATTTCCTCGAGTGTGGTGTTCCGGGCGCCAAGGTCGATGTCCATGAAGTCATAATCAAGACCAGCGCCGACGACGAAGCCGTTTTGCAGATCGTAGTCATAACCCAGGATCAGACCGCCGATCAGGCCATCATCACCATCGAAGAAGTCTTCAATGTCTTCATCGAACCCGCTCAGACCAACGTTGGCATAGCCAAGCTGGCCACCAGCGTAGAAGCCGGTCCAGTTCGGGGTCATCGGTGCCGGCGCCGGTGCCGGGGCCTGGACCACGGGCTCGGGGGCGGGGGCTTCCATCTTCTGCGCGAAGGCGGGAGCTGCGAGGAAGGCTGCCACTGTCGCCAGGGCTGTGGTTGTCTTAAGCATTTCTTTTTCCTTTCATGCTCTTTTCGCCTCTAGGATCGGTTGATCATTCGGGGCACGGCCTGAGCCGTTGAATGCGATATCGTCTTCATGGCGCGATGCAGCAAGGGGCAAATTCGTAAAACCGATTACACCGCGTTAAGTGGCAGAAACATGCTTGTTCGCAGGCCTTTAGTTGCATGAAATCCACATATTCGGCGCTGGCTTCGCGCGCAGACTTGAAACGGGCACCGGCACACACTGCTACGGTCGCAGATCGATCCGCACCTCGTCCCCGGTCCAGCCATCGACCGAGCAATGCGCGCGGATGAAGATCTCGCGCGTGCCGTCGGGCAGGTCGAGATCCGCCAGCGCGCGCGTGAAGGGTTGCTCGTCGACATGCGGATGATGCAGTTCCCGGGCACCGAGGCGGTTGCCATCCGCGTCGCGCACCTCCCACCCGTCGGCATAGTGATCCCAGCCGGTGTCGGGGTGCCGGATCGTGACATCCACGCGCCATGACATGCCTGTTTTTTCGGCGCGCGCGTCGACGATATCGGGCATGTCCGCCGCGGCTGCGGAGGCGAGGAGAAGCGCGGCACAGCTCGGAATAATGGCCGGGACAATCGGTTTCATATGCACAGTCTACAGGAAACCGGGCCGCTGTGCACTCACATCCGCGTGTCATCCGGCGGCACGTCCGGCTGCATCAGCACGGCGCGCGAGACCGAGGCGAATTCGCGCCGCAACAACACCAGCGCGGTGAGGAGGGCGGCCACGATCAGCGCCCAGGCCCCCAGAAGCCATGCCACCGCCGCCAGCGCGCAGTAAAGCGAGCGCAAGCCGCGATTGAACCCGCGCGCGGCGGTGATGTTGATCTCGGCGGCCTTGGCCGCGCGTCTGTAGGCCGCCGGGTGATCGGACGTGTTGGGCACCGCGCCCATCAACACCGCGCAATAGCCGAACAGCCGATTCGACCAGACGAACTTGAGGAACGCGTTGACCAGAAACACCATGATCAGGAGGATCTTGATCTCCCAGACCAGCACGGGCTTGTCCCCGGCGGTCAGATCCTCGGCCACGCCCATCACCCGGTCGAGATCGCCCAGAAGCGCGAGCGCGCCGCCGATGGCGATCAGCGAGGCCGACGCGAAGAAAGAGGTGCCCTGCCGCAACTGCCCGATCACCTGCGCGTCGAAGATCCGCGGGTCGCGGCTGACGAATTGCACCATCCATTCGCGCCGGTAGTCGGCCATCAGGTTCGAGCTCGAGGGAAAGCGCCGGGGGGCATGCTCGATCAGCAGGGACGATCCGATCCAGACCAGCAGCAAAAGCGCGACGCTTGCGGCGTCGACCAGCGTGAAGACGCCAAGCTCGGGCGGCAGGCGTGTCATCGCCGGATCAGAACGGCTGGACGACCACGGCCCAAAGCACCGCGATCACGCCCAGAACACTGATTTCGTTGAAGATCCGCAGGTAGCGGTCGGTCTCAGTAAAGGTGCCCTTGCGGGCGCGCAGCACCAGCCGCCCGGTGAGGCCGTAATGCGCGGCGAGCGCCAGCACCAGCGCGGTTTTCAGGTGCGTCCAGGCCGGCCAGCCCCACCAATGCGCGAGGATGAGTCCCGTGGCGATGCCGATCACGCCAAGACCGAGCGAAAACCGGTATAGGCGGATGGTCAGATCGCCCAGCGGGCCGAATTCGCCCAGCCGGTCCCATTCGCGGTGCCAGTAGATCAGCGCGCGCGGCACGGCGAAGATCGACGTGACCCAGCCCATCACGGCAAGAATATGTATGATCTTGACCCAATCCATGGTCTGCATTTGCCCGAGCGGGGCCTGGCATGCAAGTGTGACACTGTAACGCCGCAAAGAAATGAGTCGCAAAATGGGCCGATTGGTTATATCACTTTACCAATCGGAGGAGGACCCGACATGCAGATGCCCGAACCCAACCCCGCCATCCTGTCGCGCAAGGCGGATCTTGTCGCCCGCTTGCGCAAGGTGCTGCCCGAGGGCGCGGTGATCGACGACGTGGCCGAGACGCGCGCCTATGAATGCGACGCGCTGACGGCGTATAAATGCCCGCCGATGGCGGTGATCCTGCCGGGATCGACCGAAGAGGTCAGCCGGGCGCTGGCGATCTGTCACGAGATGGGCGTGCCGGTGGTGCCGCGCGGCTCGGGCACGTCGCTTGCCGGGGGTGCGCTGCCCACCGCCGACAGCGTGATCCTCGGCGTGGCGCGGATGGCCGAGGTGATCGAGACCGATTACACCAACCGCGTGATCCGCGTGCAGACCGGGCGCACCAATCTCAGCGTCACCGGGGCCGTCGAGGAAGAGGGGTTCTTCTACGCCCCCGACCCGTCGAGCCAGCTGGCCTGCGCCATCGCCGGCAATATCGCGATGAACTCGGGCGGCGCGCATTGCCTGAAATACGGCGTGACCACCAACAACCTTCTGGGTGTGACGCTGGTGCAGATGGATGGCACGGTGATGGAACTGGGCGGCGCGCATCTCGATGCTGCCGGGTATGACCTGCTGGGGCTGATTTGCGGCTCGGAAGGGCAGCTTGGCGTGGTGACCGAGGCGACATTGCGCATCCTGCGCAAGCCCGAGGGCGCGCGCCCGGTGCTGATCGGTTTTGATTCGAGCGAGGTGGCGGGGGCCTGCGTGAGTGACATCATCAAGGCCGGCGTGCTGCCCGTGGCGATCGAGTTCATGGACCGGCCCTGCATCCGCGCCTGCGAGGCCTTCGCGCATGCCGGATACCCCGATTGCGAGGCGCTGCTGATCGTCGAGGTCGAGGGCTCGGACGCGGAAATCGACGAGCAGCTTGGCCTGATCGAGGCGATCGCGCGGCGGCATGATCCGGTGGAGCTGCGCCAGAGCCGGTCGGCCGAAGAAAGCGCCGCGATCTGGAAGGGGCGCAAGTCGGCCTTCGGCGCGATGGGGCAGATCAACGATTACATGTGTCTTGACGGCACCATCCCGATCAGCCAGCTGCCGCATGTCCTGCGCCGGATCGGCGAGATGTCGAAAGAATACGGGCTGGGCGTGGCCAACGTGTTTCATGCCGGCGATGGCAACATGCATCCGCTGATCCTGTATGATGCCAACAAACCGGGCGATCTGGAGCTTTGCGAGGAATTCGGCGCGGAGATCCTCAAGCTGTGTGTCGAGGTGGGCGGCTGCCTGACCGGAGAGCATGGCGTGGGCATCGAGAAGCGCGACCTGATGGCGTATCAGTACGGGCCCGACGATCTGGCCGCGCAGATGGACGTCAAGGATGTGTTCGACCCGGGCTGGCTGCTCAACCCGGCCAAGGTGTTTCCGCTGGACGCCTCTGATGCGCGGCGCATTGCCTGATGCGGGGGCACGCGGCCGCGCCGGTGGATTTGGGTATTTGAACCAAGAAGAAACAGCATGACACCAGAGACCGAAGAAGAGCTTGCCGGGATCATCAAGGGGGCTGACGGGCCGTTGCGGATCGAAGGCGGCGGGACGCGGCCCCTCGGGCGGTCGTCGAACGCGGCGCGGCTGAGCACCGCCCGGTTGCGCGGGATCACGCTTTACGAGCCGGGCGCGCTGACGCTTGTCGCCGGAGCCGGCACGCCACTGGCCGAGATCGCGGAGGCGCTGGCCGCCGAGGACCAGCGGCTGGCCTTCGAGCCGATGGATCATCGCGGATTGCTGGGCACCGAAGGTGTCCCGACGCTGGGCGGGGTGGTGGCCGCCAATGTCAGCGGCCCGCGCCGCATTCAGGCCGGGGCAGCCCGAGATTTCCTGCTGGGGGTGCGGTTTGTCGACGGGCAGGGGCGGATCATCCGCAATGGCGGGCGGGTGATGAAAAACGTCACCGGCTATGATCTGGTGAAACTGATGGCGGGCAGTTACGGCACGCTGGGCGTGCTGACCGAGGTCGCATTGAAGGTGCTGCCCGCGCCGCGTTGCACGGGTGTGTTGCGCCTCGAGGGGTTGCACGATGCCGACGCGATCGACGCGCTTTGCCGCGCGCTGGGCTCGCCTTACGAGGTGACGGGGGCCGCGCATCTGCCGCCGAACGAGGGGGGGGCGCCGGTGACGCTGATCCGGCTGGAGGGGTCGGAGGCCTCGGTCGCCTATCGCGCGGCCGAGATGCAGGCGCTGCTGGCCGGGTTCGGGGCGTTCACGCTGGACACCGATCCTGAACGCTGTGCCGCCGACTGGGCGCATGTGCGCGATGTCGCGCCCTTTCAGGGCCGGGCGGGCGATGTCTGGCGGCTGTCGGTGACGCCCTCGCACGCCCCCGCCATCGTCGCCGATCTGCCGGGCACCGAGGCGATCTATGATTGGGGCGGTGGCCTCATATGGCTGCTGGTGCCCGAGGGTGCCGGCGCGGGCGCGCCGGAGATCCACGCCGCCGTCGCCACGCGCGGCGGGCATGCCATGCGCATCCGGGGCGACCGCAGCCGCGCGATGTTCCCGCCCTTGGCCGCAACGGTGGCCGCGTTGCAGGACGGGTTGCGGCGCAAGTTCGACCCGCGCGGAATCCTCAACCCCGGGCTGATGACCCCGATGGAGACCCCATGAAGACCGAGTTCACCGCCGAACAGCTTGCCGACCCGAAGATCGCGCGCGCCAACGAGATCCTGCGCTCCTGCGTGCATTGCGGCTTCTGCACCGCGACCTGCCCGACCTATCAGGTTCTGGGCGACGAGCTCGACAGTCCGCGGGGCCGTATCTATCTGATCAAGGACATGCTGGAGAATGACCGTGATCCGGATGAAAAGACAGTTCTGCATATCGACCGCTGTCTGTCGTGCCTGGCCTGCATGACGACCTGCCCGTCGGGGGTGCATTACATGCATCTGGTGGATCAGGCGCGCGAGTATATCGAGGCGCGCTACCGCCGGCCCCTTGGCGACCGCGCGCTGCGTTGGGTGCTGGCGCGGATCCTGCCCTATCCGGGGCGGTTCCGGCTGGCGCTGCTGGGGGCGAAGATCGGCCGGCCGTTCCGGGGTCTGATGCCCGATCCGCGGCTGCGCGCGATGCTGGACATGGCCCCCAAGCGCATCCCGCCGGTCAGCCGCAATGACGACCCGCAGACATTTCCCGCGCAGGGGGAGCGGCGCAAGCGCGTGGCGCTGATGACCGGCTGCGCGCAGCGCGCGCTCAACACCGATATCAACGACGCCACGATCCGGCTGCTGACGCGTCTGGGCTGCGAGGTGGTGGTGGCCGAAGGCGCCGGGTGTTGCGGGGCGCTGACGCATCACATGGGCAAAACCGCCGAGAGCCATGCGACGGCGGCGAAGAACATCACAGCCTGGACGCGCGAGATCGACGGCGAGGGCCTCGATGCCGTTGTGATCAACACCTCCGGCTGCGGCACCACGGTGAAGGATTACGGGCACATGTTCCGGTCGGGTCCACTGGCCGACGACGCCGCACGGGTCAGCGCCATCGCGATGGACATAAGCGAGCTTTTGATGAAGCTCGACGTGCCGGAGGGGGCCGACACGGGCCTGGTCGTCGCCTATCACGCCGCCTGTTCGTTGCAGCACGGCCAGCAGATCAAGACCTTTCCCAAGGATCTGCTCAAGCGTGCGGGATTCCGCGTGGTGGAGCCGGCAGACAGCCACCTGTGCTGTGGCTCGGCGGGCACCTACAACCTGATGCAACCGGCGATTTCCAAGCAGCTCAAGGATCGCAAGATCCGCACGCTGGAGGCCAAGACCCCGGATGTGATCGCCGCCGGCAATATCGGCTGCATGATGCAGATCGGGTCGGGGACGACCGTCCCGGTGATGCACACGGTCGAGTTGCTCGACTGGGCGACCGGCGGGCCCAAGCCGCCCGCCATGGATCAGGCCGGGCCGCGCCTGCCGGCAATGGCGGCGGACGGTAATTCGGGGGTTCCGGTCCTGCGCTGATCCGGGCATGGTGTGTTAACCATGCCCGCGCGCAGAAAGATGCGCCGTCGCTGCCGGAGGTCGGATGCTGCGCCTTTCGCTTTTCCTTCTCTGCGTCACGCTTGGCGCGGCGGCCCATGCGCAGGCGGTTCATCTGCAACGGCTGGATATCGGTGATGCCGCCCGACAATGGCAGGCGGTGGGCCGGCTGGACCTTGCGGGGCGCGGCTTTTGCACCGGGACGCTCGTGGCGCGCGACCTTGTCGTGACGGCGGCGCATTGTCTTTATGATCGCGACACTGGTACGCGCCTCGACCCGGCGCGGATCGCCTTCCGGGCGGGGCTGCGCGACGGGCGGGCCATGGCCGAACGGGGCGTGAGCCGGGCCGTGGCGCATCCCGATTACGTCTATCATGCGGGTGCTGCGGCGCGGCGGGTGCGCCATGACGTGGCGCTGCTGGAGCTTGACCGCCCCGTGGACACCCCGCGCCTGCGCCTCTTCGCGACCGGCGATCCCCCCGGCATGGGCGAGACGATCGGGCTGGTCAGCTATGCGCGGGGCCGGGCCGAGGCGGCGTCGCTTCAGAATGGTTGCACCGTGCTGGCGCGGCAGCAGGGGATGCTGGTGATGTCCTGCGATGTCGATTTCGGATCGAGCGGCGCGCCGGTCTTTTCGCTGGCAGGCAGGCAACCGCGGATCGTCTCGGTGATCTCGGCGATGGCCGAGGTTGAGGGGCGCAAGGTCTCACTCGGGACGCCGTTGACGGATCCGCTGCGGGTGCTGCGCAAGGCGCTCGAGGCCGAGAGGGGCGTGGCAAGGGCCGCTAGCCGTGGCCCCGGCATGCGGCGCGAAGCGGTCGGAAACATTGCGCGCCCCTGAGGCCTGCGCGCCTCTTGACAGGCCTGCGGGCGCTTCCCATTTTTCAGACGTTCCGGTGCCGATATGCGGGCCGGACATATCCGGTCTGTCCCGTGCGGGAAGGCCGACACTCAAGTGTATCGCTCAAAAGGAGGATGACTTATGCGTAACTTCGATCTTGCACCGCTCTACCGTGCGACCGTCGGTTTCGATCAGGTGGCCGATCTGCTGGACCGGGTCATGGCCAGCGACATGGCGCAGCCGACCTATCCGCCCTACAATATCGAGAAGACCGCCGATGATGCCTATCGCATCTCGATCGCGGTGGCGGGATTTTCTGCCGATGACCTCAGCGTCGAGGTCCGGGATGGCGCGCTTTTCGTGTCGGCCGGCAAATCCGGCGATGACGGCAACCGCACCTATCTGCATCGCGGCATCGCCACCCGCGCGTTCGAGCGGCGCTTTCAGCTGGCCGATCATGTGCGCGTGACCGGGGCGGCGCATGCCGACGGGATGCTGCATATCGATCTGGAGCGCGAGATCCCCGAGGCGCTGAAACCCCGCCGGGTCAGCATTTCGCGGGGCGTGTCGTCGGTGGCCAAGGATGTCGTGGACGCGGAAAAGGTGAACTGACACCGCGTCCCGTCTGAGCCACGCGCCCGGTCGGACAGGGTCCGACCGGGCGTTTCAGTTTCTGGAGGGATGCGCCTCGAGCAGGACCGTGTCGTCCGGGCCGCCGATCAGCAGAAGCGCGCCACCCTCGGTGATGTCGAAGCGCGTCACCTGTTCCAGCGCGTCGAGCATGCGGCGTTCCTGCTCCATCAGCGGCTCTTCGCAGGCCATCATCGTGCTGCCCATGGTGCCGAAATGCAGCCCCTCGCCGGTGAGGTTGAAGTTGCCGATGATGCGGTTGCAGCCGCTACTGCCGGCGACCCGATCGGGCGCAAGGAAGTTCAGCGACAGGCGTTCGGGATCGACCAGATCGGCCCCGCCGAGCGCGGTGATGCGCCACAGGTCTTCGATCAGCAGATCCGCCGGAGCGCCGCCGCAGCCGCGCAGGTTGCGGTCGTCGAGGGTCAGGATCGCGGTGTCGGGATGCGGCATGCCGGTGGCGTCGTCGTGACAGAGCTGCTCCTCGATGCGCAGGGTCGCGCCGATATCGGGCATGTCGAACTCGTAGGCGCCCGGCACCACCTGCACCGTGGGGCGCGCGGTCTCGCGGGTGATCTCGCCGTAATCGGCGACGACCGTCGCGGTCTCGGGGTCCAGCGTGACGTGCCAGCCCGGCTCGTTGCCCTGCGCGCGGTAGGGGGCCTTGCCCGCGGGCAGCATCTTGCGGCACTCGGGAAAGTCGCGCCCGTCCACCCGCACGGTGAGCGCCGCGCCCTTGTTCCAGACGACGGTGTCGGCCTCGCCCGGCACCTCGTAGCGCGCGCCCGAGGCCGCGCGGACCTCGCGGAGCGCGATCTCGCGCCCCTCGATCCGCAGGACCAGCTGGTCGTCCAGCACCCCGACGGACACGGGAACGTCGCCGCAGACGAACTCCTTGGCGAAGGCCAGCGGCGTCACCGGCTCCAGCGTCAGCTCGCCGAGATCGACGGGCTCGCGCCCTGCCGCGAAGTCCTGCTCTTCAAGCACCCAACGCGCCCGGTCATAGACGCGGATCACCGCGCTCACCTCGCCCGACAGGCCCGAGGGCACCGTCATCTCGAAGGGCAGGGGCACCTGATGCCCGTCGGGGTCGAGGGTCACCTCGCCCAGCATCGCGCCGAAGCGTCCCTCGGCCACGACGAGGGCTTCGGCCCCGGGGGGCAGCGCGATGCGCTGCAGGTAGCCGAGCGCGCCGGTGACGAGGCGGGTGTCATCGGCCTGCGCCAGCGCAGGGCCGGTCGGGCCGAGGGCCAGAGCAAGGGAAAGGACGCGGCGCATCGGGAACCTCCTCGGGGTATGGACCCGTTCACTCTACCCGCGCCCTGCCTGCCGGTCGAGACTGTCAGACGCTGGTGCAGATATATTTCATCTCGAGAAACTCGTCGATGCCGTGATGGCTGCCCTCGCGTCCCAGGCCCGATTGCTTGACCCCGCCGAACGGCGCAAGCTCGGTCGAGATGATGCCGGTATTGACGCCGACGATCCCGTATTCCAGCGCCTCGGCGACCTTCGTGACGCGGCGCAGATCGTTGGCGTAGAAATACGAGGCCAGACCGAAGATCGTGTCATTGGCAAGCTCGATGACGTCATCCTCGTCCTCGAAGCGGAAAAGCGGGGCCACCGGCCCGAAGGTTTCCTCGGTCGAGAAGGCCATGTCGCGGGTCGCCCCGGTGATGATCGTCGGCGGCACGAACAGGCCGTCGGCATCCGTCGCACCGCCGAGGATCACCTCGCCGCCCTTGGCGGTGGCGTCGGCCACGTGCTCTCGCACCTTGTCGAGCGCACCCTCGTTGATGAGCGGTCCCAGCGTCGTGCCCTCTTCCAGCCCGTCGCCGACCTTCAGCTTTTCCACCGCCGTCTTCAGCTTGGCGGCGAAGGCGTCATAGACGCCCGATTGCACGTAGATCCGGTTGGCGCAGACGCAGGTCTGGCCGTTATTGCGGAACTTGCACATGATCGCGCCCTCGACCGCCGCATCGAGATCGGCGTCGTCGAACACGATGAAGGGCGCGTTGCCGCCCAGCTCCATCGCGCATTTCAGCACCTGATCGGCGGCCTGCCGCAACAGGATGCGCCCGACTTGCGTGCTGCCGGTGAAGGTCAGCTTGCGGATGCCGGGGTTTTCGCAGAACTCCTTGCCGATCTCGGAATCTTCGGTCGAGGGCACGATGTTGAACACACCCGCCGGAATCCCCGCGCGTTCGGCCAGCACCCCGAGCGCTGTCGCCGAAAGCGGCGTCTCGGAGGCGGGCCTGCCGATGAAGGCACAGCCCGCGGCCAGCGCCGGTGCGGCCTTGCGGGTGATCATCGCTGTGGGAAAGTTCCACGGCGTGATCGAGGCCACGACCCCGATGGGCTGCTTGATGACGGTGATGCGCTTGTCGCGCTGGTGGCCGGGGATCGTCTCGCCGTAGATGCGCTTGGCCTCTTCGCCGAAGAACTCGATGAACGCCGCGCCATAGGCGATCTCGCCCGTGGCCTCGGCCAGTGGCTTGCCCTGTTCGGCGGTCAGGATCACGCCCAGATCGTGCTGGTTCTCCATCATCAGATCAAAAAACCGGCGCAGCACGGCGGCGCGCTCCTTGCCGGTCCATTGCGCCCAGTCCTTCTGCGCGGCTTGCGCCCCGGTGATGGCATGCGCGACCTGCGCGCGGCTGAGATCGGCGACATTGGCGATCACGTCACCCCGGGCGGGGTTGATGACCTCGAACGTGCCGTTGTCGCCATCCACCCAGGCGCCGTTGATATAGGCCTTCTCGGCCAGCAGGCCGGGATCTTTCAGCAAGGATTTCAGATCGGTCTCGGTCATGGTGCTCCCCTCTCGACGCGTGCGGTATGGGGCACAGGCAAAGCAGCTTGGCCGGGGAATGTCCAGCACATGCGAGCCGCGCAGCGCGGCCCCGCCGGGTCAGAACCTGTCGAGCAGCCTTTCGAGATAGTCGAGTTCCAGATCGGGGCGGTCGCCCTCGCCCGAGCGGCGGCGAATCTCGTCCAGCAGATCGCGGGCGCGGCGATAGACATCCTCGCCCTGCAACAGCTCGCTTTGGGTGCCCATGCGCCCACCCTGTCCGCTTTCGCGGCCAAGCGGATCGGCCTGCGCCTGTCCCGGCGCGCCGTCGCCCTCGCCCTGACCGCCCTGATTCTGCTGTTCGGCCATCGCCTCGCCCATGTTGCGCATGCCTTCGCGCAGCGATTCCATCGCGTCGGCCTGATTGTCGATGGCCCCGGCCAGATCGTCGCCCCGCAGCGCCTCCTCGGCGTCTTCCATGGACCGTTCGGCATCCTCCAGCGCGCCGCGCGC
>Ga0307978_1000286_pt1 | contig 43563 bp, 33 predicted proteins | sample OrgLakmetage1056_FD_203151 | JGI IMG/M metagenome (GOLD analysis project Ga0307978, IMG submission 203151) | Saline water microbial communities from Organic Lake, Antarctica - #1056 | ecosystem: Environmental > Aquatic > Non-marine Saline and Alkaline > Saline | place: Antarctica: Organic Lake... | reverse complement strand
CCAACCTCCAGTTGTAATATTGAGTGGCAGAACGACTCGGTGGCTTTGTTCTTTTTCACAACCCAAAGCTCCGGTGTTGTTCTGTCTTTTCAAAATCTACCTCTAGCACGTCCAAAGTCTAGTAAAGCTATCAGGGAGCTGCTCTGACAGGGATTTATTTTTTATTCTTAATTATAAATCCCTTCAGCGGCGACTCTCAAGTGCCTTATATTTAGATATACGGAGTTAAGCTAAAACCCGGATTAAAGTAAGTCCATCTTTTTTCATTATCTTTCGACAAAGCTTGGGACATTAAATAGAATTTGATAACTAAAGTTGTAAGAATAAGACAAGGGCTTTTCTGATACTGCCTCTATTCCAGGGAGTCAACCTCCTTTAACGTTGCAACGAAAGGGGATAGATAATGTTCAAAACCATCAGATAGCAGCTGTTAGGAACAATAATTGCTTAGTCCCGGACTTAACTTTTTAACCCAACCTGCGTTGCACCTTAAGCTTTAAGGATGCCGATGCACTTCATTAAGTGCCTTTTTGACTTTTTTAGCCAAGTATCACTGCGTCTGTACGCTATTGAAATGATATTCCTAATGTCTAATTCCTAATGTCTATTTGACGCATTATGCCAAACACAAAACCCAGAACTGCTCTGGAAACGGAAATCATTCAGTTGCTTTCCCGTAAAAATCAAAGGGGGATCACACTGTTGTACGAGCACTACTCGCCGGCACTGTATAATATTATACTACGTATTGTACAATCGGATGAGATAGCAGAAGAGACTCTTCAGGATAGTTTTCTAAAGATTTGGGATAACTTTTCGAAGTACAATCCGGAAAAGGGCCGGCTATTCACCTGGATGGTTCGTATTTGCCGCAATTTGGCTATCGATAAAATACGTTCCAGCCAGTTTAAGAAAGGAAATCGAACTGAATCCATCCCGGACTCCGTATATAATAGTGATTCACTCAGCGAAGAGCTGTACACCTCCGACCCGGGCTTACGAAAAGTCGTTAGCAAAATGGATGATAAGACCCGGGTTCTTATCGAACTCCTATACTTTAAAGACTATACCCAACGGGAAGTGAGCGATAAGCTTGATATTCCCCTGGGCACAGTCAAGTCAAGGTCGAGAAAAGCCATACAAGTGCTCCGGCAAGTCTTGGGCAATGAAGGTTTCCTATTGGCTATTTTAATCACCATGTTCGAAACGATAAAGAGATATTTTGGATCCTAAAACATACATAGCGTCTGGCATCCTTGAGCAATATGTTCTTGGCAAACTCTCTGTTGAAGAGATAGCTGAGGTGGAGCAAAATGCAGCGCAATACCCGGAAATCAAGGAAGAGATTGAAGCCATTGAGCTTGCACTTGAAGAGTACGCCCTGCTACATGGCCAGACTCCGCCCCCTGGAGTACTATCGACAATCCTGCAAACTATTGAGGAAAAAGGCACACCCGCCCAATTGAAAGGCAACAGCAGTAGCCGTACCCTACTGGTTATCGCCTGGGTACTTTTCTTTGCTGCCGCCCTTGGCTGGCTTTATGCCTATCAGCAAAATAAAGACCGGGCAGATGCCATTGCAGCACTATCGGATGAGCTGAGTACTACAGAAGTGGCCTGTGACAGTATACAAACGGAGCGGGACCAGCTACAGCAAGAGCTGGAATTCCTGCGCAACCCCGCTACACTGGATACCCGCATGCAGGGTACTGACCTTTCGCCGGAAGCCATAGCGGCTGTATTCTATAACCCGGCATCAGAAGCTTCTTTAATTGACGTTGGCAATCTTCCTGTGCCTCCATCAGACCAACAGTACCAGCTATGGGCTATCGTTGACGGGACGCCGGTAAGTATGGGCGTTTTTGAAGTAGGCGCAGACCCCTCTAATCTTCAGCCCGTAGAATACGTAGCCGGTGCACAAGCTTATGCAGTCACACTGGAGCCCAAAGGCGGCAGCGAGTCCCCAACCCTGGAGCAGATGTATGTGATTGGTGAGATTTAGAGCGTGCCACACCCGGTTTCTTTCATCTGAGGGCATGGTCATCTCCATTTATCTCAATGGGTCACCGAAGAGTTGAAAGATCATATAAAAAAGAGGAATAAATCAAAGCGATTTATTCCTCTTTTAAATGTATGGCAAACATATCCAAACAGCCGGACCGGCTATAAGGTCATCTTTAAATTGAACTCCGATTAGCTTAGCCCGGTGACCAGCAGAGATACTTCGTTGTCCAAGACCTCCACAAAGCCGCCTTTGATCGCGTACCGGATCTTACGCCCGGCTTCACTGGCTGTTTCCAGTGCACCGGACTCTTCATTAAAGAAACGGTATTCTCCCTTTTCTGGAGTGATGGTAATGTAACCAGCATCCAATGAAGAAACGATGGGTGCGTGGTTATTCAACACCTGAAATTCACCGTTTGTACCAGGCACTTTTACTGAAGAGATAGCCCCTGAGAAAATCTTCCGGTCTGGAGTCAGCACCGTAATATTCATAATGACTTTGTTTATAAGGCGGTACCGGAAGAAGTGCTTCCGGCACCTAATTCAATCGTTTCAGGATGCGGGAGGAAGAAATTAACCTTCAACCTCAGCCAGCATCTTCTTACCTGCTTCAATCACTTCCTCAATTGAGCCCTTGAGGTTGAATGCCGCCTCCGGGTATTCATCCACCTCACCGTCAATGATCATGTTGAAGCCACGGATAGTCTCCTCAATGGGCACCAATACACCTGGCAGTCCTGTAAACTGCTCGGCTACGTGGAATGGCTGAGAAAGAAAACGCTGTACCCGGCGTGCGCGGTGTACCACTTCCTTGTCTTCGTCAGACAATTCTTCCATACCCAAAATAGCGATAATATCCTGAAGCTCGTTGTAGCGCTGCAGGATAACCATTACGCGCTGAGCGGTATCATAGTGCTCATCGCCAATAATCGCAGGATCAAGGATACGTGACGTAGAATCCAGTGGGTCTACCGCAGGGTAGATACCCAGAGATGCAATTTTACGGCTTAGTACTGTAGTCGCATCCAGGTGAGCAAAAGTAGTTGCCGGGGCAGGGTCAGTCAAGTCATCCGCAGGTACATATACAGCCTGTACGGAAGTAATGGAGCCCCGCTTAGTCGAAGTAATCCGCTCCTGCATAAGGCCCATCTCTGTAGCCAGTGTTGGCTGATAGCCTACCGCTGAAGGCATACGCCCCAAAAGGGCAGACACCTCAGAGCCCGCCTGAGTAAAGCGGAAGATGTTATCGATAAAGAAGAGGATATCACGACCGCCCATTGGGTCATCCATATCGCCATCGCGGAAATACTCCGCAATGGTCAGACCGGAAAGGGCTACCCGTGCACGTGCGCCCGGGGGCTCGTTCATCTGACCGAATACAAAAGTCGCCTTTGAACCTTCCAGCTCTTTCATGTCAATGGCGCTGAGGTCCCAGCCTCCCTGCTCCATAGATTCCATAAAGTGGTCGCCGTACTTGATAATGCCGGCCTCGAGCATTTCTCGCATCAGGTCATTACCTTCACGGGTACGCTCCCCTACACCAGCGAATACAGAGATACCATCGTATCCCTTCGCGATGTTGTTGATCAGCTCCTGAATCAATACCGTTTTACCTACACCGGCACCGCCGAACAAACCAATCTTCCCCCCTTTGAGGTAAGGCTCGATCAGATCGATCACTTTGATGCCCGTGTAAAGCACCTCTGTTGCTACGGAAAGGTCTTCGTAAACCGGGGGTTTGCGGTGGATAGAGGCAGAGCCTGTTTGATTAACGACCGGACCAATACCATCGATAGGCTTACCTACTACATTGAAAAGGCGACCTTTGACACCAGGGCCGACCGGCATTGCGATCGCCTTGCCGGTGTCCTGCACCTCCATACCACGGACGAGGCCGTCGGTCGCGTCCATTGCAACAGCACGGATGCTGTCCTCGCCGAGGTGCCGCTGAACTTCCATCACCAAAGTCTCACCGTTAGGACGGTTGATCTCCAATGCATTATTAATTTCGGGGAGTTTCGAACCTTCAGCAGAAAAGCTTACGTCTACTACTGGGCCGATAACTTGTTTCACATGACCGATGTTTGCCATATCAGTGCGTGTATTTAGATGAAAACTAGAGTATCTTTTAAAAATCGGCACAAATTTAGGCTTTTGGGTTGATAATCAAAAGCAATTCCCTACCCTTATCTTCCTTAAAGATAATAAATCAGCTCTTTGGCTTTGCTATGCTGCTTTACACGACCTGCCTGCCGAGAAATATTGATCCATCTATTGCCTGCCAACCGGTATTTTATTTTAATTCTAGCCCACCACCTGTACCAGGATTACGCAAAAGCAGCAGAATACAAAGCCTTGAAGCCCGTTCAGATATTCCTTCTTTTTTATCCGGCGGATAGTCAACAATTCATCCGGATTTGTTATTCTTGACGATATGATATGGGAATCCCTTTCAAAATTAGCCTTACTGGGAACCGAACGGGGCCAATTGCCGCTGACTGTGCAGGAAGCACTTAGTAAGATAGGCATACAGACGGCCCAGGCACCGGAAGCCGTGCTGCTGGAAGGTGCTGCGCTGTACCATCAACTTCGACGGGCGGGCTTCCCCTTAAAAAAAGGGGAGGCGGTTGCCACCAAAGACAGCAAAACAGTCCACCCTGCTATACCATCCCGGGCAGCCCGGCAACTGGAGCATATCATAAGGGGCAGTTTTCGCCCGGCTTTACCGGAAGCACTGCGGCTCATTCAAAAGGCCAGCTATGCTATTCCTCCCGAATACCTGCCCGCCCTGCTTTACAAAAGTGCCAAACAGGAAGCATTCTGGTATACCTTACGTCCTGTTATTGCACCTGTTGACTTTGAGTTGCTTCGGGTCAATCCGGATTGGGCACCACTGGCAGAACGCCAACCTGAGGAGAACAGCACCTCCCCCCAGAGGCAGGAACGACTGCAGACGCTCCGCTACCTCCGCTTTGAGCAACCAGAGAAAACACACCACTACTTATCAAGCTTTTGGGAAGAATTGATCCCGGCTGAAAAAAAAGAACTGCTCAACCTCATTAAAATCGGGCTGGGGACCGAAGACCAGCCATTCTTAGAGGACCGGCTATCAGACTCCCGGAAAGAAGTCCGGCAAACCGCTGCACAATTGCTGCTGCAAATACCCGATACCCCGCTGCAGGATACGCTCTTCAAGACAGCTGCCTCTTGGTTTTCGATACAAAAAGACGGGCGGCTGAACCTCCACATACCGAAAAACCCAATCAGCGAATTCAAGAACCTAGGGCTATACAGCTCCAAAAAACATAAGTACCCAGGCGGCGTGCAGGCAGGCCGGGCGTATGACATCCTTTCCAAGGTGCCCCCCAAACGATGGGAAGCTCATTTCGGCAAGCCCACTTTGGATACCCTAAGATTATTTGCCCGGGGCAATCACCAATCGCTGCTGACTGATTCGGTAGCGAATGCGGCCCTGCTTCACCAGGACCACCGTTGGATGGAAACATTATTAAGGCACTGGTGGCGAACGGATAATGAAGCGCGGTGGAATAGTGCGCTCGGGAAACAACTGATGGAGGCACTTCCGGAGGCCGTCTTCAATGATATCTTAAGCCAATACCTTCGCCAGCATCAGGGTTACATTGAGGAACGTAGTTTTGCCGGCCAGCTGCTGTCTTTGGGTAAACACCAATGGGAAGCCGGTACCGCCCGTCAGGTGCTGTCCAGCTTCCGGGAATGGCTAAACGCTGCCCAATCTGTCTACTGGAACCTATGGCACTACAAACGCATACTACAGGTAGCCGCTTACCAGGCACCCGTAGGCATACTGGAAGAATTCCGGACAGGCTGGAATACCCGGACCCCCGTTTGGGGCAACTGGGAAGGAGATGTGGAACGCTTTCTGAAAACGCTGGCGTTCCGAAAAGACCTTCAGGAGGCGCTGGCGCTTCCCAAAACTTCTTAAAATTTTCGCAAAACACCTTATATATGGCTACAAATGCTGCCATCCGATTACAAGCTGAAGACGCATACGCCGACGAGCTCAAAGCCATAAAGGCTTCAGATGACCGGCCCTGCCCTACCAACTGGGCCCTATCGCCCTGGGCCGTGGTCAACTACCTCATGGGTGGTGAGCTAAAAAACGGTACGGTTATCACCCCCAAATACTTTGGCAACCGCCGTCTGATTGAAGTGGCTGTTGCCACCCTCGCTACCGACCGTGCACTATTGCTTACAGGCATCCCCGGCACCGCCAAGACCTGGGTATCGGAGCACCTGGCAGCAGCCATCAGTGGCAATTCCAAGCGGCTGGTACAAGGCACTGCCGGCATGGCAGAAGAATCCCTGCGCTATGGCTGGAATTACGCCCGCCTGCTGGCGGAAGGGCCGTCTGAAAAAGCGCTCGTGCCCAGCCCTGTGATGGTCGCTATGCAGGAAGGCAGCATTGTCCGGGTAGAAGAGCTGACCCGGATACCAAGCGACGTACAAGATGCGCTGATTACGGTGTTGTCAGAAAAGACCCTGCCCGTTCCCGAACTTAACTCGGAAGTAAGGGCCCAGCGCGGCTTCAACCTGATTGCGACCGCCAACGACCGCGACCGGGGAGTAAACGAACTTTCCAGTGCATTGCGCCGGCGTTTCAATACCGTTAGCATGCCCTTGCCCGCCACTCTGGAAGAGGAAGTCGAAATTGTCCGGCAGCGGGTCGCTCAGATCGGCAGCACATTGGAGCTGCCACCACAAGCCGCTCCAATAGAAGAAATCAAGCGTCTTGTTACCATCTTCCGTGAGCTACGTAGTGGCAAAACCGAAGATAGCCGGCGCAAGCTCAAAGTGCCTTCCAGTACGCTAAGTACGGCTGAGGCCATCTCCGTGATCAACAGCGGACAGGCCCTGGCTGTCCACTTTGGGGAAGGGACCATACAAGCCGGAGATATTGCTGGCAGCTTACTCGGTGCTATCGTCAAAGACCCGGTACAGGACCGCACCGCCTGGGAAGAATACCTGGAAACGGTGGTAAAGGAACGCAAAGGCTGGGGTGATTTATATGAGGCGAGCAAAAGCCTTTTAGGGTAAATTTAAAAATTGGAAATAGCTACCGATTTCCGACTTCTGGCTCCCGGATTCGGTGCCCGTCTGAAGTACCTGTGCGATATTTGGACTGTTTTTCAGGCATTTACACAATCCGGTTGGTGATTTTTTTCTAAAAAGCCTTGTTTATTGAAACAAAGAGCACTACCTTTGCACCTGCCTTAAAAGAGGCAGCCCGATCAAGGCAAAACAATTAAGGAAATAAGGCGTAAAAAGACGGTGCAAAAACTTCGCTCGCACTCTTCGATTTTCCCCTGATTTTCTATTGATCAACAATTAAATCTATTGAAAGTGGATACGCTAAGTTATAAAACGCAATCTGCAAAGAAAGAGGAAGTAGAACGCAAGTGGCACATCATCGACGCCGAAGGTGAAGTGGTTGGCCGCATGAGCAGTAAAATTGCTTCCGTTCTTCGCGGTAAGCATAAGGCTTCCTACACGCCGCACGTTGACACAGGCGACTATGTGATCGTCGTCAACGCTGGAAAAGTCCGGTTTACCGGCAACAAACTCTATAAGAAAGTATACCAGCGGTATTCAGGCTACCCCGGTGGCCAGAGCTCCCGTACCGCTAAGGAGATGCTGGACAAAAAGCCAATTGGGGTCTTGGAAGCTGCCGTAAGAGGCATGCTGCCGAAGAACCGCCTGGGCCGTGCGATGTTTAAGAAGCTTTTCGTTTACGAAAGCGCTGAGCATCCACACGAAGCTCAGAAGCCAGAAAAGCTGGAACTCTAAATTTATTAAAAAAGCAGGACAATCTCGATAAATATGGAAATGATCAATGCCATTGGGAGAAGGAAAGCGTCTGTAGCCCGTGTATACCTGAAAAAAGGTGAGGGTAAAATTGTCGTGAATGGCAAGGACTTTAAAGAGTACTTCCCCCAAAATCACATCCAATACAATCTTACAGATCCTTTTCAGACCGTAGAAGTGGAAAACATCTACGATTTGAGGATCAATGTAAACGGCGGCGGCTACAAAGGCCAGGCTGAAGCGATTCGTATGGGCATTGCCCGTGCGCTCGTCAAACTGAACGAAGACTTCCGCAAGCCTCTTAAGGACAAGAAGTATCTTACACGTGACTCCCGTGTGGTTGAACGTAAGAAGTACGGTAAGCCGAAGGCACGTAAGAGCTTCCAGTTCAGCAAGCGTTAATTCTCGTTTTTCAGTATCCGTTGCAGGCTGCACGAATGCAGCTTGCTTCCAAATTCAAACTCTAGCAAAAAGAAAATGGAAAAGCCCACCTATAAAGAATTGTTGGATGCAGGTGTGCACTTTGGCCACCTCAAGAGAAAGTGGAATCCCAAAATGGCGCCTAACATCTTCATGGAGCGTAAAGGGATTCACATCATTGACCTGAACCGCACTCTGGATAGCCTGGAGCGCGCTGGCAATGCAGCACGCCAAATGGCAAAATCCGGTAAGAAAATTATGTTTGTCGCGACTAAAAAGCAGGCACGTGAGATCGTTGCCAATGCTGCTCGCGAAGTAGGCATGCCTTTCGTTACCGACCGTTGGCTCGGTGGTATGATGACCAACTTCTCTACGATCCGTCGTTCCATCAAGAAGATGAACAACATCGACCGCATGTTTCAGGATGGCACATTGGAAAATGTGACAAAAAAGGAGCGCCTTACCCTTACCCGTGAACGCAATAAGCTGGAGCGTGTACTTGGGGGTATCGCCAACCTGAACCGTCTTCCTTCGGCTGTATTTATTGTGGATATTCACCACGAGCATATCGCAGTGGCAGAATCACACAAGCTTGGTCTGAAGACCTTCGGCATGGTAGATACGAACTCTGACCCTTCTCAGGTTGACTATGCTATTCCTGCTAACGATGATGCGTCCAAGTCTATCGCAATCATCACTAACTATATGGCAGAATGCATTCGTCAAGGCCTGAAGGACCGGGATTCTTCTAAGTCCGAAAAGGAAGCAGCTACAGCAAAAGGCTAGACTGCCCCCAACGAATAGTTTTTATTTTACACCATTACAATACAAGATATAATGAGTGCAAACATTTCTGCCGCCGACGTCAAAAAACTGCGCGAAATGACTGGTGCAGGCATGATGGACTGCAAAAAAGCGCTTAAAGAAGCGGAAGGCGATTTCGAAAAAGCCATTGAGGTACTTCGTAAAAAGGGTCAAAAGGTTTCTGCCAAGCGTGCAGACCGTGACGCTAACGAAGGAGTTGTTGTCGCTATGGTTTCTGACGATAAGACGAAAGGTGTTATCGTAAAGCTGAGCTGTGAAACAGACTTTGTTGCCAAAGGTGAAGCCTTTATTGGTTTTACCAACAAAGCAGCTAAGCTGGCGCTTCAGCACTTCCCTGATACGCTGGAAGACCTCCTCAAAGTTGATATGGACGGACTGCCTCTGGGCGACCGCGTGACAGAGCTGGTTGGAAAAATCAACGAAAAGATTGAGTTGGCTTCTTACGAGAAACTGCAAGCTGAAGTAATCAGCCCTTACATCCACATGGGCAACAAGGCTGCCGTACTGGTAGGTATGAACAAGGCAAGCGACGATATCTATGAAGCAGGCCGCGACGTAGCTATGCAGGTAGCCGCCATGAAGCCAGTTGCAGTGGATAAAGATGGCGTTGATCAGTCTGTCATTGACAAGGAGATCGAAATTGGTAAGGAGCAGGCGCGTCAGGAAGGCAAGCCAGAGCAAATTATCGAAAAGATTGCCATGGGTAAACTGAACAAGTTCTTCAAGGAAAACACACTGCTAAATCAGCAGTTTGTAAAGGATAGCAGCGAAACAATTGCTTCCTTCCTGAAGAAATTTGATAAAGAATTGACCGTTACAGACTTCAAGCACGTAACGCTCGGATAAAATTTTGAAAGGCGGATTAGTTATCTAATCCGCCTTTTTTTTATCTCATCGCGATAAATGGGTCTGGCTACGCATATGCGTACCGGGCCTTTCTACTGTTTGTTGGACATCCAAACAATTAAAAATATGGCACAGCTTAAGTACAATAGGATTATGCTCAAACTGAGTGGAGAATCCCTGATGGGTGATCAGGGATTTGGCATTGATTCTAAAATGCTATTTCACTACGCCGAGCAGGTGAAGGAACTCCTTGAACTGGGTGTACAGGTGGCTATCGTTATTGGAGGGGGCAATATCTACCGTGGCCTTCAGGCTAATGAATCCGGTATTGAGCGGGTACAGGGCGACTACATGGGCATGATGGCTACTGTTATCAATGGCATGGCATTACAGAGCGCGCTGGAAAGTAACGGGATATATACCAGGCTGATCTCCGCCATCGAAATGAAGCAAATTGCCGAACCCTACATTCGCCGACGGGCGATCCGCCACCTCGAAAAAGGCCGGGTCGTTATTTTTTCCGCTGGTACTGGCAGCCCTTACTTCACCACAGATTCCGCTGCCGCATTACGGGCCAACGAAATCAATGCTGATGTAATCCTGAAAGGCACAAGGGTAGATGGCATCTATAGTGCTGATCCGGAAAAGGATACTTCAGCCACCAAGTTTGACAATCTCACCTTTGCAAAGGTCATCAATCTGGGGTTGAGCGTGATGGATATGACAGCTTTCACCTTATGCCGGGAGAACAACCTCCCCATTATCGTCTTTAACATTAATACCAAACGCAACCTCAAAGCCATTGTAGAGGGAGAATCCATTGGCACCCTGGTCGAGGGCTAACCTCGATTCGAAACAGTTCGGCTTTTACCTTCCACATCCAATTGGCGAGCCATCCGGCAGGCGTGGCGCGTCTGGCAGTTGGTAGCTACCTGGGGCTTTCCTGAATTTCTGAATCTCGCCCAACATGTAGCTCAGGTGTCCCCGTTCTTCCCGATCCGGACTTCCGGCGAGCCGTTTTTCAAATCCTGCCTCAAAGGCGTTAATCTGATAAAGTGCTGCCCCTGCTACCTGTGGCGCAACCTTCTCATCACCTGCCAAATTCAGTAAGTGCAAGATTAAACGCTTTTGACCAATACGGGAAACGGCTTGCTCCGCTGGTGTATAGGCCTCATCCATCGTTTTCCAAAGCGCTTCAACAAAACGATCAAGATGTATACTCTGTAGGTCGCCCTGCGCACCCTGATTAGCTATACGGGCCAGCCGCTGTGGGTGCAGCATAAGACGGAGTGTATGATCAATGGCCGCTTCTGCTGCTGCGGCTGGATCAAAGACCGTCCCGGTATACGGCTCAAAGTATTCTCTGCCCCTGCTGTAGCCAATCGGTTGAGGTGGGAGTAGCTTTAGCACACCGGAAGGGATCAGCAACTCGCCTGGCTTCACTGTTCTCAGCAGTGCGGTCATAGCCGCGCTCTGTACCGGGCCTGGTACGGGTCGAATGACCTCTTGACTGTCTCCGCGCAATGCATAGGTATAGTAATAGCCCCCAAGGAGCTTGCTGCAAGCTGCAACCTGATACCGGTGCGCCATATACAGGGGAGCCAACACACGCTCCAAGGTAGCCATTGGTTGACCTTCCGGAATATTCAGCTCACTGAATCGGCTCAAGGCCACCTGCCGTAAATTCATGATGCGGTTGAGTTCTTCCGGTGCAGAGGCGCCATTATCCCAAAGATGAGCCAGCGGATGCGCTGTGCCATCTGCTCTGGCACCGTCATCTGAAATATAATGCAACCCGCTTTCGATACCTTCCCTCAGAATGGCGTCCAAAGCTTCAGCTTCCTCCTCCTCTTCCGTAAAATCAGAATAACCATAGCGAATAGCAATTTTGTCCCACGCGCCAATACCTGTGTCATAAGACTCAGAAAAATCAATACTGCCGTCATCGCCTAATTGCAAAAACGGATGCGGATAATCCATCACCGAGGCCCGGTCATTGACACTGGCAGCAAAATTATGTGCCAATCCGAGCGTGTGCCCTACCTCATGAGCAGAGAGCTGCCGCAAACGCGCCAGCGCCATCTCTTTCAGTCTTGGATCGGCGGTTTGACCGGACGTATAAGCCTCTACCATCCCCTGTGCAATCAGGAAATCCTGGCGCACCCGCAGAGAGCCCAGCAAGACATGCCCTTTGATGATTTCGCCGGTCCGCGGGTCTGCTACCGTGGTACCGTAAGACCAGCCCCGGGTGCTACGGTGTACCCAATTGATCATATTATAGCGTACATCCATTGGATCTGCGCCTTCTGGCAGTACTTCCACCCGGAAGGCATCTTTAAAGCCGGCTGCCTCAAAAGCTTCGTTCCACCAGCTCGCCCCTTCCAACAGCGCAGAGCGTACAGGTTCAGGCACTCCTGGATCGAGATAGTAAACGATGGGCGCTACGGGGCGGCTTTTTGGGGCTTTGGGGTTGACTTTTTTCAATCGATGCCGGTAGATCAGCCGCTTGGTGAGCGGGGCATCAATTGGTGCTGCATAGTCTTTAAAGGTGAGCGGAAAGTAACCAGAACGGGGATCAAACTGCCGGGGCTGAAAACCATCATCAGGCAGCTTCACCAAAGAATGGTGCATACGCACAGAAAAGGAGGCGGGAGTTGGCGCCACCGAACGCAACTCCGTTCCTTTGGGCTCCCCGGTGAACGTCAGCAAGGCTTCAAATTCTGTATTCCTGGGGAAGCTACGGGTGCGCTGCATCCATAACATGCTCCGTGATTCATCCAAATTGAAATCACCTTGTTTATTCTGTTTCAGGCGTTGCACTACGCCGTGGGCGTCACGCATTACGAAAGGGGTCCAGTCGATAAGGACCCGACCGCCATCCCGGGCCGCCACCTCAAAGCCCCAAAGTACGGACTGAGCAAAAGCCTCCTCTACCGATTGCTGTTCCCGGGAGTTGTCGGTATAGGCCCGGTATTTCAGATTGGGCTCCAAAAGCAGCACTTTAGGCCCTTCCTGGATAAACCGGACGATTCGGGTGTCTCCAAGCTGATTACGGTCCAGACCTATATCATTTGACCCTAAGCCAGCCGTCAGGCTATTGATGTATAAAAAGTCTTGTCCCATTTGCGGAACCTCTAACCAGATCTTCCCTTCCTCCTCATCATAGTAGTAAGTAAAAAAACCATCCTGCGCCTGAAGTCCATCCATTTTCTGATCAATACTGGGGGTTTGCGCGTAGGAATTGGTTGCCAGGCTTAAAATAATAACGGGAAGCAGGTATTTAATCATAGCCGTTTTTCTTAAAAATAGAGAATTTTAAGAACTTGAAGGATTAACAAAAGGCTCTGCTATGAAATATGGTCACCTGGTTGTTACTGCCCTGTTTTTCCTTTTTGCCTATTTTCAAACCAATGACCCCGATCCATGGGGGTGGGTAGCCCTGTACCTGGGCGTAGGTACCGTGAGCCTGCTGGCTTTTCTTGGACAACCCTTTCGCTGGCTCGCCATTCCCGGGCTCGTTGTTATTGCAATATGGGGTATTCAGTTGTTTCCAGCCTTCCTGAGCTGGTTGGAAGCAGGGACTCCTTCTATTGCCAGTGAGATGAAAACTGACGAACCTCACATTGAGCTGGTTCGCGAATTTTTTGGGCTGATGCTCTGTGGTCTGGTACTGGGAGGCTACCTGGTCCGGAATCGTGGAGGTACGGCTTAATGTGTGTATAACAAAGTGCGCCCCTACAGGGCTTAAACCAACTGCCATTAAATTCCTGGGGCGTTGCCCCAGTCATTTAATCTATCACTCCTTCGGAGTTTGGCAAGCATTTAGACTTTTGACTGTGCAATTTGTTGTACACACGAAATAGTTACCCCCGCCATCTGTCCTGGAAAAAAACTATATTACAAAGTCCAATACGCAAAATAAAATTACAGCTGAACTCCTAATGCACAAAAATGGCGCTTGCAACCACCACTGTTTTACAAACACTGCTAAAGTCCGTACTGACCCTTCATAAATCCGATACCCTTTGGGACGGGGTAGCGGCTACTATACCAGAGGTCGCTCCTCTGATTGACGCCACGGCAGTGTGGATACACCGGGTCAACCCCAAGAGCAAAGAGCATATCATCCTGCTTTTAAGCATGCATGCCGGAGCAGAGCGATGGGAAGCCGGTCAAGAGCCACTACCTGACTCTCTGGCAGCCATTCAGGAAAAGCAACCATCTGCTCCTCAATTGGTCGAACTAACCACAGAAGCCGGCCTATCCAATTACTTCATAGCACCGATCAAAATAAACAAAGCGGTATTAGGTTTCTTTACTGCTGCCCTTCCATCCTCTGCGCCCGCAACAGCAGAGGCAGTTCACGAAGTACTCTGCCCATACCTAGAAGGTTTAGGCGCTGCCATATCGCGTTTTGCTCAGGAAAAAAAAATTAAAGTACAGCGTGACTACCTCCGCAAAATAATAGACAACATTCCCGGTCTTGTTTTTTCAAAAGACAAAAAAGGCCGATTTGTCCTTGTTAATAAGCGGGTCGCAGAAATTTACGGGGTGCCGGTACAAGAACTTATCGGCAAAACCGATAGCGATTTTAATCCTTATGCGGAAGAGGTTAAACGCTACCGGGAAGAAGACCTGAGTGTCATGGAGGGAGGAACGCCCATGTGGCTTCCTGAGGATAAGATCATCACCCCGGGCGGCAAGGAGGTCCACTTACAAACCCTCAAAATACCTGTTTCCAGTGAAGAGGAAGAGGATGAAACGAACGTCCTTGGCATCTCGCTTGACGTTTCCCCCTGGTTCCACATCAAAGAACAAGAAGCTAAAAGCCGGGAGCGTTACCTCAATTTCATCACACATGCAGAAGAGGGTATCTATTACGTTAAATGCGAACCGCCCATTCCACTTGAGGGCACAACACCCGAAGAGCAGGTTGAGCTTTATTACCAATCTGCTGAGATTGCAGAATGCAATAAAGCCATGTCAGAGATGTATGGCTTAGCATCGCCAGAAGCCCTGATCGACAAAAAAGTGGCCGAGTTGCACCAAGGAGAAGGGGAGGCTAAAAACAGAGCAACAACGCTTCAGTTCTTTAAAGCCAATTTCAAGATCAAAGACTTTGAAACTCACGAAACAGCTCCAAATGGCAAAAAGCGTTGGTTTAACAACCACGTTGTTGGTGTCTTCGAAGACGGTTATATGGTTGGTATCTGGGGTGGACAGACGGATATTACTGCACGAAAGCAGATGGAACTCTCTCTGCGCGAGCAGCGGGAAGAAATGAATTTTGTACTTGAAGGTGCTAAAGTAGCAACCTGGTACTGGGACCTACCCAAAAAGATCGCCCGGTTTAATGATTATTTTCTGCACTTACTAGGCTACAAAACTTCAGAAGTCCCGACAACTCCAAAATCGTTCAACAGGCTCATACATCCTGATGATTTCCCTCAATTCATTGCCAAGGCCAGCAAACACCTCGAGCTCAAAAACAACACCAGGGTGTTTGAGCACCAGATGCGGTTGCGCGCAAAAAGTGGCTACTATAAATGGATACTTAACCGGGGCAGAGCTCTAACCTGGAACGAGAAGGGCGATCCGGTGCAGGGCAGTGGTATCTTTGTGGATATTACCTCTCAGAAGGAAGCCATGACGCAGCTCACTGCCCAGCAGGACCTACTTGATATGGTGTCAGAAAGTGCTTTGGTGGCATTTTGGGAGCTGGATGTTGAAACAGAAGAAATCAAAATATCTTCTGCCTTTTTTAAAATCCTCAATTATGAAGCCAATGAATTTGAAGTCACTCTTGAAAACACTTTTGAATTAACACACGAAGCAGACCGGGCATCCACTTTTCTTCTTGCGTTAGAGAAGATTAAGCAAGGCGAAAGCTTTGAAATAGAGCTCCGGTTTAAGGCTAAAGGTGGAGCGTACAAATGGATTTACGGACGGGGCGAACAGTACGATTTAAATGGAAAGAAGTACTACGCCGGCCTGCTGATTGATATCAACCAACGCAAGCAAACGGAATTGGAGTTGCAGCGAAGCCAGGAGAAGCTCAACCTTGCCATTGAAGGCTCCCGCATTGGTGTTTGGGAGTGGGACATTCCCAAACAAAAAATTTCTAACAACGCTCTGATGTTCCGTCATCTTGGATACGACCCCAATGTACTTACGGACCGCTATGAAGATTGGGTAAAACACCTTCACCCCGACGATATTTCCCGCCTGCAGGAAAGCTTTCAACTACAAACCGGTGCCTCGGATAACTTCCGCCTTGACTACCGCATTAAAGATGTAAACGACAAATATCACTGGGTTTACGACACAGGCAAAGTAACCGGTCGCGATGAAGGCGGGCTAGCCACCCACGCCACTGGTATCACCGTTGATATTTCTGACCTGAAAAAAACAGAGCTTGCACTCAAGGAAAGCCAGCAACGGACCAAACTGATTTTGGATGCTGCCAAACTAGGGCTCTGGGAGTGGAATGTACAAACAGACGAATGCTACTACAACCAGCACTGGGGGGAGATGCTGGGCTTTAAGCCAGAGGAAATTGCACCGTTTTCCAGTACTTTCTTTGACCTTATCCACCCGGAAGATGCTCCGCTGCTAAACAGCGCCCTAAATGCTCAACTGGAAGGAAAGACAGAACTATTCGAAGTTGAGATCAGATTGCGCACCAAGGCTGGACAATGGAGATGGGTACACGATAAAGGTCAGGTGATGTCACGCGACGAAGATGGCAACCCCTTGAAAGTGGCTGGCATCCACATTGACATTGACCATCGGAAAGCCGCCGATCGGGCTCTTTCAGAAAGCGAGGCTTTCTTCCGCAGTTTATTTGAAGACAGCCCACTTGGTATCTTATTTTGTAACAAGAACGGTGAAATTCAGGAGGTCAATCAAATGGCTACTCGAATCCTGGGGTACTCGAAAGAAGAACTTATAAAAACGAAACTTAACCAGCTTAGCATCAGTAATCAGCTTTTTGAAGGTATGATGGAAGAGCTTGACAAGGACAATACGGTTAATCACTTCGAACGCCAGCTCCGGCACAAGAACGGTAAAGAGATATGGAGCAACCTTCTCATCAGTGTCATTAAGGATACGACGGGTAAAACAGAAAGTATTATCTGTTCTATTGAAAACATCACAGAGCGCATAGAAGCAGACCAGGCTCTCCACGAAAGCGAAGACCTTAAAGAAGCGGTACTGGGCGCATTGCCTGATCTAAAATTCCGTATTGATGGAGAACAGCGCTTCGTTAACTTCTTTGCGCCCAAGGATGAAGCCCCTCATCTAATTCTGCCGCCAGAACAATTCCTGGGCAAAAGAGTGGGAGAGGTCTTACCACCACATATTGCACACGCTTTTAAGTTGAATTTAAAGCGCGCCCTTGAAGGTGGCGATGTTGAGACATTCGAATACCCGCTCTCATTGGATCTAGGCATGCGGTTCTTCGAAGCCCGGGTAAATCGTATTAATGAATCAGAAGCTATAGTCGTAGTCCGTGATGTAACGGAACTCAAGATCGCACAGCAGGCTTTGCAGAGGAAGCTCCGCGAGCTCGACCATAATAACGAGAAACTCACGCGATACATCAACAGTAATCTGCAGCTCGAGAATTTTGCCCACACGGTTTCGCACGACCTTAGGGAGCCCGCACGTACAATGAACAGCTTTGCACAGCTCCTAAAGCACCGGTACGGGAATCTGCTGGACGAGGATGCCAATTCCTATCTTGACTTTATCAGCAAGAGCGCTACACATATGAATAAGCTGATTGAAGACTTACTGGAGTTTGCCCGCTTTACCAACAGCGAAGACCCCGCTTTCGAACAGGTAGACCTTAACAACCTCCTTGAAGTTGTACAGCAATCCCTGCGTGGACTAATCCACGATAAAAATGCTGACATCATTATTAAGCACGCTCTTCCTACCCTGAATGGCAACCCCACCAAACTCGGTCAGCTCTTTCAGAACCTGATCTCTAATGGAGTGAAATTCCAGGCTAAAGGCGTGAAGCCGAAAGTGGTCATTGATTTCCAGGATACAGGGGATCACTGGAAGTTCGCTGTAACCGATAATGGTATAGGTATAGACGAGGAGCACCACGGGCAGATATTCCAGCTCTTCCGGCGCCTGCATAGTAAAAAGATCTACCCTGGCTCCGGCATTGGGCTGGCGCTATGCAAACGTGTGGTGGAGCAGCACGGTGGAGACATTTGGGTGGAATCCAAAGCCAATAAGGGTGCAAAATTCATCTTCACTCTACATAAAAACTTTTAACTATGACGACGCAGGCAATTGTTCATGCCTATTTCGATGCGCTGGAAGATGGGAAACTGGAGGATTTGCTGTCTCTCTTTGCCGAAAATGCGGTGGTACACTCTCCGCTTTACGGCAAAAAGCCAGCCCTTGATTTTTATCCGGCGTTGCTGGCAGACAGTAGGTCCTCCCGCATTGAGCCGCTCCATCTCTTACATGGCCCTGGTGTACCTAAAGCTACGGTCAGTTTCCTCTACCACTGGACACTAAACGACGGAGAGACCGTCACATTTGAGTGCACCAATGTATTCTACTTCAACGAAGCGAATAAGATCACGGAACTTGAAATCGTATACGATGCCTCTGAAACCCGACTGGCACTGGAGCAATCCCAAAACTCCTAAGCCCAATTTGTGTTGTAACGGTGCAACTGCAATTTTCTATGCCTTTACTCGAATTCACCAACAAAGGGATTTACTGCCCGCCCGCCGATGTCTATATTGACCCCTGGCGCCCGGTCAACAGAGCGCTTATCACTCACGGGCACGCCGACCACTCCCGATGGGGGCATCAGCATTATTTGTGCACCGAAACGGCAGCTCCTGTCATCCGTTACCGGCTTGGCCATGTGAACTTATCTACCACCAAATTTGGGGAACCCACTACGATAAATGGGGTAAAATTCTCCTTTCATCCCGCTGGGCATATCGTAGGCTCCGCTCAGATCAGGGTGGAACACAAGGGCGAAGTGTGGGTGGCTTCCGGTGACTATAAGATAGTACCGGATGGTCTCTCAGAACCCTTTGAGCCGGTACGCTGCCATACGTTCATTACTGAGTCGACTTTTGGGCTACCTGTTTATCGCTGGAAACCCCAGCATACCGTTTTTGAGGAAATCAATGACTGGTGGCGGCAGAATCAGGCGCAAGGCAAAGTCAGTGTGCTGGCAGTATACGCACTGGGTAAAGCACAACGGCTGCTACATGGCGTTGACGACAGTATCGGCCCTATTTTCACACACGGTGCGATTGAAAAAACGACGCAGGTGATGCGAAAACAAGGGCTGAAGTTACCCCCCACCCAACGTATTACCCAACAGTACAAATCGAAAGACTTTGAAGGTGCTCTCGTTTTAGCGACGCCCTCCGCCACCGGGTCCAATTGGATGCGGCGGTTTAAATCTGCTTCTGTGGGCATTGCATCCGGGTGGATGTCTCTACGGGGCACCCGCCGCCGACGCGCTGCCGATCGCGGTTTTATCCTCTCCGACCATGCCGACTGGAATGAGCTCAATGAAGCAATTAGAGCAACGGGCGCAGAGCGTGTCGCCGTCACCCATGGTTATACCAATCTTTTTGCCCGCTGGCTCCGTGAGGAGTGTGGGTTGGATGCCTGGGAAGCAGATACCGAATACGAGGGGGAATCCCTGGATGCGGAAGACAGCGGGGATTCTGAAAACGACAAGGACGCATGAAAGCATTTGCCAATCTATACACCCGGCTGGACCAAACTACCAAAACCAATACCAAGGTGGCAGAACTGGCCAGGTTTTTTGATCAGTCTAATGACAGGGACCGCCTCTGGACAGTCGCAATCCTCTCTCACCGCCGCCCCAAGCGCACCGTCAATACGACCTTACTCCGGAACTGGGCGGCTGAACTGGCAGGGATTCCGCTTTGGCTTTTTGAAGAATCTTACCACGTAGTCGGTGACCTTAGTGAAGCCATTGCACTCACCCTCCCTAAGGCTGAAAAAACCAATGATGAAGCCCTGACTTTCTGGATTGAATACATTAAAGCCCTGGACAAGCTGGAAGAGGCCGAGAAAAAACAACGCGTTACCGATGCCTGGATGCAAATGGATTACACCGAGCGCCTCGTCTTCAACAAACTCATCATGGGCGGGTTCCGAATTGGCGTTTCTCAAAAGCTGATGGTTCGTGCCCTTTCCAAATCAACGGATATCGATGAGAACACCCTTGCCCACCGTATTATGGGCAACTGGACACCCGATAAGACCACATTCGAAAACCTCATCCTGACCAAAGACCCGCTGGAGGATGTTTCTAAGCCGTATCCGTTCTATCTGGCCTATGCCCTGGAGAATAATCCGGAAGAGCTGGGTGCACCAAAGGACTGGATAGCCGAACGCAAATGGGATGGCATACGTGGACAGCTGATTGTCCGCAAGGGTGAGCTTTTTGTCTGGTCCAGAGGCGAAGAACTGGTCACAGATAAATTTCCGGAGTACCATTCCTTAGCGGAGCTTTTGCCCAATGGTACCGTCCTTGATGGCGAAATACTCCCCTACAAAGATGGAAAGCCCCTAACCTTTAATGACCTCCAAACCCGGATCGGGCGAAAGAATGTGACCAAAAGTGTCCTCGAAAAAGCACCGGTAGTCCTTGTCGCTTATGATTTGCTGGAGTGGGAAGGCGAAGATATTCGCGAGCGCCCCATGCAAGAACGCCGTTCGCTGCTCGAACAACTGCTAAGGCAAACAAATACCGGAGATATAATCCTGCTTTCCGAACAAGTACCCTTTTCCAATTGGCAGGCATTGGAACCGGAACGGCAAAACGCACGGCAGCATCATAGCGAAGGGCTAATGCTGAAGCAAAAGGATAGCCCCTACCTCTCCGGCAGGAAGAAAGGCGACTGGTGGAAATGGAAAGTTGATCCGCTTACCATCGATGCCGTTATGATTTATGCACAGCGGGGGCACGGGCGGCGTGCTAATCTGTATACCGATTTCACCTTTGCGGTTTGGGATGAGCAAACGCTTGTGCCTTTTACCAAAGCGTACTCCGGACTAACAGATAAGGAGTTTCGGGAAATTACCGCCTGGGTACGCCGGAATACGATTGATCGGTTTGGACCGGTACGGAGCGTAGAGCCCACGCATGTCTTTGAAATCGCATTTGAAGGTATCCGAAAGTCTTCCCGGCACAAGTCCGGTGTAGCGCTGCGCTTCCCCCGCATTTCGCGATGGCGCAAAGACAAACCTCTCCGGGAAGCCAACACGCTGGAAGATTTGCAACAGTTGTTGAAGTTATATGAGACAGGGGCCTAAAAGCCTGGCTTATCCGACAATTTTCAGGCTTTAGCCAATTGAAAGTGCCCCCCACCCTCACTTTCGATTTCAGTTTTCACTTTAGCCCCGCTTCATAATTGCCAGAGAAGGAAAAACCTTTATTTTTGGGTTTTCTAATCCCAATACTCTCATGATCAGAACAAGACTTGCCTTTTGCTTCCTTCTATTGCTGAGCTTTTTTTACGCCTGCACGCCCTCTGCTATTCAAAAAACATATCAGTCCCCCCCTCCTTCTGCCTCTGTTTTTCAGGATACTCTGCCCTTTGAGCTTCGGGAGGGTTTTATTGTAGTGCGCGCGCGCCTCAACGATAAAACGATGCCACTAGACTTCATTTGGGACAGCGGTGCACCGGTAAGCACCATTTCCCAGGCTACACGACAGTACCTGGGACTACCCCAAGACAAGGCTTCCGGCAGTATGGCCCGGCTGGATTCCCTGCAGTTAAGCCATATTACCTTCCCATCGGTGCCCGTAAAAATTGTTGCCTACGAGGGTTATACGGCTCCCAAATGTATTGCTGAGGCTGGTGTAATTGGTGCCAATATTATCCGGCATAGTACCTGGCACATCGACTTCGATCAGCAATGGATTGTTTTCAGTGATAAAAACTCAAAGCCCGCTACCGGAACCGCAGCCTATGTACTTGACTTCAAAACCAATTCCTACGGTCAACCCGAACTAAAAGTCAAAACCTCATCTATGGGCAAAAACAGCGTAGTAGCCGGTATAGGGCACCACGGCAATCTCCGTATAGGTGCTAAAAAGCTGCCTACTGACGGGGTGATGGTCTATGACCGTGGCATTACCGACCGGTTTGCCACTGCGGTTGATACATCTGCAATTTTTCCTGAGACGGAGATGAGTACGGGTGAGCTTTCCTGGCAAGGCAGGCTCACCGTCCAACAGGAGCGGCAGTCTCGTCTTGGTAATGATTTATGGGCGAAGTATAATGTAACCCTCGACTTTAAGTCTGAAACGATCAGCTTGTTTTCCAGAATACAAGCGCCACCACCCACTTTGCCCCTGCCACTACTTGGCTGGATGCCGCACTTCACCCCAATGAGCGATCTGACTGTAGGCTTTATCGTCGTCGATAGCCCGGCCTGGGAAGCCGGTTTGCGCATGGGCGACGTTGTTGACCAAATAGACCGCAGAGCAGCACCTGGCTGGTATAATGATTACTGTGCTTACCTGTCTGCGGTACAGGCTCAATTTGCAGCCCCCAAACAAATGCAGGTTTTCAAGAATGGTAGTAAGCAGCCGCTATCCCTCTCGGTAGAAAAAGAAAAGGAAAGACCTTAATCACTAATCGGCAATGGCGATGGCTGCCATACTCAACTGAAGATTGTGCTGAAGTAGCTTGGTACCGCAAGCTTCGAGGGTGGCGCCCGTAGTCACCACATCATCAACCAGTAAAACATGTTTGCCTTCTAGGTTAGTCCCCCCCGAGAGATCGAAGGCACGGCTCACATTGACCTGCCGTTCTGCCCGGGTCATCTTGGTCTGTGTTTGAGTGAAAACTACTCGTTTAAGGGCCTTGAGTACCGGCCGCTGCATCGTCCTGCTCAATCCCTGTGCAAACAATTCGGCTTGATTGTAGCCCCGTATTTTTTTCTTCCGGGGATGGAGGGGCACCGGCACAATTACATCTACGTCCTGAAATTCCGGCGTGTCCTTCAATACCTCTCCGTATATACGCCCCAGATAAAGGCCTACTTCTCGTTTGCCGTTGTATTTCAGGTGATAAAGGAGCCGCTGCACTCTACCATCTTTCACAAATTGGAGGAAGGCAGCAGCTGATTGTAAATCTAAACGGCCCCAGAGGCGCTCTGTAAAGGCATTTTCTAAGTGTAAGTGGTGGTCCGTACGCGGTAATTTATACTGGCAGGTTAGGCAGATTGGATCAGATTGGCCTGGTGGTAGATTACGATGGCAGGCGTAGCACAGATTAGGGTAGAAGAGCCCGAGCAAATCATCGAGCCAGTGCGGAAAGGGTTTGGATAATGCCGTCATGCGGTCGGTTCATTAATTACCCCATGAAGATAAGAAAAAACGTCTGCCCCGCAAAGCGAGACAGACGCATCAAAACAAAACGAAAAACCAACTTTAAACAAGTTTCTTTATCAGCCTAACTGTTATTTACCGTTGAATGTTGCTTTTAGCGGTGTTAAGGATTTCTTAAAAAACCTTGATACCATTTTAGTTTTCAGTGGTTTACAACAGCATCTTACAATTTAAGTTTTGTAGCCGTCAAGCGCAAGGCCACCATTGGCATTTTTTTTACAAAATGATGTTTTACGACTGTAGTTATTCCAGCAATCGACCTTAAAAGGCGCTGACTTCTTTTACTCTGCCTTAAGGCGCACCGGAAGGTACAGTTCTTCTCCATCGCGGTTGACCGCTATTTCGATTATATCGCCGGCTTTCGCCTGTCCGATCATTTCCTGCAATTCGGGTACAGATTTGACCTCCCGATTGTTAACTCCGACGATCACATCTTTAGGTAGCAACCCCGACATTTTTGCGGAACCACCTTCCACCAGCTTCTCAATAACGACCCCCTGCGTAATGGGCAGGCCTAATTGCTCGGCGTAGTCCCCATCGAGCTCCGAGATTTCTACTCCAAGATAAGCACGCTGAAAGCTGCCGTATTCAATAATGTCGTCTGCGATACGGCGTACCAGGTTAACGGGAATAGCGAAGCTGTATCCGGAGAATACACCACTGCGGGTGGCGATAGCCGTGTTGATACCCAACAGGCGGCCTTTTGCATCTACCAGGGCACCGCCACTATTTCCGGGGTTAACGGCAGCATCGGTCTGAATGAAAGACTCAATGGCTTTACCTCCTCCGAGCAGGTTAATGCTCCGCCCTTTGGCGCTCACGATTCCGGCTGTAACCGTAGAAGTCAGATCAAATGGATTGCCTACTGCTAATACCCATTCGCCAACCTCTGCTTCATCACTGTTGGAGAAATCAAGGATGGGGAAATTGTTGCCTTCAATTTTGATAACCGCGAGGTCGGATTTTTCTTCCGTACCGATCACCCTGGCTGTGTAGGTACGGTTATCGTAAAGGGTTACTTCTACCTCATCGGCATTGGCCACAACATGATTGTTGGTTACGATATAGCCATCACGAGTGTAAAAGACTCCGGAGCCTGTGCCACCCTGCGGTTGCCCCCCTCCGTAAGCATCGCCAAAGAAGAACCGGAAAGGATCCTGCCGATTGGAAGCAGGCTGGGCAATTTTGGCAGAAATATGCACCACTGCCGGCATTGACTTTGCTGCCGCTACCTTAAAGTCGAAGGGTACATTGGTTGTGGAAGGTGGTACATTGATATTATTAACGGCCCTGGCAAAAACAGATTCCTGTATTGCCGGCGCTGTTGTTTGGGGTGCGAGCAAACTGTAGCCACCTAAGGTAATCAAGCCACCTACTATGCCTGCCAGCATCAGTGCAAATAGTTGTTTCATAATCGGATGAATATTTTAGTGTTTGATGATTGTAAAACTATAAACTCGTTAATGTAACATTTGGCAAAACGCCCGGTACCCAATTTTTGTTATCGTCTCTCAGGGGTTTTAACGGTAGCTTAACTCGACCACTTGCTGATTACAGGTGAAACCTGTATATTGTACTATCACGGAGCGTGTATTTGGACTTTATTCTTTTGGCCTATCCCCCAACGGTATAGTAAACAAATGCTCGAAAACCCTGTATGCCGGTCATTCCCGGCTTCAGAAGCTAAGTTCTTACACCACACTCCTACTGAACAGCACTTCATAAATTCATACCCTGTAGTTTCCTTTGATTAATTTGGTGCTCAGGAATTTTTTGTCGTGTTCCGAACGGACTTTGCGAATTAAAAGTTTATCTTGTAAAGCATCCTCCGTTTACGTCTACACAGCTAACCTATTTAACTGAAATGACGCAAGGCTACCGCAAACGTCTACAACAACTAATATGCCCCGAGGGCAAAGCAGAAACCGCTTTGCTAAATGACCCTACGTTTCAACAGGGGTTGCTTTGGGGAGAGCCCCGGTTTGGTCATCCGGAGGGGGAAGTCTACAAACACATCCTCGAAGTGCTGGATAATATAGACCGCCTGGGAGCCCCTGCTCCTATCCGCCATCAATTGCGGCTCATTGCCCTGGTCCACGATACCTTCAAGCATTTGGAAGTCCGCGACACCCCCCGGGATTGGTCTAAGCATCACGGTATGCTCGCCCGCCACTATGTAGAACAGTTCACTACCGACGAAGCAGTACTTGATATTGTCGAATTGCACGATGAAGCCTTCTACGCCTGGCGCTGCATTTTTATTTATCAGCTTCCGATGGAAGGTCAAATTCGCCTCCACCGATTACTGGACCGCCTTGGCCAGCACGTGCAGTTGTACTACCTTTTCTTTAAGTGCGATACCGAGACCGGTGATAAAGTACAGGCTCCACTGCGGTGGTTTGAGGATGTGGTGCCTTCAATTCAGCCCCTTCCACCCCTCCATCAAAGCTCCACCCGGTAAGTCAAAATGGGGATTAGGCTCAACTGATACCGCTGCTGCACTTCGCCCAGCAAGATATCGTAATAATTATAAGCAACATTCTCCTGATTGGTCAGATTTTGAATATCTAATGCGAGTGTACTGCTGTACTTCTCCCGGCTTTTTTTCAGGTAAATCCGCAGGTCTGTACGGAAAAAGTCAGGGAGTTGCCCGGTGTAGCCTGCAGCAAAGTTGAACCGGGTGTAGCGAGCTGCTTCTGAGGCATCGACATCTACTGGAAGATCCCGGAGCCCGCCCAGGTAATTGATACGTAGATTCACACCCCAGGTACGGATATGCTTGCCTGTTTTTTCCTTTTGCCACTCCTTCCCTGCTGCTGCATTAATAATATAACGACCGTCATACCGCCCGGTCTGATACGCTTGATCTGGCAATGCAAATTCCGCCTGATAGAGGGTCAGGTTCGCCAGATAGTAATAGCCTTTCGTGAGCAACTGCTCCAGACTAAGCTCCAGTCCATAGTTTCTGCCCGTCGCGCTGTTCTCCGAGACGCCCCCTGGCAACCAGGACCAGCTATTCAGCTCATTGAGGGTGGTGAAGGTGCCCCCATCTGTTTCATTGAAAACCGGCGCATCAAACAGGTAATGGAAAAACAGCTCCGCTTTTACGCTAAGGGCAGACTCCAATTGCCACTGATAGCCCAGTGCCGTTTGGTGAGAACGTACAGGAGCAAGGTCACCAAATGACCGGAAATAAGGTGAGGTCATTTGAGAATGCAATCCGTAACCCAGAAGGAGCTGATGCTTTGGCCCTACTCGATAATTTAGCGAAGCCCTTGGCTCTAAGTAGATGTTGCCCGATTCTAAATAGGCTGGCAATCGTAGCCCTAACTGGTAGGACAGCCGTGCAGAGAGCCCCCCTCCCAGGGACAAATAAGGGGTCAAAATAGATTCATTCCGAACCTCCGCTTCCGGCACAGCAGTTTCCAACTGATCTACATGCCTGAAAGCCCGCCACTGAAAACCAAACTGAGCCTGATGCCCTCCCGTAAAGACTTGCCGATAGTAGGAGTGCCCTGACCATAAACGAAGACGGTCATCATCGTTCAGGAAATCAGCAGGCAATGCTTCCTGCAACCCGGGTTCCAGCGCCTCGCTAAGGCGTTCCTGGTCTACAGCAGAAACACCGGTCGCTGCGAACCAAAGTCCATGCTTTCCAACTGGCTGCTCCCAGGTCGCCCCTGCCACCCCCATGTTCGACCGAAAGTCAATATTAAACAAATCTTTGTCTGACTCCCGCAGTTCGGGATCGGTTGGCCCATCGAAGAGATTGCTGCTAATGCCGCCCACTCCGAAAAGGGTAAGTTTACCGCCGTTTTGCTGCGGAAAGACAAGATGGAAGGACAAATCCTGAAAGTTAATCGCCTCTTCTCCGAAATTCACTCCGGCCTGCGTAAGCAGACCTACCGTAGAATAGCGGTAATTGACCAGGTAAGAAGCTTCGTTGTTTTCAGAAAACGGGCCTTCAGCCGCCAGGTCCAGCCCAATCAAGCCAGCTTGCAGCGTGAACTCCCGCTGCTGATTGTTGCCGGTGCGCAGGCGCATATCCATTACGCCACTCAGGGCATTTCCATAAGCGGCCGGGAAGGCACCAGTATAAAGACTGGAGGCACCCAGCAACTGGGCGCTCAGGGCATTGACGCCACCACTGTTCATCGTGGTCCGGTCGGAAAAGGTGCCGGCGTTAGGCGTATGATTGGGATTGAGAATTTGCAGCCCTTCCAGTTGCCAGGACATGTGATCGGGAGAATGCCCCCGGATGCTCATGCCGTTTGCCTGATCATTGGTATTGACCACGCCAGCGTAAGATGACGCCAGCCTTGCCGGATCGTAGAAGGTGGCCGGAAAACGCCGAACCTGTTCTATCGTCATCGTTTTCACCCCCAATGGCTGCACCACCTGAATGTCACTACGGGAAGCCGTCACCTCTATGGCCTCCAACGACTGGGGCTGAAGCTTGAGCTCCAGTTCGAGCACCACCTCCTTACCGGATTCCACCAACATCTCAGCCCGTATAAAGGGTGCATACCCCAGAAAAGTCACCCGTAATTCGTACCGGCCTACCGGTACCTCTTTGAATTGAAACTTCCCCTGCTCGTTCGTCACTGCCCCCGAACCAAAGCCGATAAGCTCCACCGCAGCACCAGTTAGCGGGACTTTAGTGCCTGCCTCCAGTACTTTTCCCCGAACGGTTTGGGTAGGTGAGGACTGTGAGAATAGTGAAAAAGTGCCTAATAGCAGAACCAGTAAGTAAACGTAGCGCATGAAAATGATTTGTTTTAGATCCCCAGCGTATCCCGGTTGAGCTGATCATCAGCACCGCCGCTGGCAAAGTCATCGAAGGCTTTTTGGGTAACCTCAATGATGTGCTCCTGAATAAAGGGTGCCCCTTCTGCCGCTCCCTGCTCCGGACTTTTGATGCAGCACTCCCATTCCAGCACGGCCCAGCTGTCATAGTCGTACTCCGCCAGTTTGCTGGAAATGGCCCGGAAGTCCACATCGCCGTCCCCCAGAGAACGGAAACGGCCTGCCCGCTTCAGCCAGGGCTGATACCCTCCGTAAACGCCCTGTTTGCCGGTTGGGTTGAATTCCGCATCCTTAACATGATAGGCTTTGATGCGCTCATGGTAAAAGTCAATAAACTGAATGTAGTCCAGGCACTGTAGCACAAAGTGGCTGGGATCGTAATTAATGCAGCAGCGGGGGTGATTGTTTAATGCTTCCAGGAAAGCCTCGAAAGAGTCCCCGTCGTGCAGATCTTCCCCGGGGTGCAATTCGTAGCAAACATCCACGCCCTCTTCATCAAAGGCATCAAGTATGGGCTTCCAGCGCTTAGCCAACTCTTCAAATCCCATCTCCACCAATCCGGCCGGGCGCTGCGGCCAGGGGTACATAAAGGGCCAAAGCAGGGCACCGGAAAAAGAGACATGCGCGTCCAGATCCAGGTTACGGCTGGCTTTAGCAGACCATTTGAGCTGCTGTACGGCCCATTCGGTACGCGCCTTTGGATTGTTGTGGACCGCCTCCGGCGCAAAGCCATCGAAGAGTTTGTCGTACACCGGATGGACTGCTACCAACTGTCCCTGCAAATGGGTGGACAACTCCGTAATTTCTAATCCGTGCTCCGCAATTTTACCTTTGAGCTCATCGCAGTACGTTTGGCTTTCGGCTGCCTGCTGCAAGTCAATCAGGCGGCTTTCCCAGGTCGGGATCTGCACACCTTTGTAGCCGAGGCCGGCCATGTAGGCACAAATGGCATCGAGGCTGTTGAATGGGGGCTCATCTCCCATAAACTGAGCGAGGAATATGGCGGGGCCTTTCATGGTCTTCATAGTCGTGGGTTTTAGATTGGAAAGTACGGATTTTTCCCGAAAACAGCCTTTATCCGTGAGACTGACAAGCACATCGCTAGTTCGCCTAATGCGATGACCATTTCTAACCTACTGGCTATGAGGCACTATTGTTCCCAACTCTATCTGGTACAGCACAAGTCGTCCTTTCTATACAAAAAGCCGCTGCCCAAAACAGGCAGCGGCTTTCATCAATTTACTTAAAATCCAGCTTTATACCGTTGTCTCTGACCCCAATGAAGAGGACAGGTACTCCCGGTTCAGCTTAGCGATATTCTCTACAGAAATGCCTTTGGGGCACTCTGCTTCACACGCGGTAATATTCGAGCACATGCCGAAGCCTTCGTCGTCCATTTGCTTGACCATTGCCTGAGCACGGCGCTTGGCTTCTACCTCACCCTGTGGCATCCGCCCCAGGTGAGCTACCTTTGCACTTACAAACAGCATGGCTGAAGCATTAGGGCATGCCGCCACACAGGCACCACATCCAATGCAAGCTGCTGCGTCGAATGCGCCCGCAGCCGTTTCCTTTTCAATTGGGATAGAGTTACCATCCTGTGCCTGGCCCGTGTTGATGGAAATATAACCTCCTGACTGAATGATACGGTCGAAGGAATCGCGGGTGACCACGAGGTCCTTAATAATAGGGAAAGCGCTGGCGCGGAAAGGTTCAATCACGATAGTTTCTCCGTCGCTGAAGTGGCGCATGTGCAACTGACAGGTGGTTGTGCCCTGCATAGGGCCATGCGGCTCCCCATTGATGACCATACTGCAGGTGCCACATATACCTTCACGGCAGTCATGCTCAAACGCGACCGGTTCCTCTTTTTTGGAAATCAGTTCTTCGTTCAGCACGTCCAGCATCTCCAGAAATGACATGTGCGGGGTCGCCTCTACCGTATAGGTTTCGAACTTCCCCTTTGCCTTGACGCTTTTCTGGCGCCATATTTTTAATGTAAGTTTCATGTTCTTTGATTTTGTAGTTGAAGAAATAAGGTGCCCGAAAACGTTTACTTGTAGCTCCGGGTCTTCAACTCTACATTTTCAAATACCAGCTCTTCCTTGTGCAGCTTGGGATCTTCCTCCCAGCCGGTGTACTCCCAGGCAGAGACGTAAGCGTAATTCTCATCATCACGCAGTGCTTCACCTTCTTCCGTTTGGTATTCTTCGCGGAAGTGGCCGCCACAGGATTCCTGCCGGTCAAGTGCATCTACGACCATTAGCTCTCCCAGCTCCATGAAGTCCGCCACGCGGTGGGCTTTCTCCAGTTCCGGGTTGTAATCGTTAGCTTCACCTGGTATGAAAACATCTTTATAAAATTCTTCCCGCAGCTCCTGAATCATCTTCCGGGCTTTCTTCAGGCCATCTGCATTACGCGACATACCGCAGTATTCCCACATGATCTTGCCAAGGCGGCGGTGGAAGCTTTCTACCGACTGATTGCCCTTGATGTTCATCAGTTGGTTCAGGCGGTCTGCCACCTCTTTCTCCGTCTGTTCAAACTCAGGGCTGTTCGGATCAATCGCCGGTGTACGAATTTCCTGGCTCAGGAATTGCCCGATGGTATATGGTAATACAAAGTAACCGTCTGCCAGCCCCTGCATCAGCGCGGATGCACCCAGGCGGTTGGCGCCGTGGTCGGAGAAGTTGGCTTCTCCCGTAGCGAAGAGGCCCGGGATATTGGTCTCCAGGTTGTAGTCTACCCAAAGGCCGCCCATGGTGTAGTGGACTGCCGGGTAGATTTTCATAGGCGTTTGATAAGGGTTCTCGCCGGAAATTTTCTCATACATCTCGAAGAGGTTACCGTACTTTTCCTCTACCACCTTTTCACCAAGCTCTTTGATTTTAGCTTCGCTTGGATTGCTGATGCCTTTGGTATTCGCTTCTGACTGGCCATAACGCATGACCGCCGACTCAAAGTCGAGGAATACCGCCAGTCCGGTCGGTGCAACACCAAGCCCTTCATCACAGGCTATTTTTGCAGCACGGGAGGCTACATCCCGGGGTACCAGGTTACCGAAAGCCGGGTAGCGGCGCTCCAGGTAATAGTCACGCTCTGACTCCGCAATATCGTTACCCGTCTTATGACCCTCGCGAATCGCCTGGGCATCTTCCTGGTTCTTTGGCACCCAAACCCTTCCGTCGTTACGGAGCGACTCTGACATCAGGGTCAGCTTGGATTGATATTCTCCTGACTGCGGGATGCAGGTGGGGTGAATTTGCGTAAAGCAGGGATTTGCCATATACGCCCCGCGGCGTACTGCCCGCCATGCAGCGCTGCTGTTGGAGTTCATAGCGTTGGTCGACAGGTAAAAAACGTTGCCATAGCCACCCGAGGCCAATACCACACAGTGTGCAGCGTGGCGCTCCAGTTCGCCGGTGAGGAGATTACGAGCTATGATGCCCCGTGCTTTGCCGTCCTGAATAACGACATCAAGCATTTCGTGGCGGTTGTACATCTCAACACTGCCTGTAGAAATCTGACGGGACAAGGACTGGTAGGCACCTAACAATAGTTGCTGCCCGGTCTGCCCGCGGGCATAAAAGGTACGGCTCACCTGCACACCACCGAATGAGCGGTTTGCCAAAAGCCCCCCGTACTCACGGGCGAAAGGCACACCCTGTGCCACTGCCTGATCAATGATATTGCGGCTCACTTCCGCCAAACGATGAACGTTGGACTCCCGGGAGCGGTAGTCGCCCCCTTTGATGGTATCGTAAAACAAGCGATAAACGCTATCGCCGTCGTTTTGATAGTTCTTTGCAGCATTGATACCGCCTTGTGCAGCAATACTGTGCGCCCTGCGCGGGCTATCGTGGAAGGTAAAGGCTTTGACTTTATAACCCAACTCGCCCAGCGTAGCAGCAGCTGCTGCACCGGCAAGGCCTGTACCCACAACGATTACCTCGATGCGGCGCTTATTGTTGGGTGCCACCAGGTTCATGGTACCGCGATAACGCGTCCATTTCTCCGCTAATGGCCCCGGAGGAGTATTACTTTGAAAAGGCATATCAATCAAGTTTTGCAATTGTCAGATAAAATTATCCCCTCAGGTACATCACGATAGGGATGATCGCGAACCCAAGTGGAACGAGTATAGCGTAAGCTTTGCCAAGTCCCTTTATAAACGGAGTATACTTACGATGGTTGATGCCCAAGGTCTGAAAAGCAGACTGGAACCCGTGGACCAGGTGATAACCGATCACCACCATAGAAACTACGTAAAAAATGACAAAGCCGATATTTTCGTAAGCAGTAGAGACCAAGGCGTAAAGGTCTTGAACTTCGTGCCCATCGTAAGTAGCTATTGGGGTGGTGCCCATCTTCATTTGCAACCAGAACTGGTACATGTGCACCATGAGGAAAACAAAAATGATCGTTCCCAGCCAACCCATATTGCTTGCCGCAAAACTGTTGGTGCCTGCTACTTTGTTGACCTTCACGGCGTAGCCATTAGAGCCCCGTGCTATACGGTTTTTACGCCACAGCGCCCAGCCCTGAAAAGCATGCAACAAGATGCCTGCGTACAGTAGATAAGAACTTGTTTTGATCAGCGGATTCGTGGTCATGAATTCTGCATAAAGATTGAAAGCTTCACCACCGTCTCCCACTAATAGCTGCAAATTGCCAACCAGGTGGACGATCAGAAAGATGATTAGAAATAAGCCAGTGAGGCTCATAACGACTTTCCTGCCAATGGAGGAAGTTAAAAAATTAGAAAACCAGCTCATGTTTTTTGCTTTTTCAGTTGTGTGCAGCCCGTTAAGCGACGCGCGATCAATAACTGTCGGCTTTCCAGGAGTGCTTTTTCCTTTATCCAGCGTTGAGGAACCGCTGACCTTAGACCCACTAAGGGCAGGAATCCCGCAAATTTGCGGGACAGGCTCCTCGCCCCCGCAGTGCTGCGGGGCAGGCTTTAGCTAAAGAAAAAATCACTACCCTAGCCAAACTCGACACTTATTAAACGTGCAACGTTGTAACAGGCTTGTTTTAGCGTTTTAGTTAGTCTTGTAAATGTAATAACAAAATCTATTGATATTGACAAAGACCACCAAGTAATGTTTGGTTGACTTCAAGGGCAGGAGTTATTTAGAATCGTTTCAAATTAATCTGTCCTTTTTTCGATTCCGTTTTAAAAGGACCACAACAGCAAACAAAAGCACTACCTGATATTGTTCTTCTTAAGAAGAAAACATCATTAGATATTATGCCGTCCACCGGTAGCTAATTTTATTTATGGATAAGCCCAATCGGCAACCCAAGGCCAGTTTCTCCCAGTTTTTGGAAAAATTCCCCGTAATCCAACTGCCGGCAACCCTGGCAGAGGAAGCCCATCATGCCTTCAGCCAAAAGAATGACCCCCTCCCCACGCTGATGATCGAGCAGTTTGTTCTACCCATTGAAGGGCAACCGATGGATGATTACACTGAATTTGTTCCCTGCATGCGCATTCCTGAAACACATGACTTCCATGCCATCATTTACTGGCGGGCGATGTTGATGTCTTATCAGTACACCCTGGCAACATTTACCAAAAAGGGAGAGCTGATCGACAAGCGAGTCATAGCGGGAACCATCTCTCAGGGAGAAACGTTAACCACTTCTGTTGCAACAATTGAAGACGACTGGAAGATTTATATCGTATCAGGGCAAAACCAAACCAGCCACACAAAAGGGTTTGATCCGTCCAATAGTACAGCCAATCAGCTGGAACTGCTGCCGGAAGGCAAAATTACGGAACTCTTGTGATCCTTGCTACGCCCAACCTTTCCCTATTCAAATCCGGATGTTTGTATGCTCGCCAATCTGTACTTCCGGACCAATTATTTTCTAAACACCCAAAAAAATCATGAGCAAAAAAAGAAAACACAATTCTAAGAAGACAGGTAATAAACTAAGTGCCCGTCAGTTGCGAGAAGAAATTCTCAAGCTTTTCCGCAGCCATCCCAAGAAACAACTGAATACCAAGCAGATTTTACGAAAACTGAAAGTCACCAACAACCGCGACTCTGTACAGGACGCACTCGATAAGTTGTCTGAGGGCAGCGAACTCAAACCTACGGGCGACTACAAATTCATGCTCAACCGGCAGGACCATGCCGCCCGGACCAACAGCCAACACGCACAAGGCACTGTAGATATGACCCGCAGCGGTGATGCCTATATCGTCTGCGAAGGCCAGGAGCAGGACGTGCACGTCTCTTCCAAGTCCCTCAATACCGCTATGAACGGCGACAAGGTGAAAATCAGGACCTGGACACCCTCTGGACGGCGCAAGCCGGAAGGCGAAGTGGTTAAAATACTGGAGCGTGCCCGCGATAACTTTATCGGTACTCTTTGGATGTACCCCAAGCATGCTGTAGTCACTATAGATATGGTGCCGCCTATTGATGTGGAAGTCAATATGGAGGATATGCCGCAGGCCAATGACGAAGACCGGGTGGTCGTTCGCATTGACGAATGGCCCGACCGCCACAAGCACAATCCGAAAGGCACCATCACGACCGTTCTGGGCAAAGCTGGCAGCAGTGATATTGAAATGAAGACGATCCTGGTCAATAATGGCTTCGACCTGGAGTTCCCTGAGGATGTCAAACGGGAAGCCGATTACCTCCCCGCCCGGATCAGTGAAGAAGAAATTAAGCGCCGTCGCGACCTGCGGGAAGTGACGACTATTACCGTTGACCCTGAAGATGCCAAAGATTTTGACGATGCACTGTCCATCCGGCACCTGGAAAATGGCGAAATTGAAGTGGGTGTGCATATTGCTGATGTGACCCACTACGTAAGGGAAGGCACACCGCTGGACAAAGAAGCGCTGGAGCGCTCTACTTCCGTATACCTGGTAGACCGGGTGCTACCGATGCTGCCCGAGCGGTTGTCTAATGACCTCTGCTCCCTGCGCCCCAATGTAGACCGGCTGGCGTTCTCCGCCCTTTTTGTTTTCAATAAAAGCAATAAGATCATCAACCGGTGGTTTGGCAAAACGGTTATCCACTCCGATCAGCGCTTCGCCTATGAAGAAGCACAGGAACGTATTGAAGGTAAAGGCGGGACCTTTGTACAGGAAATACAGCAGCTGGCCAAAATGGCCCGGCATCTCCGCAAGCAGCGTTATAAGGAAGGAGCCATCAATTTTGAAACAAAGGAAGTTAAATTCCGCCTGGATAAAGATGCCGTGCCGGTAGAGGTCTATGTCAAAGAGCGCAAAGAAGCGCACATGATGATTGAGGACTTTATGCTGCTGGCTAACCGGGAAGTTGCGCAGTTTATCAGCCTGAAGGGGCGCGACCAGGAAATCCCTTACGTCTATCGTATTCACGATGAGCCAGACCCCGACAAGGTGGAAGAGCTGTCCCGGTTTGCCCGGGAAATGGGCTTTGAAATGAATATCACCTCTCCGGAGCAGATTGCTAAAGCGTACAACCGACTGGCCGAAGAAGTGCAGAAACGCCCTGAACTGCGTTTGTTGAGCCCGCTGGCTATCCGGACAATGTCCAAAGCAGCCTATTCCACCGAAAATATCGGGCACTATGGACTGGGCTTTGAATACTATACGCACTTCACCTCGCCTATCCGCCGCTACTCTGATGTCCTGGCGCACCGGCTGCTGGAGCCTAACCTGAGCCATAACGACTTTTACCGGGTGAATAAATCCCGTTTGGAAGATCAGTGTGGCCATATCTCTAAAAAGGAGCGTAGTGCCATTACTGCAGAACGCGAATCCATCAAGTACAAGCAAGTCGAGTTTATCGAGAAACACATTGGTGAAGAGTTCGATGGCTTTATCAGCGGTATGATGGACCGTGGCTTCTTTGTCGAACTGGAAGCCGGGCTCATTGAGGGCATGATCCCCTTTGAGACCCTGGACGAGCCCTTTGATGTGGCAGATTCCCGCTTGCGGATGACGGGCGCCTTTTCCAAGAAAGAATACAAAATGGGTCAACGGGTACGCGTTCGCATCGCCCGGGCAGACCTCACCAAGCGTCAGATTGAGATGGACTGGGTGCGGGAAGAGGAAGTACCGGCAGGCGGCAATGGCAACAAAAGCAGCAAGCGCAGTAAAAATCGGAAGCGGTAGTTTCTTTTTTCCGCTAAGAGATAAGCACGAATGCCACTCCACTCCATAATAACAGGTCGGTATCGCAATCTTTCTTTGCAATACCGACCTGAGAGTATGTTTGGAGCAATCTTTACATTAAAAATCACCTCCACGCATACTTTGAGCCACCGTATTAATCAACGGGCGGACCTCTATGACCAACTGCAAGCGCTGAAGGCATTACATGCTGGCAAGAGCAGCATATTACTGTGCCTGATGATTAAGAGCTTGTTGGGATTTCACACTTCGGGCTGTTCTTGCCAAATTTTGTCCTGCTCTTCGTTGCTCTTTGGTCACGTCCGAAAGGATGCTCCCACATCGCGCCTTGATCAGAATAAAATTTGGCTACGTTCGCTCCAAAAGCGAAATCCCAACAAGCTCTAATCAAGATACCTGAAGTTGTACTGATAGATACTTACGACCAGTACGATGAATAGGAAGAAAGCAACGAATGCAAAGAGCAGGAAGTACCCTTTTTTTCCTGAATTTTTTATTTCATCACCCATGATGGCTATGTTTTTTATGTTAACAGTTAGTGTGGCTGCAAAGATGGACAAAAATCTAAAAATGGCAAAGTCTGGTGTGCGCCTTGATGCCCTTTGATGCGAACAAAGCGGGCTAAGCGACTGCAAAACGTAAGAAGCCGGCCTGCTGCATTTGATTGGCAACAGGCCGGCTCCCGACAGATTAGACTATTCGGCTAATCCTAATAGAAACGAGAACGGTTGTCCTCAATATTCGCGTTTTTCTTCATTGCCTGAATCAGGCGGGCAGGCACTTGCTGCTGTACCGGAGAAGACATCGTCCGGCGCAATTCAGGAATATTATTTGGCGGGCTGGCAGCGGGCTTACTAAGTACTTTTACTACAAATACGCCCGTCTTTCCCTGGATAGGTTCAGAAACACTGCCCTGCTCCATGGTGTAAGCTTTGCCAATTACTGCAGGCTCAAAGCCAAGGTTTGGTACAAAAGTAGCGTTGAAAGCTACATTCTGAGCCGTATCCACCTGCGAGCTAAACTGCTGCGCAATCGACCGCAAGTCCGTACCGCTTATTTGCCCCGCCAGCATTTCGGATTTTTTCTTATTCATCACCTGCTGCTCAATTTCGCCTTTGATATTTGCGATATCCGGCATTCCGGCGGACTGACTGGCACGCAAGCCGACAACAGCGTACTTATTCGTATAGTAATCAACCGGGTCCTGATAGCCATAAAGCTCAGGGGAAACTTCGCCAACGCTTGCATTAAACGCCCAGCGAACGATGTCGCGGCTGGCCTGTCCACCGCCCAGCTCTCCGATAGAGAAAGCGTTGCGGGTAAGGCTGGTAGAAGTTTTCATATCCAGACCTCGGGCAGCAGCATTTTCACGCAGCGCTTCAAGGTCGCGGTTCTCACCGATAAAGGCGAGGACATCTGCTTCAATATCTTCCTGCGTCTCCTCCATTGGGGTAATGGACTCTTCCAGGTAAGCCACTTTGACACGTGGTGTGCCAGAAGCGCTACGGCTCAGTACTTCAACGAGGTGCCAGCCGTAGGAGGTCCGCACCTTATAAAGCTCACCAATATCACCAGTGATAAAGAGTACCTCATTAAACTCCGGTACAAACTGACCAGGCGTTACGCCTTCGTACTTACCTCCATTTGAGGAGCTGCCCGGATCCTGGCTGAAATTGGTCGCCAAAGAATCAAAGCTGGCCTGATTGGTCTCCAGCAGGTTTTGCAGGCTATCAATGGTCTTCTCAGCAGAAACAAACTGTTCCGGTGCCTGTGCCTGAATCAGGATATGGCGGGTGTCCGCAGAATCTGAAATTATGCGGCGCTCTACCAGCTTGACCGCACGGTACTTGCCCTGATCGATGTAGGGACCGTAGACGCTGCCTTCCGGCATATTCATTAAGGTATCAGCAACAACGGCGCTGAGGGCATCTTCTGTCAGGAAGGTGCTCGGCGGCACACCGTAGTTACGCTCGGTGAAAGCCGTATCATTTTCAGCCGTTTCGAACTCCGGGAGGAGCTCTGCTACGCGATTGCGAAGCGCAGCTGAATCTTTAGCCGTTGGTTTTACTTCAAACACAACGTATTCCAGAATACGCGTCTCCTCGTCATTCTTATACTGCTGTGCATTTTCTTTCAGGTACGCCTCGTAATCTGCATCAGAAAGTGTCACCTCTGAGTTGTCAATTTCATCAAAAGGCACTTTCACGTAAGCGAGGCTGATTGGTGCATTCTGCTCGGCGTGGCCCATCTCTGCCATCCAGGTCGGCGTGTAGATCGCCTTGGATACCAAAGTATTGATCTTGCTCTGCAGGCGCTCTTTGATGATCTCGTTTTCCTGGTGTGCCCAGTAGGACATCAGGCGGGGGTCCTCAGAGATAGTGCCATCTTCGATTGCCGTTTTTATCTGGTTCAGCTGCTGGAAGTCCACTTGTCCCGTCTGCGGGTTGCGGAAACGCTGCTGAATGACCGGGCTTGGGTTGGTACCAAACTGCAGGTCCAGCAATTCCGTCTTGCTGACACCAAGTCCGAGCGCTTCAGCTTCTTCCTGCACCAGTGCTTCTTCCACGAAGTAGTTCCACAACTGGCTGCGCTGACTGTACAGGTCTCCACCGGAGTTGCCGTAAAGCACCTGCTCGGTCCGGTAAAACTGGTTCCAGTCCAGTTTTTTACCTTCTATATCGCCCACAATGGTTTGGGAGCTGCCAAATACACTTTGCTGGCCGGAGGTCATGTCCATCACAATGAAGCCAATCAGGCCCAGTGCGATCAGGACGACCAGCAGCCAGGAGTTCTTTCTAATTTTACTTATCAAAGCCATCTTAAAACCGATGTTTTTTGAAAATCAATGTTTCAATTCTTCTCATCCACTGGCTTTGCTTTTGGTATAAAGGCGACCGGTGAATGCTCCACTTCAAAATAAAGAGACGCAAAGATAAAGTTACCTTTGCGAAAATCCATGCAAATGTAGTTGGTTTAATGGCTAAATACAAACTTTGGGGGAAGTAGTGGAGCGGGAAGGAGGTTAGAACCCAAAAATGATTAAGTTTATAAGACTTCCACAGATGCTTGTTCACCCATTGATAAGTAAGAAACCCATGAAAACTTTCATACTCCATTTTGCCGGTTTCCTAATCCTGCACGGCACTGCTGTGGGGCAGCCCGGGTTCTCCAAGTGGTTTGACTTTGGGAGTGAAGCAACTTTTCATAATATCTTGCTCAACGAAGATTCATTAATCATCTGTGGCTCTGTGTGGAATGAAACAGCTGAAACACTTGATGCCCTTCTTCTAAAGATGGATACTTCAGGTAACATTAGTTCCTTTAATACCTACACAGATAGTCTTGGCAGTCATCTCTCCTTTCAAAAAGGCTACCCCATCGTTAATACCTCTTCTGGAGGATATCTCATGGCTGGCGACATACTGAACAGAAGTAGCGATTGCCTAATCCTTTGGAGTCCAAATGGGACCGTAGAGGCTTTTTGGGAATACCCCTATGCCTCAAATATATTAACTAGTCTTCCACGAGGTATTTTAGAGCTATCAGATGGGTATTTGATTGCATGGCACAGGCAAATTGAAAACTTTAGACGAGACATTTACCTAACCAAGATTGACTACCAAGGCAATATAGTATGGGAGAACGATTACGGCGCGTACAATATAGACGAAACCGTAGGCAGCATCTGGCAGGAAGATGACAACACGATCGTACTGGGCGCTTCCAAGGCCACCGATCAGCATGTCAACTTCCCCGCCCCACTGAAGTGCGGCTCCAGTTGGATTTTTGCTATTGACAGCCTCGGCGCCCCGAAGTGGGAGTGGCAGAGTGCGCCCTGCGAAGGCAATATCGTCCGGGGGCTGCACCGCACCGATGATGACGGCTGGGTTTACGCCACCCGCGACTTTCAGGCCTTTAACGCCGCCAACTGGGGGGCTGCGCCTAAATTCGTCAAGCGCGACAGCCTGTTCAACTTACTCTGGGAACGCCGCGTGGCCGACAGCTACTGGGACAGCAACGAAATGCTCAGCCTCGCTCCAACCCCGGATGGCAACTGGGTGGGCGCGGGCAGGTGGGTGATGCCCGAGCCCTATAACTCAATGCTGCCCGGAGACTTCTTCACGCCGGGCTGTTTGTACAAAATCAATGAACAAGGCGACAGTCTCTGGTCACGTTGTGACACGGTAAGCGGATTGGAGCACCGTACCCTTTTCCATCGGTACGGCGGCATCGTGGTGCTTCCTTCCGGAAGCATCATTGGGGCAGGAGGATTCAAAGAAGAGATCATAGGTGTAGGGGATAAATCATGGGCCTGGGTCACCAAAGTAGACGGGCAGGGCTGCCTGCAGGCCCCCTGCGGCCCTGTAAGTGCACAAGAGGAGCTGCCGTCTGAAGCGGGGCGTTGCCGGGTATACCCCAACCCCGCCCGCGAAGAAGTCAACTTTGAAAGGCCCCGCAAATACGCTGGTGCAGCCGCCCTCATCATGGTGTCGGATGCCACCGGGCAGTCCGTTTGGCAGCACCAATTAGGCAGCCAGGATTTGAAAGCAGCCTGGCAAGCCCAAAATCAGCCCGCCGGGGTTTATTTCTACCGCATTGTATACGCAGACGGGGCCACCTATGGCGGAAAGGTCATCCTGAAACAATAATCCATAGGGGCCGGGCAAGTAGCCCTAACAATAAAAAATAAGCCATGAAAACCTTCCTGATCACTATTGCTGGTTTCCTAATCCTGCACGGCACTGCTGTGGGGCAGCCCGGGTTCTCCAAGTGGTTTGACTTCGGCCTTGCCGCCAACTTTCACAACATAGTACTCAAAGAGGATACCCTTTTTATAGCCGGCACTGCCAAGGACCCCGCGACCAGTCAATGGGGGGCCCTCTTTGTGAAGATGGACACCAATGGGGTGATTGCAGATTACCGGCTCCACCTTGACAGTTTGGGCGGTCAGTTCGCCTTTGATCAGGGATACCCTTTCCTTTCCACCTCTGATGGCGGCTTCCTCCTGGTGGGCAAGGTCTTTAACCGGGAAAGCTACTTTTTGTACAAGCTGCACGCTAATGGAGAAGTCGGATTTTTTAAAGAATACACTGAGCCCCCTGAAGTGAGAATTATTTTGCCTGAACAAATACTTGAGGTAAAAGACGGCTATTTAGTCTTTTCTAAGAAGCAAATTGAGAATTTCAGGTTAGACATTTACATAACCAAGATTGACTACCAAGGCAATATAGTATGGGAGAACGATTACGGCGCGTACAATATAGACGAAACCGTAGGCAGCATCTGGCAGGAAGATGACAACACGATTGTACTGGGGGCTTCCAAGGCTACCGATCAGCATGTCAACTTCCCCGCCCCCCTGAAGTGCGGCTCCAGTTGGATTTTTGCCATTGACAGCCTCGGCGCCCCGAAGTGGGAGTGGCAGAGTGCGCCCTGCGAAGGCAACATCGTCAGGGGGCTGCACCGCACCGGCGATGGCGGCTGGATTTATGCTACCCGCGACTTTCAGGCCTTCAACGCCGCCAACTGGGGGGCAGCGCCTACATTCGTCAAGCGCGACAGCCTGTTCAACTTACTCTGGGAACGCCGCGTGGCCGACAGCTACTGGGACAGCAACGAAATGCTTGGCCTCGCTCCAACCCCGGATGGCAACTGGGTGGGCGCAGGCAGGTGGGTGATGCCAGAACCCTACAACTCTATGCTGCCCGGAGACTTCTTCACGCCGGGCTGTTTGTACAAAATCAATGAACAAGGCGACAGCCTCTGGTCACGTTGTGACACGGTAAGCGGATTGGAGCACCGTACCCTTTTCCATCGGTACGGCGGCATCGTGGTGCTTCCTTCCGGAAGCATTATTGGGGCAGGAGGGTTCAAAGAAGAGATCATAGGTGTAGGGGATAAATCCTGGGCCTGGGTCACCAAAGTAGACGGGCAGGGCTGCCTGCAGGCCCCCTGCGGCCCTGTGAGTGCACAAGAGGAGCTGCCGTCTGAAGCGGGGCGTTGCCGGGTATACCCCAACCCCGCCCGCGAAGAAGTCAACTTTGAAAGGCCCCGCAAATACGCTGGTGCAGCCGCCCTCATCATGGTGTCGGATGCCACCGGGCAGTCCGTTTGGCAGCACCAATTAGGCAGCCAGGATTTGAAAGCAGCCTGGCAAGCCCAAAATCAGCCCGCCGGGGTTTATTTCTACCGCATTGTATACGCAGACGGGGCCACCTATGGCGGAAAGGTCATCCTGAAACAATAATCCATAGGGGCCGGGCAAGTAGCCCTAACAATAAAAAATAAGCCATGAAAACCTTCCTGATCACTATTGCTGGTTTCCTAATCCTGCACGGCACTGCTGTGGGGCAGCCCGGGTTCTCCAAGTGGTTTGACTTCGGCCTTGCCGCCAACTTTCACAACATAGTACTCAAAGAGGATACCCTTTTTATAGCCGGCACTGCCAAGGACCCCGCGACCAGTCAATGGGGGGCCCTCTTTGTGAAGATGGACACCAATGGGGTGATTGCAGATTACCGGCTCCACCTCGATAGTACGGGCGGGCAGTTTGCCTTCGATCAGGGCTACCCTTTCCTTTCCACCTCTGATGGCGGTTTCCTCCTGGCCGGCAAGGTTTTTAACCGGGATAGCTACTTTTTGTACAAGCTGCACGCTAATGGAGATGTCGAATTTTTTAAAGAATACTTCAGGCCATTAGATATTTTATCTGTGCTACCACAGCAGGCCTTTGAATTACAAGATGGTTATTTGATCGTTACCTCTGCTCTGTTGCAAAATGGGCTTAGGGACATTCAGGTTACGAAAGTGAATGATGCGGGTGAAATGCTATGGGAGCAATTATATGGTGAGTATTCTAAAGCAGAAACCGTAGGCAGCATCTGGCTGGAAGACGACAACACGATTGTGCTGGGCGCTTCCAAGGCCACCGATCAGCACGTCAACTTCCCCGCCCCCCTGAAGTGCGGCTCCAGTTGGATTTTTGCCATTGACAGCCTCGGCGCCCCGAAGTGGGAGTGGCAGAGTGCGCCCTGCGAGGGCAACATCGTCAGGGGGCTGCACCGCACCGGCGATGGCGGCTGGATTTATGCTACCCGCGACTTTCAGGCCTTTAACGCCGCCAATGTTTCAGCCCCCTAATAGATCAGACTTGATTACAGATCAAAAACTGTAATTTTGACCATGGCAAAACGTAGATTCACCAAATCAGACAAGCTTCAAATCTTAAAGGAAGCGGCATCAAATG
>Ga0307978_1000281_pt1 | contig 43927 bp, 42 predicted proteins | sample OrgLakmetage1056_FD_203151 | JGI IMG/M metagenome (GOLD analysis project Ga0307978, IMG submission 203151) | Saline water microbial communities from Organic Lake, Antarctica - #1056 | ecosystem: Environmental > Aquatic > Non-marine Saline and Alkaline > Saline | place: Antarctica: Organic Lake... | reverse complement strand
CATAGCTAAACAGCGACCCGCTCTTTTCATCCGTCCCGCGCATCTTCACCCCCGACATTGCCGTACGGAGAGTGAATCATGTTCTCAATTTACCGTCGAGGCGGGACTATTTCAGCAGCCTGTTAGGACGTCAAAGACCGCGCTGCATTGCGTAGGGTGAAAGTCATGCAGCTCTTCGCCAACAGCTTTTTCGCGAAACGCTAAGCGCACCACGCTTACCCCCTCGCGACTGTAGCGGCAATGCCCCGTATGGTCACGGCTAGATCCACGAGCTGTTTTACGGAGCCGAGGACGAGCCTGTGCAGCCGATGATCGTCATCAAGATCGACGAGCCGTTCCGGCTCGAGCGTTTCCTGATCATGATCGCTCGAGGCGGTTTTCTATACCCTCTATTTCTTCCCGTAGCTCTTTGCCCCGCGCATCACCCACCGCGTCGTGGCATATCCCTAGAAGGAAATCATGAGAAGGAATTCATGACCCGCCATACTTGCGGGACTTGAATGCAGGCAAGGTCGAGATTGTACCGCGTCACACCCCGCCATCGACTATTCGTAGCTGAGACGCGGTGTTCGTCTGCGCGAGGTGGCGACCACCTTGCGTGCAGATGGGGCCTAACACCACGACCGAAATCACCAACTCGCTTACGCGATGGCCGTGCTGTAAGGGCAAAACCACCGACAGATAAGAATAAGGGCCACCGCACCGGGTGGCCCTTATTCATTCTAGATGCTCTGAGAATTACTCTTCTTCAAGCGCTTCCACGGCTTTTTGCAGATCGTCCTTAGAGACTTCTTTCTCGGTCAATTCAGCCTGTTCGAAGACATGGTCGACGACTTTGTCCTCGAAAATCGGCGCGCGCATCTGCTGCTGCATTTGCTGGTTCTGCTGCACGAACTCAAAGAACTGACGTTCCTGACCGGGGTACTGGCGCGCCTGATTCATGATCGCTTGGGTCATCTCGGCATCGGTCACCTCAACCTCGGCCTTCTGGCCCAGCTCCGCCAGCAACAGACCAAGGCGCACGCGGCGCGTGGCAAGTGTGCGGTGCTCGTCGGTGGTCTCGATCTCGGGGTGATCGTGGCCCTGCACCTCCGGGTTGTCCTCATGCCACAGCTGATGCGCGATTTGTCCCGCCTCGGCATCCAGCAGGCTCGGCGGCAGATCGAAATCGACCATCTTGTCCAGTGCATCAAGCAGACCGCGTTTCATCACAGCGCGGGAGGCGCCGACGTATTCCGCCTCCAGACGCTCGCCAATCTGCACTTTCAGCGCGGCCAGGTCTTCGGCGCCAAACTTCTTCGCCATCTCATCGTTGATCTCAGCGGCCACCGGCTCTTTGACATCCTTGATGGTGCAGGCGAACACTGCCTCTTTGCCCTTCAGGTGCTCGGCCTGATAGTCATCGGGGAAGTTGACGGTCACGTCTTTCTCTTCGCCCGATTTTACGCCGCCCAGCTGCTCTTCAAAGCCGGGGATGAAGGAATTGGACCCCAATACCAGCGGGTAGTCCTCGGCGGAGCCCCCCTCGAAGGCTTCACCATCCACTTTACCCACGAAATCCATAACGACCTGATCGCCGTCCTTGGCTTTGGAACCTTTCTTGCGGGATTTGAAATCCTGCGCAGTCTCTGCAAGTGACGCAAGCGCCTCGTCGATGGAGGCCTCATCCGCTTTGATGACCATCTTATCGAGCCTAATGGACGACAGATCGACCTCCGGGATATCCGGCAGAGCCTCATATGTCATCGCGACCTCGACATCGTCGCCTTCTTTCCAGTCGTCGTTGGTCATTTTGACGTCGGGCTGCATCGCGGGGCGGTCGCCCGTCTTCTCGAAATGCTCGTTCATGGCGCCGTCGATGCTCTCCTGCATCGCTTCGCCCATCACACGTTGGCCAAACTGTTTCTTGAGCAGCGCCATCGGCACTTTGCCCTTGCGAAAGCCCTTCATCTCCACATCGGGCTGCGCTTCCTTGAGCTTATCGTTCACCTTCGCGTCCAGTTCGGCTGCGGTGACGGTGATGGTGTAGCCGCGTTTCAGACCTTCGTTCAGCGTCTCATTGACCTGCATGTGTGCTCCATAGCGTTTGTACCGCGCGCACGCGGCAGGGGATCGGGAAAAATTTGTGTTCTTCTATGGGTGGCACGGCAGAGGTGCAAGCACCGTTTCAACCGTGCCCAGCCGAACGCGGGGACACTACATCCCAAGCGCTTCCTTATACATGTCCAGGACGGCCTCTTCTTCGGCAATGTCATCCGGCTCCCGCTTGCGCAAGGCGATGACCTTGCGCAGCACCTTCGTGTCGTATCCACGACCCTTGGCCTCCGCCATCACTTCTTTTTGTTGCTCGGCGAGGTCCTTCTTCTCCGCGTCCAGACGCTCGATCCGCTCAACGAATTGACGCAGTTCATTGGCGGTAACACGGTAATTCGCATCGCCTGAACTCTCGGAGGGGGCGGGGTTGGTGCTGAAATCGCTCATGGGGGCTCCTTGTGCTGCGCAGGGCTGCGGGGGGTGATCTGAGGCGTCTTGCTATCCTGCCCCCCGCAGCCCTGCAAGGTGCTCTTGCCGCGCGATGCGGATTATCCTATGCCCCAGACCATGGATCAAGAAACCAGCCCCCTTTTCGAGACGATCGTATGGTCTGGCACGGCACTTTCATTGCTGGGACTGCTGGGACTGGTCTACTGCATCATGCGCGTGAGCCGTGCCAAGCGCTCCGGTCTCGAAGACGAGGCCATGCGCGCGGAGCTGAAAAAAGTCATTCCGCTTAATCTGGGGGCGCTGTTCCTGTCCGTCATCGGATTGATGACTGTCGTGATCGGCATTTTCCTGGGCTGACGCGCGCCGTCTTCAACACCCTTGCGCAAGCGCGGATTGCTACCTACCTTACACATATCAAAAAAGGAATGTGTTATGGCCCAGAACCGCACGCCCCCCCAACACCCGGCACCAAGAGTCGTCGCCTTTTTCGACGACGCTACGAATACCGTCAGCTACGTCGTGCAAGATCCGCAGGGCAGCGCCTGTGCCATTATCGATTCCGTACTCGATTTTGATCATGCCGCAGGCCGGACCGATACCGCCTCCGCAGATAAGATCATCGCATTCGTAAAAGAGCGCGGCCTGCGTTGCGAATGGGTGCTAGAAAGCCATGTCCACGCCGACCATCTGTCCGCCGCACCCTATCTCCAAGAGCACCTCGGCGGCAAAATCGGCATCGGCGACGGGATCGTCACCGTGCAGGACACCTTCGGCAAAGTCTTCAACGAGGGCACCGAATTTCAGCGCGACGGGTCGCAATTCGATGCACTTTTCAGCGATGGGGATACCTTTCATATCGGGCAGCTGCGTGCGAACGTCATGCATACACCCGGCCATACGCCCGCCTGCCTTACGTATCTCATCGGTGACGCCGCCTTTGTCGGTGACACGCTTTTCATGCCTGATTTCGGCACGGCGCGATGCGACTTTCCCGGCGGATCGGCGAATGACCTATACCGCTCGATCCAGCGCATCCTCTCGCTGCCCGACGCCACACGCATTTTCGTGGGCCATGACTACAAGGCACCGGGGCGCGATGAGTTTGCCTGGGAGACCACTGTCGCCGCCCAAAAAGACGCCAACGTCCACGTGGGTGCAGGGCGCGCAGCGGCGGATTTCGTCACCCTTCGCGAGACGCGCGATGCGGGCCTGGGCATGCCTAAACTTATCGTGCCATCACTGCAAATCAACATGCGCGCCGGGCAAATGCCCCCTGCGGATGACAGCGGCACGGTGATGCTCAAACTCCCCATCAACAAATTATGAACAGGACAACTCAACATGCCAATGGATTGGATCATGGGCCTGATCGGCGGGCTGCTGATCGGCCTGAGCGGCGCGGTATATCTGCTGGGCAACGGCCGGATCATGGGCGCAAGCGGTATTTTCGGCGGCCTTTTGGAGGGCGGTGCCGCAGATCTGCGTCTTGAGCGTTTCGCCTTCCTTGCCGCTCTCATTGCGCTGCCGGCAGCGCTCTTCGCCGCGGGCCTGCCGGTCGACACCCATGTCACCGGTAATCTGCCCTTGCTGGTCGCCGGTGGGCTACTCGTAGGGCTGGGCACTCGCATCGGTAATGGCTGCACCTCCGGCCACGGCGTCTGCGGCATCTCGCGGCTGAGCGCGCGGGGCATCGTCTCGACGTGCTGCTATATCGGTGCGGGCGTCCTCACCGTCACCCTCATGCGGGGAGTGTTGTGATGCGAATGCTCATCGCGCTGCTCGCCGGGGGGTTGTTTGGCGTAGGGCTGCACCTCTCTGGCATGACCGACACGCAAAAAGTCCTAGGGTTTCTTGATGTCTTTGGCGCGTGGGACCCGACGCTGATGTTCGTGATGGGCGGCGCAATCGTGCCGATGGCGCTAGCGTGGCGTGCTACGGGCAAGCGCCGCCCTCTCACCGGCGGGCAGTTTCCCCCGTCCCCCGCACGGCGCCTTGACCGTCGCTTGATCACCGGTGGCGTGTTGTTCGGAATGGGCTGGGGCCTTGTCGGGCTCTGCCCCGGACCGGCACTTGCATCCCTCAGCTACGGCGGGACGAGCGGTCTGATCTTCTTGGTGGCGATGTCCGCAGGCATGTTCCTCGCCCCCGCAGCCGCGCGCCTTCTGGACAGACCGGCCCCGGCTCCGTAAACAGATCGCATGGATATTCGCCAGCTCACCCCCCGCTATTATGTTGCGCCGCAAATCTCGCCCGATCAGATGGGCGCGCTCAAGGAAGCGGGCATCACCCGTATCCTGTGTAATCGCCCCGATGCTGAGGTGCCGCGCGCCTACGGTGCCGACGCCATGCAGCGTGCGGCAGAACAGGCCGGTCTTTCGTTCGCCCGTCAACCGCTTACCCATGAGACGATGAATGAGGAAGTAATCGCGCGCAATCGAGCGCTTGGCGCCGATCTGGATGGTGTGACGCTCGCGTATTGCGCATCGGGCACGCGCTCCTGCATCGCTTGGGCGCTGGGACAGGCCGGCGTGCAAACCGCCGATGCAATCATTGCCGCAGCGCAGAGCGGTGGCTACGATATTCAGAATATGCGCCCCTATCTGGAACAATTCGACCCCTAGAGCACGCGCGCTGCTGCCATGCGGCGGCGCGGCAATCCCCGTCTGTTCGGGCGCCTGCGGGACCCGTAATGTCAAATCGACCTTACCCCCTTGGCGCCCGCCCCTCTGTGCGCCAGCCCGTCGTCGTTCAGAGCGTTGATCCACCGCTTCCAGACCATCTACGCCTTTAGCGTCCGGCGAGCGCTTTGCGTTTATCTTCTTCCGTCTCATCCGGCGTGGCAGCGTCCCAGCGCGCCATGGTCTCGTCGGCGGCCGCTGACGCCGCGTCGATATCTGGCAAATCGTCCAGATCCTGCATATCGCCGAAGATATCAATATCGGCGAGGCTTGGGATGTCCCCCTTTCCCACGCCCCCTTCGATGTCCTCAGGTGCCGCGCGCTTACCCAACTCCTGCGCGGGCGCCGTGACGTCCGGCATCCCGAGCTCGTGGCGGTCGTCGGCGCGCCTGCGCGGAGCGGTGTGCTGTTTGGCATTGCGCTGCTCGACCTGCACCGCGCGAAAACCGTCGATCTGCCCCAAAATGCAGCGGCTTATCGCGCGCCCATTTGAATCAAGCACTAAGGCCTGCGCCATACTGGATATTTTGAGATCCAGCACGTCACCCGGTTTGATCGCGCTGAGGTTTTGAAGCGGCATGCGCAGGCGCGTGAGAGCCACCGTCAATTCAGCGGTCAGATCCAGCACCTGATCCGCAAGCGTGTTGGAAGGCACGTGCACGGCATCTTCCATATCCGCGTCCGGATCAGGCGACGGGGATTGCGCCTTTTGCGGCTTGGGAAGGATCAGCGACAGGGTTCCCGCACGCGTGCCCGCCGCCATGTCAATCACCATCTCGACAACCTCATAGCCCGGCGCATCCAGCGCCAATTGCGCCTGCCGCGCTCCCTTGGCCCACACCCCAAAACGGTAGCCTTGGAGCAGATCACGGTCCCCCTGCTCCTCCGGGAGCGTCGCCGCGCGCGCCAGCAGCGCCTCGATGAACGGCGCGCACAGGGCGGCATCGGTCGCGGTGTAGGTGCGCGCCTCACCCCCAGCGGGCACCGGCTTCACCCTGCCCGTGGTCTGTTGCTGGATCAGGCCCGTCACAAGCGCCGGGTGCAGCATCGCCGCAGCGCCGGTGTTGCCGGGCCCATCCATCAGCAGGGTCAAGGCAGCAGGATCGATGAAATCGCCCACATTCTCCGCACTCAACGGCCTGCGCGTCACACTCAGCGCGCTGGCGGCGAGGCCCATCAGATGATCCGCTTGTTTCGCCGCCGTCAGGCGCAACGCCCGGCCCAGCGACATGGCCCGCGCGGCTTGTGCCTCACGGCCCGTTCGCGCCTTGCGCTGAACAAGGGATGTCGACTGCTGCGCACTCATTAGTCTCTGCCTCCTGCTCGGATCACGGATCGACGCACCCGATGCACGCTCACGGTGCCCCGGTCGGACCGCTCCCCTCTCTGGTAAAGCCGAATGGTTACCAGCGTCTTTATGCAGGCAACAAACGCTGCTTGTCTTTTTCGACCATTAGCGCGCCGAGGCTTACCTCGAAGGTGCTCTGGCCTTCGTGAGAGACATAGTGAATGTCGCCGCCCAGCCGCGTCATGATCTCGCGGCAGATCGCGAGGCCGAGGCCCGCTCCGTCTCCCGCACCGTTGCCCAGACGTGCGAATTTTTCGAACACCAGATTTTGCGCCTCAACCGGAATTCCACTGCCGTTGTCGCTGAAGGAAATCTTCACATCGCTGCCCTCGCGGCGCACCGCAATCCTCAGAACCGGCTCGACGGCATCGCAATATTTTATCGCATTGGTCGTCAGATTGATAAAGACCTGCGCCAGCCGGTCCCCATCGGTGAACAGGGTCACATCCTCGGCCTGCACCGCCCGACGCACCGCGATCCGGCGCGGTGAACTGGCCTGCGCGGTCAGCACGGACCGCTCTATCACGTCGTGCAGGTTGGCTTGCTCGGCATTGAGCGAGACCTGACCGCTCTCCAGCACCGACAGGTCGAGCAAGTCATCGAGCAGCCGCGTCAGACGGATTGTCTCGGAATGGATGATCGAGGCATAGCGTGTTTTCTCTGACGGGCTAAGCCCCTCCATATCGCGCAAAATCTCGGAGAACGCGCGGATCGACGTCATCGGCGTACGCAGCTCGTGGCTGATCTGGCTGAGAAAACTGTCCTTTTGCAACGAGAGCTGCGTGAGCTTTTCATTGGCCCGGCCCAGCTCCTGCGCAGTCTCGGCCAGTTGCCGCGATTTCACCTCCAGGCGCCCGGAATACTCCAATAGTTGCGCCGATTCGTCCGCCACCGCCATCAGATCCTCGACCGAGATCGCCTGCCCCCCGATGATCTGGCTGATCATCGCATTCGCCGTGGCCGCACCGACGGAGGCCGCCAATTCCCGCTCAAGTGCCTGGACGAACTCCGGCGTGGGCACGGGGGTGGTTTCGGCGCTGCCTTGCCGCGCCGCATGCGCACGGAAAAAGGCCTGCGCTTCGTTTGCACCCAGGATACGCTGGGACATGATCATCAGATCCTCGGCCCCCCCCTGTCCGGCCGACCATCCCTTTGCGGGACCGGAGGAATGGTCAAAGGCATTTACGAATTGCGCGCCCTGCAACCGTTCCAACGGGCTGGGAAAGCTGAAGCTGGAGACGATGAAAAACACAAAGCTGTTGAGCGACAGGCTCCACCACACGGCATGAACTGTCGGATCAATGCCCGTGATCCCGAACAGCGCCTCGGGCCGCAACATCCCCAATCCAAACAGCCCCTCCTCGAACACTGCCGCAGGCAGCGCGCCGTCGGGTCCGAAACTCGGCAAAAGCATGGTGAACATCCAGAGCACAAACCCGATCGTGAGCCCCGCCACCGCGCCGGTGCGGGTGGCCCCGCGCCAGAAGATACCCCCCAGCAGCGCAGGCAGAAACTGTGCCACGCCCCCAAAGGAGATCAGCCCGATCGCCGCCAGCGCGCCGGAGCCGCCGGAGCCACGATAGTAGAAGTACCCCAGCGAGATGATCAGCAGGATCGAGAGCCTGCGCGCGCGGATCACCACGTCGCGCACATCGCCCGACTGTTGCACGCCCGACTGGCTCAGCTTAAGCCACAGCGGCATGACAATATGGTTGGACATCATCGTGCTCAGCGCAAGTGTCGCCACGATCACCATGGACGTGGCTGAAGAAAAGCCGCCTAGAAAGGCGAGCATCGCTAAACCGTTCTGGCCTTGGCTCAGCGGGACGGTCAGCACGTAAAGATCCGGGTTCGACCCTGCGGGCATCAACTCGAGCCCAGCCACGGCGATGGGTACCACGAACAGGCTGATCGCAAGCAGATACAGCGGGAAAGCCCAGCTCGCGATTTGCAGATGCCGCTCGTCGTCATTCTCCACGACCATCACCTGAAACATGCGCGGCAGACAGATGAAGGCGGCCGCCGACACCACGATGAGCGCGGTCCAGCGGCTGCCGCTGGTCTCCCATGTGCCAATGGGCGAAGCATCGATGCGCGCGATCGTCTCCGCCACGCCCCCCGCAATGCCCCAGACCACGAAGGCCCCCACCGCCAGCAGCGCCACCAGCTTGACCACCGCCTCCACGGCCACGGCGATCACCACACCGTGGTGCCGCTCGTTCACGTTGAGATTACGGGTGCCGAACAGCACCGTGAACAGGGCCAGCCCCGCCGCCACCCAAAAGGCGGCATTGTCGCTCAGGGGCACACCGGCAGCCGCGCCGACGCCCGCGCCTTGCGCCGCGAAAATGGACACCGACAGCGTAACTGACTGGAGTTGCAGGGCGATATAGGGGGTCACACCCACGACCGACATCACCGTGACCATCACCGCCAGCAGGTTTGATTTGCCGTAGCGTGCGGAAATGAGATCGGCGACCGATGTGACCCGCTGCTCACGCCCGATGCGCACCAGCCGCCGCAACACCCACCACCAACCGATCATCACCAGCGAGGGACCAAGGTATATCGTCACATATTCCAGCCCGGAACGCGCCGCATACCCCACCGCGCCGTAAAAGGTCCAGGCCGTGCAATAGATCGACAACGAGAGGGTGTAGACAACCGGAGACCCCAAAAGCCTGCCACCGCGCCCGCGCAGCGCCGCACGCTCTGCCCAGAAGGCCACGACGAACAGGAGCGCCACATAGGCAAGGCAGACGGCGATCAACTGGTTGAGGGTCACCATCAGTCTCGCGGGCCGTTCTGGACGCCGCCCTGTTTATGATCATGCCGATGGATGCGGCGCCAAAGGGCAAAGGAGGTCGCAATTGCGATGACCCAGATCACAAACAGATACTTCAGGGCCGTCGAGAGGAATGTGGCGGCCTCCGGCTCCGGCCCGTTGGGCCACATCGTAGGCACCACAAGCCACAACAAGGCGCAGATAACAGGTAAAATGCGCACCACGTCCATTATGCGGCGCCGTCGATAGCTGCGGCGCTCCAGGAACAGGCGCGTCTGCGGCATCAGCTCACCGTGCCGGATGTCAGCTCGCGCACGGCGGTCACCATCTCGTCGTTGGAAAATGGCTTGGTCATAAAGCGGCTCACGCCCGCTGCCAGCGCCCTCTCGCGGTCGCGTGACTGGCCGCGCGCGGTCAGCATCAGGATCGGCAGCTCCGCCAGACTGTCCTCGCAGCGCAGTTCGGCCAGGATCTCGAAGCCGGTCTTCCCCGGCAGCATCACATCCAGGATCACCAGATCAGGCCGCGCGGCGCGGATCACCTGCGCCGCATTACCACCGTTTGCCAGAGTTTCCACCCGCCACCCGTCCCGGCTCAACAAAAAGCGGATCGCTTCGGCGATATTGGTCTCATCCTCCACTAACACGACATGTTTGCCCATGCGCGTCTCCTCCCGTGCGCGCGCCCGCGTCCTCCGATCCCACATCGGGGTCCTCCCGCAGACATGCAAGCCCTACGATGCACCCAATGCCCAGCCGTGTCAAAACCTTAGGGCCCCACGCTTGGGAGCTAGCTTTTAAGGATCGAGGGTTCGCGGCGTGCAGGGCAATGGGTTTGCGGGCAAATCCGGCACGTCGCCCCCACTGCCGCTACGGCACGGCTCACGTCACCGGGGGGCGCGGGCACCAGAAGCATCATACCGCGTGCCAGTGCCGGCGTGTTGTATCCCGGCGCTTGGCCCAATTCCGTCGTGGCATAGGCGTCGAACTGTACCTGACCACGCCCAAGCTGTCCCACCCGCTCGTGAAGCACCGTACCCGCAGCCGCCAATGCGCCGAACAGAGGCCAAAGCGGGCAGCAGCTGTCGAACTGGGGGACCGAAAAGCCGTCGATGGATTTGCGGAAAATCACCGTCCCAGAGCGGTCGCAGACCACCAGCCCCGCGCCCACGTCGCGCAGCGCGGCAAGCCTGCGCAGCACAATCGCGACCGGCACATGCAACCGGGCCGCAAGGGCCACCGGATCGACACCGATCGCCGCCACGCTTTCTTCGAGCCGGGGCAGGCCAAGTGCGCGCGCGTCCTCGCTGACCTGCATCAAAACCGCGCGCAGAATGAACCGCGCAGCCTCCGACAAGGCCGCCGCGTCCTGCGTGAGCACCGCATCAACCTCGGCGGCACCGCCCGACGCTTCGAGCCGGGGGAAATGAAAGTCGTGCTGCGCCAGATACTGCTCCACCTCATGCTGCGGCGACTTTACACCGCCCGGCGCCCCCTTCATTTGCTCCAGATACCCCACCAGCGATTGCGCGCTTTGCGCGAGGCGGTGACTGTCCACATCGAGGTTTGCGTGAAATCGGTCCTGCCATTCGCGCTCCAGCGTGGCGTCGTCGGCGAGGATCTCCGCCGTGGAGCGGACCGCCGCCGCCGTGGTCAGCAATTCGTGCATCGCATCCGCCAGATGCGGGTCGTGCGCCATCCGGTCGCTGAGCTTCTCGACGGTCCGCTCAAGCGCTGCGGCGCGTCGTTGGCTGGCCACAAGCGCCTGCGCCCAACCGGGGAAGCGCCCCGCAAAGGCTTCGGCCTGATCGGTATCGTCGGCAGACAGATTTGCCGCTTGCGCCGCCTCGTCCAGAACCGCCAGCAGTGCCGCTTCGGCCCCTTCGGTCAGGGCCTGCGGCTCGACCTCGAGCGTGGCTGCGATGTCGAGCAACAGTTTGCCGCCGATTCTGCGGCGATTATGCTCGATCAGATTGAGATAGCTGGCAGAAATGCCGATCTTGCGGGCCAAGTCGGCCTGTTTGATCCCCTGCATCACCCGCCGCTCCCGGATGCGGCTGCCGGTCACCGTATCATGCGGCATGGGCGAGCTCTGGGCAAATGTGCCCCGTTTTCAGTGGGTTTCTGCGTTGCAACATCACTTAGTTTACACCCATCTATGCTACCCTGTATATTTATTTACAAATAAATCATTCGATTCAAGGGCCTTATTGCGACAACGCCCCCACCCGCCGATACTACATTTGCACGCTATCCGTGCCAGCCCCAACATCCGACATAAGAATGTGGACGCTGTTTCAACACTTTCGGGAGGACATCATGTCAATCTTCAATCCGACACGTCGCGGTCTGATCCAAACCGGCGTCGCGGCCGGTGCGGGTCTCGCACTGCCCACCTATCTGCGCGCGGCAGGCCATAGCGGCTTCACCAACGCGCCCCAGGGTGACACGGTCACGCTGGGTTTCAACGTGCCACAGTCCGGCCCCTACGCCGACGAAGGCGCCGACCAGCTGCGCGCATTCGAGCTTGCGGTCGAGCACCTCAATGGCGAAGGCGACGGCGGCATGCTGCAAACCTTCAGCTCCAAGGCGCTTGAAGGCACGGGCATCATGGGCAAGAAAGTCCAGTACGTCACCGGCGACACGCAGACCAAATCGGACGCCGCACGCGCCTCCGCGAAGTCGATGATCGAAAAAGACGGCGCTATCATGATCTCCGGTGGTTCTTCTTCCGGTGTGGCCGTGGCCGTGCAGGCGCTGTGCCAAGAGGCCGGTGTGATCTTCATGGCGGGTCTCACGCACGCCAACGACACCACAGGCAAAGACAAGCGCGCCAACGGCTTCCGCCACTTCTTCAACTCCTACATGTCTGGTGCGGCCCTGGCCCCCATCCTCGTGAACGAGTATGGCGCGGACCGCAAAGCCTACCACCTGACAGCCGATTACAACTGGGGCTATACCACGGAAGAAGCCGTGCGCTCCTCCACGGAGGCGCTCGGCTGGGAGACTGTTAACACGGTTCTGACACCGCTGACGGCCACCGACTTCTCCGCCTATATCGCACCCGTGATCCAGTCAGGCGCAGATGTGCTCGTGCTGAACCACTACGGCGGCAACATGGTGAACTCGCTGACCAACGCGGTACAGTTCGGCCTTCGCGACCAGACCGTCAACGGCAAGAAGTTCGAGATCGTCGTGCCGCTCTACTCCGAGCTGATGGCACGCGGTGCGGGCGCCAACATCAAGGGCATCCTGGGCTCCCAGAACTGGGACTGGAAGCTTGAGAACCAATTGGGCGCACGTTTTTCCGGCACCAACGCCTTTGTGCAATCCTTCGGCACGAAGTTCGGCTTCCCGCCGTCACAGGCCGCGCACACCTGCTACGTCCAGACGCTGCTTTATGCGGATGCGGTCACGCGCGCAGGCTCGTTCAATCCCTGCGCCATTCAGGAAGCCCTCGCAGGCTTCGAGTTCGACGGCATGGGCAACGGCCCCACGCTCTACCGCGCCGAAGATCACCAGTGCTTCAAGGACGTCGTCGTCGTGAAGGGTAAAGAAGACCCGACCGACCAATACGATCTGGTGGAGATCGTCGAAGTGACGCCCGTGGAGCAGGTCACCTACGACCCGGACCACCCACAGTTCGCCGGCGGCTCGCTCGGCACATGCAACCCGGGCGCATAATCGCCTGAGGTCTCGGGGCGGGCCTTCTTCCGCCCGCCCCGTACTTTTCGACTACCAACCAACAGACCGCACTCCCCGCTCGCCGTCCAATCCAATATTCCGGTCGGCCGCGCGAAGCGCTTGTGACAGATGGGACGGACCATGGACGCATTTCTCCTTCAAATTCTCAACGGCCTGGATAAGGGATCGGCATATGCCTTGATCGCTCTGGGTCTCACGCTGATTTTCGGCACGCTGGGCGTCGTGAACTTCGCCCATGGTGCCCTGTTCATGATCGGCGCGTTCTGCGCCGTGACCTTCACCAACCTGCTCACCTGGAGCCACGTCGTCATCGACGAGACGCGCACGGACTTCCTCGGAAATCCGATGCAGGTGCAGGTGCCCTATATCTACGACTGGTTCGGGCAGGAGACTGGAGACGCGCTCATAGATTGGGCGGTGCCGCTGTCGATCCTCTTCGCCATTCCGGTCATGGTGGCCATCGGTTTCATCATGGAGCGCGGCCTGATCAAACACTTCTATAAGCGCCCGCACGCCGATCAGATCCTCGTGACCTTCGGCCTGGCGATCGTCATGGCGGAGATCATCAAGTACTACTACGGCGCAAATCCGATCCCGACACCGGCGCCGGCCGCCTTCGCAGGATCTTTCGATTTCGGCGCGATGCTGGGGTTTGATCCCAACACGATCATCTATCCCTACTGGCGCCTGATCTACTTTGCCTTCGCTGCCGTGATCATCGGTGCCGTCTTCGCCTTCTTGCAGTTCACCACCTTCGGGATGGTCGTGCGTGCCGGGATGGCCGACCGCGAGACCGTGGGTCTGCTGGGCATCAACATCGACAAACGCTTTACTATCATGTTCGGTATCGCTGCCGCAGTCGCGGGACTGGCGGGGGTGATGTATGCCCCCATCAACTCGCCCAACTACAACATGGGTATGGACTTTCTGGTCCTGAGCTTCGTCGTGGTCGTCGTTGGCGGCATGGGCTCGCTGCCCGGTGCGGTGCTGGCGGGGTTCCTGCTGGGGATCCTTGAGAGCTTTGCGTCGCTCGCGGTCGTGCTCGATGCGGTGCCGGGCCTCAACCAGATCATCATCTATCTTATTGCGATCATCATTTTGTTGACGCGCCCCCGTGGCCTGATGGGCCGCAAAGGCGTGATGGAGGACTAGAGACATGCTTGGACTAACAAAACGCGACGCAGGGTTGCTGGCGACTGTGGCCGTGCTGTGCCTCTTCGCCCCTTTCATCCTGAACCCCTTCCCCGAAAACTCCGCCATGGCGCAGTTCAACGCGGGCTACCCCGACCTGATGCAACGTCTGGTGATCTTCGGCATCTTCGCCATAGGGTTCAACATCCTGTTCGGCCTCACCGGCTATCTCAGCTTCGGCCACGCCGCTTTCCTTGGTGTGGGCTCCTACGCCGCGATCTGGATGATGAAGCTTCTCACGATGAACATCATCCCCGCGATCATGATCTCGGTGCTGGTGGCGGGTCTCTTCTCGCTGCTCGTAGGCTACATCTCGCTGCGCCGCTCGGGCATCTACTTCTCGATCCTCACGCTCGCCTTCGCGCAGATGTCCTATGCCATGGCCTACTCCGTGCTCACGCCCATCACCGGCGGTGAGACGGGCCTTCAGCCTAAATACACCGATCCGCGCATCCTCGACGCAGCGCTGGCGCCCGGCGAGAACCCCCGCGCAAGCCTGTTCGGTCTGCAAATGAACGACGGCTTCCAGCTTGAATTAGGCGGCTGGATCTTCACCTTCAACGCGGGCTACTACATCGCCGCGATCGTGATGCTGATCGCCTTCTACCTGTCGATCCGCATCTTCCGCTCTCCCTTCGGCATGATGCTGCGGGCAGTGAAATCCAACCAGCAGCGCATGAATTACACCGGCCTCAACTCCAAGCCTTACACGCTGGCCGCCTTCGTCATCTCCGGCATGTACGCCGGTCTGGCGGGTGGTCTGCTGGTGGCGATGGACACGCAGGTGGGCGCCGAGCGGATGTTCTGGACCGCCTCCGGCGAGGTCGTTCTGATGACCATTCTGGGCGGTGCCGGTACGCTGATCGGGCCGGTACTGGGCGCGGGCTTCATCAAATACATGGAAAACATCGTCTCCAAGATCAACGAAAGCATCCTCGAGCAGTGGTTCGCCTTCATGCCCGACGCCATCGGCGATCTGATGGTCACACTGGTATACCCCTTCGTGGGCAAAGGCTGGCACCTGACGCTGGGTCTGTTGTTCATGGCTGTGGTGATCTTCCTGCCCGGTGGTCTGGTCGAGGGGGGGCAGCGTGTCGCGAACCTCTTCCGCCGCAGGAAAACCGACCCGAAAACGCCTGACGGCAAAACCACACCCGCTGAATAAGGAGCACACGACATGGGAATTCTCGAAGTCAAAAATGTCAACAAACGCTTCGGCGGGTTGCAGGCACTGGGTGACGTAAACCTGAGCATCGCGGAGAACGCGGTGCACGCCATCATCGGCCCAAACGGGGCCGGCAAATCCACCCTGCTCAACGTGCTGGTGGGCAAACTGATCCCGGACACAGGCTCTGTCATGTTCGACGGGCAATCGGTGCTGGGGCGCAAACCCTATGAGATCAACCAGATGGGCATCTCCCGCGTGTTCCAGACGCCCGAAATCTTCGGCGATCTGAGCGTGATGGAAAACATGCTCATCCCATGCTTCGCCAAACGCGACGGCGGGTTCAGCATGCATGCCATCGGCAGCATCGACAGCGAACACGACGTCGTCGAGAAGGCCAAGAAGATGCTCAACGAAATGAACCTCTACGACAAACGGGATATGCATGGCTCCTCGATGTCGCGCGGCGACAAACGCCGCCTTGAGATCGCGATGTGTCTGAGCCAGGAGCCCCGCCTGCTGCTGCTCGATGAGCCGACGGCGGGTATGGCGCGGGCTGATACCAACAACACCATCGACCTGCTCAAGCAGATCAAGGAAGACCGCGACATCACCATCGTCATCATCGAGCATGACATGCACGTGGTGTTCAGCCTTGCCGAGCGGATCACCGTTCTGGCGCAAGGCACGCCGCTGGTCGAGGACACGCCCGACAACATCAAGGGCCATCCAAAAGTCAAAGAAGCCTATCTGGGCGAAACGCAGGCGGCATGATGCCTGCCCTTTCCCCGAAGGAATAGAACATGAACACAGAAACACTGAACAAAAACGCAAACATGGCCAGTTCCGCACCAGCCTTCCTCTCGGTCTGGGACATCCACGCCTACTACGGCGAAAGCTATATCGTGCAGGGCGTGAGCTTTAACGTGCACGAGGGCGAGATCCTGGCGCTGCTGGGCCGCAACGGGGCGGGCAAGACCTCGACCCTGCGCACCATTGCCCAGATCGGCGATCCGGAGCTGAAAAAGGGCGAAGTCTGGCTGGATCACCAGCCTTTGCACAAGATGAAAAGTTATGAAGCCTCCGCCGCGGGCCTTGCTCTCGTGCCCGAAGACCGCCGCATCATCGCCGGTCTCACCGTCGAGGAGAACCTCAAGCTCGCGCAGATAGCGCCCCCCGTCGGCTGGTCATTGGAGCGGGTCTACGAGCTGTTCCCCCGTCTGGGTGAGCGCAAAAAACAGGAAGGCACCACCCTGTCGGGCGGCGAGCAGCAGATGCTGGCCATCGCGCGCGCGCTGTGCCGTGACATCAAGGTGCTGCTGCTCGACGAGCCGTACGAGGGGCTGGCCCCCGTGATCGTGGATGAAATCGAAAAAACGCTCAGCATCATCAAGGCGCAGGGCATCACCACCATTTTGGTAGAGCAGAACGCCGTGCGCGCGCTCAAACTTGCCGACCGCGCGGTGATCCTCGACACCGGCAGTGTGGTCTACGACGGGCTTGCACAGGATGTGCTGGACGACGAGGCGTTGCGCGCAGAATACCTCGCGATCTGATCTGCCCGCACCGTGATTGCCCAAACACGAATTGCCCCGCTTTTGCGGGGTTTTTCATGCCTGCAAAGCCGATCATGGACAGCCCGTTCGCGCATCACTTGCCAGGCGGCACCATCTCCCGCAGCGCAGTCTTGAGCACCTTGCCGTAGTTATTCTTCGGCAGCGCATCGAGCCGCACATAGCGCTTGGGACGTTTGAACCGCGCGATCTGTGCAAGGCACAGCGCGTCAAGCTCCGCCTCGGGCGCGTCACCCACCACGAAGGCGACCACTTCCTCGCCCCAATCGCCGTGCGCTGCCCCCACGACAGAGGCCTCACGCAAGCCCGGATGTTGGAGCAAGACATCCTCCACCTCGCGCGGATAGACGTTGGAACCGCCGGTGATGATCACGTCCTTGGAGCGGTCCATGAGCGTGAGGTATCCCGCCGGGTCCAGCGCGCCCCTGTCTCCTGTCATCAGCCAGCCGTCTTTGAGCGTCTTTGCCGTGGCCTGCGGGTTGTTCCAATAGCCGGGCATCACGGGCGCGCCGCGCACCATGATCTCCCCCATCTCGTCCACTGGCAGCGCAGTTCCTGCGGCATCCCCGATCCGTATCTCCACCACCGCCTGCGCCCGCCCAACGGAGCCGAGCCGCCCGCGCCAGTCAGGATAGGTGCGATCAGCCACATCGTCGCGCGACAGCGCCGTGATCGCCATGGGGCATTCCCCCTGCCCGTAAATCTGTACGAAAACGGCTCCGAAATGATCCACCGCAGCGATGATGTCGGGCGTGTACATCGGTCCCCCGGCATAAACGATGGTGCGCAAGCCCGTGCCATCGCGGCCCGCTGCGATTGCGCCGTCGGTCAACCGCTTGACCATCGTGGGAGCGGCGAACATGTGGCACCGCCCGAAGTGCGCTGCAAGATCGAGGATCTCATCCCCGTCGAACCCGCCGGAGCGCGGACAGACATGCTGCGCCCCCGCCAACACATGTACAAAGCTGTACAGCCCCGCACCATGGCTCATCGGGGCGGCATAGAGCGTGCTGTCATCGGCGCACACGGTATCGACGTCCACACCGTAACTGAGGGTCATCGCCGTGAGCATGCCATTGGTGATCATGACGCCCTTGGGCGTGCCCGTCGTCCCGGAGGTGTAGAAAAGCCACGCCAGATCATCCGCCGCGCGGTGCGTCACCTCAAGCACCGCCTGCCCGCGGAGTGCATCGACCGCCACCCCCGCGCATGCCGCACCTGCCTGTCGCAGTGCAAGGTCGCGCGCAGCATCGCAGATACACAGGCGTGCGCCACTGTCGCTCAGGATGAACGCCGCCTCGCGCGCATGCAATTTGGCGTTGATGGGCACGGCCGACGCCCCTGCGTATAAAATACCGTAGAGCGCGATCAGCCAATCGGGATGATTTCCCATGAACAACGCCACACGCGCCCCCGGCTGCACGCCGCGCGCGCGCAATCCCGCCGCCACTTGCGCCGCCGCGCGGTCAAAGCCTGCGTAGTCTGCCACACAGGCATCACCGTGAAACAGCGCGGGTCGCTGAAGCGCCCGGCGACCCTGCCGCGCCAGCCAATGTGCGATGTTCATCTGTCCCCCCCCCGCTGTGGTTACGGGCGGTAAAGTCGCGCCTTTCCATGCTCCTGTCCATGCCATATAAGTCCCCGAAACGGGCGCGCGCGACGCTGCCTCCTTCGCAACGGTCGAGGAACCATATGACAAAAAATACACATGACGCCGATGTCGCCTTTATCCGCGCGCTGGCCGAACTGCTGAATGAAAACGACCTGACCGAGCTTCAGGTCAAACGCGACTATGCCGAGGATGACAGCCTGAACGTGCGCGTCTCGCGCAAGCCCCCCCAGCAGATCATGGCGCCACAGGGAATGCAGGCAGCGCCGCCGCCCATGACTTCCCCCGCGCCAAGTGCGATGGCAGCCCCCGATGCCGAACCGGCCAACGCAGATCCCGCCGCCGATCCCGGTGCCGTCTCCTCGCCCATGGTCGGCACGATCTATACCGCGCCTGAGCCGGGCGCGCCCGCTTTTATCAGCGTCGGCACCCAGGTGGCCGAGGGCGATACCCTGCTGATCGTGGAAGCCATGAAAACCATGAACCACATTCCCGCGCCCCGCTCCGGCACGATCAAGCGCATTCTGGTCGAAGACGGGGCCGCCGTGGAATTCGGTGCGCCTCTCGTGATCCTCGAATAGGAGGGTCCGGCCCGTGTTTAACAAAATCCTCGTCGCCAACCGCGGTGAAATTGCCCTGCGCGTGATCCGTGCCGCGCGCGAAATGGGCATCTCGAGCGTGGCGGTACATTCCACCGCCGACAGCGACGCGATGCATGTGCGCATGGCGGATGAGAGCGTCTGCATCGGCCCACCCCCGTCGCAAGATTCCTATCTCAGCATCCCCGCGATCATCGCCGCCTGCGAGATCACCGGCGCCGAGGCGATCCACCCCGGCTATGGCTTTCTCTCTGAGAACGCAGGCTTTGTGCAGGTCATCGAAGATCATGGCCTCACCTTTATCGGCCCCACCGCCGAGCATATCCGCGTGATGGGCGACAAGATTACGGCAAAAGACACGATGAAGGCGCTTGGCGTGCCCTGCGTGCCCGGCTCCGACGGCGGTGTGCCCACGCTGGAGGATGCGCAACGCATCGGCGAGGAAATCGGTTATCCGGTGATCATCAAGGCCACGGCGGGTGGCGGTGGCAAGGGCATGAAGGTTGCCCAAAGCGCCAAGGATATGGAGCGCGCCTACCAGACGGCGCGCGCGGAGGGGAAGTCGAACTTCGGCAACGACGAAGTCTATATCGAGAAATACCTCACCACGCCGCGCCACATCGAAATCCAAGTCTTTGGCGACGGCAAGGGCCGCGCCGTGCATCTGGGCGAGCGCGACTGCTCCCTGCAACGGCGCCACCAGAAGGTGTTCGAGGAAGCCCCCGGTCCGTCGATCACACCTGAGGAGCGCGCGCGCATCGGTAAACTATGCTCCGACGCGGTGGCCAACATCAATTACACCGGTGCGGGCACCATCGAGTTTCTCTACGAGAACGGCGAGTTTTATTTCATAGAGATGAACACGCGGCTTCAGGTCGAGCATCCAGTCACCGAGGCCATCTTTGGCGTTGATCTCGTGCGTGAGCAAATCCGCGTCGCCTCCGGCCTACCCATGTCGTTCGAGCAGGAAGACCTCAAAATCAACGGTCACGCCATTGAAGTGCGCATCAACGCAGAAAAGCTACCCAATTTCGCGCCCTGCCCCGGTAAGATCACTCAATATCATACGCCCGGCGGCCTCGGCGTGCGCATGGACAGTGCGCTCTACGACGGCTACCGCATCCCGCCCTACTACGACAGCCTGATCGGCAAGCTGATCGTGCATGGCCGTGACCGTCCCGAAGCGCTGGCGCGACTGGGCCGTGCGTTGGGCGAGTTGATCGTGGACGGCGTCGACACCACCGTGCCGCTGTTTCATGCGCTTTTGCAGGAGAAGGACATCCACACCGGAGCCTACAACATCCACTGGCTGGAGCACTGGCTGGAAACACATCTCGGGGATGCCTGAGGGCGATGCGCACGCTCACGCCTGAGCTGTTGTTGCACGGCTATAGCGTCGGCATTTTCCCGATGAGCGAGGGGCGCGACGATCCGGAAATCTTCTGGGTCGATCCGCGCAGGCGGGGCATACTGCCGCTCGACAGCTTTCACATCTCACGATCCTTGCGCCGTGCCATGCGGCGCAGCACGTGGCGCATCGACATCGACAGCGATTTCGACGGCGTCGTCGAGGGCTGTGCCGACCGTGACGATACCTGGATCAATGCGGAAATCCATGACTTGTACAGGGCACTGCACACGCGTGGCCGTGCGCATTCGCTTGAGGTCTGGGAGGACGACACCCTTGTCGGCGGAGTCTACGGCGTGGTGCTGGGGGCGGCATTCTTCGGCGAATCTATGTTCTCGCGGCGCACGAACGCGTCCAAGATAGCACTTGCCTGTCTGGTAGACCGTTTGCGGCAAGGCGGATTCAGCTTATTCGATACGCAATTCATCACCAGCCATCTCGCTTCGCTCGGCGCGGTAGAAATCAGCAGAGTCCAGTATCACACAAAACTGGCCCATGCGAAAGATCGCCGTGCCTCTTTTGCCGCCGCCCCTGCGGCCACTCCTCAGGACGTGTTGCAGCGCATGACCCAGATGTCATAGCGCTGATGCTCCATAGGATTGAGGGCGGGGGCCGAAGCGATCATCCAGCCGGAGAAGACGGTGCCGGAATGCCCCGTTTCCGAAATCTCAAGCGATGCAAAAGCGTCGCCGGAGGGGTTGCCAACGGGATAGCGGCATTCGTTCATCACGATCTGCAAGCGTCCCACGCGCCCAATCTGCCCTCTGGGGATCAACAGATCGACCGTCGTGCCGGATGTTTTATCCAGCGCGCGCAAGACCGCGCCATTCCCATCGCTGGTCTGCTCCGCGGCCACTGAACCGGCCAAAAGCGTCAGGACGACGGCAAGCGCGCGCATCACTCCGGGCTCCATGCCTCATAATCGCCTCGGTCGGCGGGTTTCTCACGGCGGATGGACCCGGCCGGCGCATAAGCCAGAACGGTGCCGGTCAGGTTCTCCTGATGCGGCTTCTCCCACTCTTTGTGTACCATGGGCTTGTCCGTGGGCGGCTCATTGTAGGTGCGGTGCATCCAGCCGTGCCAGTCGGGATTGATACGGGACGCCTCAATCTCACCGTTGAAGATGACCCAGCGCTTGCTGTCGTCCGCGTTGCGATAATAGACGTTGCCCTGCGCGTCCTCGCCCACCTTCTCGCCCTTGCGCCAGGTGAAGAACTGCGTGTTGAGCGTTTGCCCGTTCCACCAGGTGAAGGCGCTGAGGATTTTGCTGAAGATACCCATGATGTGTCCCTTGAGAAGCTGTCCCCGATATGCCGCATTCGCGCACAAAGGTCTAGCGATTACGGGGCAGCAGCGATCTCACCTCGATCACGATCAGATCAACGCGCAGGGTCAGCCCGCTTTGCGACGATGCAAGACGTAGCCGATCATGTCCAATGCGCCCAACAACAGGGGCAAACAGCGGGCAGCGGGATCGGTACGCCTGTGCCAAATTTGAAGTCATCGTCAGCGGTGCGCGAATCCGAAGTGCTTACGTTGATCGAGATAGATCAAAATACAGTCTCACAATTGGAGCCAATGAATATCGGCCAATTTTCTTCGGTCATCGGAAAGAAGACATTGCCGCCAACATTAAACGTCACGCGGTTGTCGATATTTGCGGCACTATTGAATCCAAATGAGGTTGTTGCACGGCACCAGTGAGGTTACGCATGGTTGATGGTTCAAGATTATTCATGTTTGTCACCGGAGCAGCGCCGAACGGGGCCATATCAACAACGGCAGTCGCAACGGTATGGGCCGCAGACGCGGAAATAGTGAACAGCAAAGCGGCTGCGGTTGTCCCGATGTAAATCTTGCCTGGCATGACGTAGTCCTCCGGCTTGTTCAGAATTTTTAAATCTTTCATTACCCTGTTGTCTGGGCCCAACAACAGCGTGGGTAAATAACCGTCGACAACGCTCACATTGCACAACAGTCTCGGGGTTCGCGACGGTTTTGTTTCCGAAATGCAATCAATGAATGTGCGACCATTCCGGTGTGCCTGCTTAAGGCAGTATCAACCAGATTCGATGCAAGTGGGCGCGGCCTTGCCCTTACGCAACCGCCCCGATAAAGGCAGTCACTTCTATCTCAATGCGGAATTTGGGATCTATCAGACCGCATTCAATCATGGTTGCGGCGGGCGGATGATCGCCAAATGTCTCGGCCAGAAGCGGCCAGCACTGCTCGAACTCTGCGCGCTCGGGCAGCATGTAGGTCACGCGCACCACATGCTCAAAACCGCAACCGGCCTCAAGCAGTGCGGCCTCAATGATGCGCAAAGCGTCGCGGCACTGCGCCACCGTCGTGTCGCCCGCACCGCAAGTACCCGCCACATGCACAAAACCACCCGCAACTACGGCACGGCAATAGCCGAGCTTGCCCTCAAACTCGCCACCCGATGAAATTCTTTTCATATCCACACCCTAAACGAAAAAAGACAGACCACTGTGGCCTGCCTTTCACTCCTGCGTCTGCGGCGGATCATCCCGCCGTCGCAGGCTCTTTCTCTGCATCCGCATAGATCATCAGCGGCTTGGCGTCAGACGTCACCGCCTCTTCATTCACGACGACTTCGGTCACGCTGTCCAACCCCGGCAGCTCGAACATGGTGTCGAGCAGGATATCCTCCAAGATGGAGCGCAGGCCCCGCGCGCCGGTTTTCCGCTCGATCGCGCGTTTTGCGATCGCGGTGAGGGCATCCTCTGTGAAGGTCAGTTGCGTATCCTCCAACTCGAACAAGCGCTGGTATTGCTTGACCAATGCGTTTTTCGGCTGCGTCAAGATGGTAACGAGCGCGTCCTCGTCCAGATCCTCGAGCGTCGCCAGCACTGGTAGACGCCCCACAAATTCGGGGATCAGACCGAATTTCAGCAGATCCTCAGGCTCCAGATCAGTGAAAATTTCACCGATGCCGCGCGCATCCTGATCGCGCACATCCGCGCCGAACCCCATCGCAGAGCCTTTGCCACGCGCCGCAATGATCTTGTCGAGGCCTGCAAAGGCGCCGCCGCAGATGAACAGGATGTTCGTCGTGTCTACTTGCAGGAATTCCTGCTGCGGATGCTTGCGCCCGCCCTGCGGCGGCACGGAGGCCACTGTGCCCTCCATCAGTTTCAGCAGCGCTTGCTGCACACCTTCGCCAGATACATCACGGGTGATGGAGGGATTTTCCGATTTACGCGTAATTTTATCGACTTCGTCAATGTAGACGATTCCGCGTTGCGCCCGCTCGACGTTGTATTCTGACGATTGAAGCAGCTTGAGGATAATGTTTTCAACGTCTTCGCCGACATATCCCGCTTCGGTAAGGGTCGTGGCATCGGCCATGGTGAACGGCACGTCAAGGATGCGCGCCAAAGTCTGCGCCAGCAGCGTCTTGCCGCAGCCCGTCGGCCCCATCAGCAGTATGTTGGACTTCGCCAGCTCGATATCGCCGCCTTTTTGCGCGTGATTGAGGCGTTTGTAATGGTTGTGCACGGCCACGGAAAGCACCCGTTTGGCCATCGCCTGCCCGATCACATAGTCGTCCAGCACTTGGCAGATATCTTTAGGCGTCGGCACACCATCGGTGGCTTTGAGGCCCGAAGCCTTTGTTTCTTCACGGATAATATCCATGCACAGCTCAACACATTCGTCGCAGATGAACACGGTCGGACCTGCGATCAGCTTGCGCACCTCATGCTGGCTTTTTCCGCAAAAGCTGCAATACAGAGTGTTTTTGCTGTCGCCGGTGGTTGACTTGGCCATGTGAGCCCTTTCAGGTCTAAAGCTGTGCGTGCCGCAGTTCATCCCCGCCGCACCATGTGTATTTTCATCAAGTCTAAGTCAGCCACCCCCGTCCTTCAATGGCGAATTCCGGGGGATAGGCCGTTGTGACTTACTTGCCCTTCTTGGGCTTGGGCGCATCCTTGTCTTCCTGCTTGCCCCGGTTCTCGACGATCTCGTCGATGTGTCCCCACTCGAGCGCCTCCTCCGGCGTCATCCAGGTGTCGCGGTCCAGCGCCCTTTGAACCGTGTCATAGTCCTGCCCGGAGTGTTTCACGTACATCTGATAAAGCCGCTCGCGCGTGCGCTCGATGTGGCGGGCGGAGATCAGGATATCGGTCGCCATGCCGCGCGCGCCGCCCGATGGCTGGTGCACCATCACTTCGGCGTTGGGCAGCGCGAACCGCATCCCCTTCTCGCCGCCGAGTGCGATGGCGGAGCCCATGGAGGCCGCCATGCCGCAGATCAGCGTGGACACTTTGGGGCGGATGTACTGCATCGTGTCATAGATCGACAGACCCGCCGAGACTTCGCCACCGGGCGAGTTGATATACATGCTGATCTCCTTAGAGGGATTCTCCGCCTCGAGGTGCAGCAACTGTGCGACGATCAAATGGCTCATGCCGGAGTGAATTGGACCGTTGATGAAAATGATCCGCTCCTTGAGCAGACGCGAGAAGATGTCATAGGCGCGCTCGCCCCGGCTGGTCTGCTCCACAACCATGGGAACGAGGTTCATGTATGTGTCGATCGGGTCTTGCATATGCTGTGCCTTAATTTGGGGTGCGCGGGACCATACCCGCGAACGCGTTACTGCGAGATTAGCCCTCGGTCGGGGGAGCTTCAAGGGGGGCTGACCACCGATGCGCAGCGGCGCTTGAACGCGAGGTGCCAAAGGCTATCTCGCTCCTCATGAATACACCTTCCTCCCCCTTCATCGCTACACAGGCCGCAGCGCACGCGCGCCTCGCCGAATTCGCTCCCCATGCAGGCACTGCCTATGCGCAAAAGCGTAATTTCGACCTTGGTGCAGGTGCGCATGCCCATGTCTCCACCCTGTCGCCCTATGTGCGTATGAAGGTGCTGGACGAGGCGACGCTGGCGGGCGCGGCCCTTTCCCACCACACTGCGCGCGATGCGGAAAAATTCATCGCCGAGGTCTGGTGGCGCACCTACTGGAAGGGCTGGATGGAGCAGCGACCGGGCGTGTGGGCCGCCTACCGCGATGATCTGACGCGGCTGCACAACGAAGTGCAGACGCAATCGGGCCTGCGCGCACGGTGGGAGGACGCCTGTATGGGGGAGACGGGCATCAAACCGTTCGACCATTGGGCGCAAGAGCTGGTGCAGACCGGCTATCTGCACAATCACGCGCGCATGTGGTTCGCCTCCATCTGGATTTTCACGCTGGGCCTCCCGTGGCAGCTGGGGGCGGATTTCTTCCTGCGCCACCTGCTTGACGGCGACGCCGCGGTCAACACCCTGAGCTGGCGTTGGGTGGCGGGGATCCAGACCCAGGGCAAGACGTATCAGGCCACGGCCTCGAACATCGCCAAATTCACCGACGGGCGGTTTATGGGCGTGCAGGGTCTTGCCGACGACGCGCCTCCAGTCGCTGCCCCCACCCCGTCCGCGCGGCAGGATATCCCCGACATGGCCGATTACGCGGGCGCACCCGGTGACAGGACTGGCCTGCTTTTGCATTCCGACGATCTAGGCGCACCTTTTGTGCAAGATTTCGGCATTTCCCCGGTCGCGACTGCCTATTTCGATGCCACCGAGCGGCAGAGCCCTTGGCAAACCGCTCCCATGGTGCTGCGGTTTCGCGGGGATTTGGCGCAGGACGTGGCACCGGAATGCGAGATGGTGGCGGACGACGATGAATTGGGTCGCTGGGCGGCACAGCACCGGCTCGATCATATCGTGACACCACATGCCCCGGTCGGTCCAACGCGCAGCGCGCTGCGCCAGATGCGCAAGGCGGCCGACCTTCCGCTGCATGAGGTGCGCCGCGAGATCGACAGCGCCGCTTGGCCCCTCGCCACCGCCGGTTTCTTCAAGTTCCGCAAACACATACCGGATCTGACCGACCGCTTTGCCGGGACACACGCGCAAACCTAGGGCGCAGGCGGCAGCCATTTCACAATAGGGTAATCGTAGCGTCACAAATCTGTGACGGAATCGCGGCAAACGGGCGGTATAAGTTCACCCTGTCAGCATCGGAGCCAGACATGAACCGCAAGCAAATCGTTAACGACCCCTCGATCGGCAACAAGGCCGAAGCCTACGAGGCCTTTGATGACATCCCGACGAACCCCAACCTCAGCCGCACCATCGGCGAAGTCGTCGCCGCACGCTATTCGCGCCGCGACATGTTCAAGGGCGCCTTGGCCGTAACCACCACCACGGCCCTGTTCGGCACCTCCGCCATGATCGCGCCAAAGGGCGCCGCCGCGGCAACTACCTCGCGCTATAACTTCACGGAATTGCAGTGGGGCAACGACACGATGCACCATGTGGCCGAAGGGTATGACGCCGAGATCCTGCTGCGCTGGGGTGATCCGATCACCGCCGATGCGCCGGAATTCGACGTTATGAACCAAACCGCCGAGGCGCAAATGCAGCAGTTCGGCTATAACAACGATTACGTCGGTTTCACCGCGCTCAACGACGCGGGTACGCGTGGCCTGCTGTGCGTGAACCATGAATACACCAACGAGGAGGTCATGTTCCCCGGTCTGGGCCGTCAGGACCGTGCCAACTTCGAGGGAATGACGCCCGAGTTGATCGACATCGAAATGGCCGCGCACGGCGGCACAGTCGTCGAAATCGAGAAAGAGACCACAGGCCAGTGGCGCGTGGATCGGGGCGGCCAATACAATCGCCGCATCACGCCGCTGAATACCGCGATGACCGTGTCGGGCCCTGCCGCCGGGCACGACCGGATGAAGACAAGCGCGGATCCCGATGGCATGACCATCATCGGCACACTCAACAATTGCGCGGGCGGCATGACCCCTTGGGGCACGTATCTGCTGGCTGAGGAAAACTTCCACGGCTATTTCTGGACCTATGTGCTCGATGCCGAGGGCAAGCCGGACGTGAGCGCACAGGCCGAGGCCAAGCAGATGGACCGCTACGGCGTGCCGGGCCGCTGGTACAACTGGGGCACGCGCCACGACCGCTTCAACATCGACAAAGAACCAAACGAACCCAACCGCTTCGGCTGGATCGTCGAAGTCGATCCGCGCGACCCGGAGGCGATGCCTGTCAAGCATACAGCCCTCGGCCGCTTCCGCCACGAGGGCGCGGAGACGACACTGGCCACCGACGGGCGTCTGGTGATCTACTCGGGCGACGACAACCGTTTCGATTATCAGTACAAGTATGTTTCTCAAGGCGTTGTAAGCGAGGACAAAGCTGAGAACTCGAAACTGCTCAGCGATGGCACGCTCTATGTCGCGCGCTTTGACGCAGATGGCTCCATCGCCTGGCTGCCGCTGGTGCATGGCGAGGGGCCGCTGACGGCGGAGAACGGCTTCAACGATCAGGGCGATGTGATGATCGACACGCGCCTCGCCGCTGACCTGTTGGGCGCCACGCCCATGGACCGCCCAGAGGATGCGCAGCCGCGCGGCGATGGCTCCGTCTATCTGATGCTCACCAACAACTCGCGCCGCAAACCCGATCAGGTCGATGCCGCCAACCCGCGCGCCGAGAGCGCGTTCGGCCATATCATCGAAGTCAAGGAAGACGGCGGCGATCATGGCGCCACGCGCGGCCAGTGGTCGATCCTCGTGCAATGCGGCGATCCGTCGGTGGCCGAAGTGGGCGCCGTCTGGAACCCCGAGACGTCCCAGAACGGCTGGTTCGGCTCCCCGGACAATGCCGCGATCGACGCGGACGGGCGGCTGTGGATTTCAACCGATCAAGGGAGCAACTGGGGCAAGACGGGCAAATCGGACGGCCTCTATTCCCTTGAGACCGAGGGCGAAGCGCGCGGCACGTCCAAGCTGTTTTTCCGCTGCCCCGTGGGCGGTGAGATGTGCGGCCCCTACTTCACGCCGGACGCCGAGACGCTCTTCGTCGCGGTGCAGCACCCCGGCACCGACTGGACCAAGGACCTCGCGGGCTTTGAGCGCGACAGCACCTTTGAGGATCCGGCCACCCGCTGGCCCGACTTCGACCCCGCCATGCCCCCGCGCCCCTCGGTCGTTGTAATCACCAAACAGGGCGGCGGCAAAATCGCGGTCTGATCCATTACAGACCGTGCTCTTTTTCAATGACGTTCAAGGCCCCGCAGCGCGAGCGCGGGGCCTTTTTCGCACCGCCGGGTTACCCTGCGAGGCATGCCGCAATATCGTTGGCAAACGAGCGCAGCAAATCTGCGTAAGGCCCCTCACCGTCTCCCAACGGATCGAGCGCCACCACGCGCGTGCCCGCATTGCCCAAAGCCGTGCGCAGCAAGGCGTCGTTTTCCTGCGGTGCAGTGAAAGCGCAAACGGCCGGATTTTCCGCCAATTGGTCACGCAAAGCCGCTATGCGCGCAGGTCCCGGTGCGGCGCCTGTCACCGGCACGATAAAGGCAGTGGCCCGGACATCGAACGCTGCTTCGAAATACTGATACGCATCGTGCAGAACGATAAACCGCTTCCCGGCATGGGGTGCCAAGATTTCGGCGATATCGCTGGTCGCCTGGGAGATCTCGGCGCGCAGGGTTGCGAGGTTCTGGGCGTAAGCGGCGGCGTTGTCAGGGTCCATCACGCTCAACTGCGCTGCGATTGCGTCCGCCCAGTGCGTCGCATTTTCTGGCGAGAGCCAGCCGTGCGGATCGATTTCGCCGTGGTCATGGCCCGTATGATCATCGCCGTGGTCATGGCCCGCATGATCGTCGCCGTGGTCGTGGCCCGCGTGATCATCGCCGTGGTCATGACCCGCGTGCTCATCGCCGTGGGCCTTTTTCGCCTCGATCACCAAAGCCGCGCGATTAGGCAACTCAACGCTTTGTGCGACATCCATCAACGTCAGCCGCGTCGCGTCGCCCCCGAGGGTGTCGAGCGGCTCCTCGAGCCAATGGGTCAGCGCGGGACCGACCCAGACGACCAGATCAGCGTCGCGCAGCGCACGCGCCTCGGACGGGCGCATGGCATAGCCGTGGGGCGAGGCGCCCGTCGGGATGATCTGGCTCGGCGTGCCGACCCCTTCCATCACCTGCGCGATCAACGCGCGTATCGGCGCGATATCGGCCACGACATTGGGGGCGTTCTGCGCGGTGGCAGGGGCGGCAAAAAGCCAGAAGGCAGCGATCAGTCGGCGCATGTCGGCTCCATGTATGAGGTACATACCACCACTTGCTACTTTGTATGTTATAACATATCAATCCCCTAACCGAAGTTTAGCGGAGCCATGCCCATGACCGACCGGATGTCCGACGCCAAGGGCTTTCAATGTGGCGATCACGACGTATGCGTCGAGACGATGCTCGCGCAGGCAGACGCGGAATGTGCCGCGCGCGGGTTGCGCCTGACGCCGGTGCGCCGCCGCACACTGGAGATTTTGCTGGCCGAGCATCGTGCGCTGGGGGCTTACGATGTGCTGAGCCGCCTTGCCGCCGAAAGCTTGGGCAGCCAACCTCCCGTGGCCTATCGCGCGCTGGATTTTCTGGTCAAGGCGGGCTTTGCTCATAAGATCGAAGCGCTCAACGCCTATACGGCCTGTGTGTACCCTGGCCACACGCATACCCCCGCGTTCCTCATCTGTCGCAGCTGTCTCACCGTGGCCGAGGCGGGCACGGCCCCCAACGACGGTCGACTGGGTGATGCCGCGCGGGCCGCCGGTTTCGTGATCGAGCGTACGGTGGTGGAGGCTACGGGTCTCTGCCCCGATTGCAGCGCAGAGGCGGCCTGATGACGCTGCTCCAGACACATGACCTGACGGTCGCTTACGGCGGGCGCACGGTGTTGCGTGGTGTAAACATCCAGATCACACCGGGAGAGATCGTCACCGTCGTAGGGCCCAACGGATCGGGCAAATCATCGCTGCTGCGCGCACTCATCGGGGCAATCTCGCCCGCGTCGGGGCGGGTCACGCGGGCCACGGGTCTGCGCATTGGCTATGTGCCACAATCGCTGGCGATCGACGGCACCCTGCCCCTCACGGTCGATAGATTTCTCAACCTGCCGCGCCGCGTCACCCCGCAGGCGACCGTCACCGCCCTGGCGGACGCGGGCGTGCCGGATGTGGGCCAACAACAGTTGAGCGCGCTGTCCGGTGGACAGTTCCAGCGCGTGCTTTTGGCGCGCGCGCTGCTGCATGACCCCGACGTGCTGATCCTCGACGAGGCGACCCAAGGGCTGGACCAGCCGGGCGCTGCGCAATTCTACCGCCAAATCGATGAGGTGCGCCGCACGCGCGGCTGTGCGGTGCTGATGGTGAGCCATGATCTGCATGTGGTGATGGCCGCGTCCGACCGCGTGCTGTGCCTCAACGGGCACCTGTGTTGCGAAGGCACCCCGCAGGTCGTGGCCGACGCGCCGGAATACCGCGCCCTCTTCGGCACCGGCACGCAAGGGGCGCTCGCGCTCTACCGGCACGAGCATGACCATAATCACCACCACGATCATGACCATGACCATGACCATGACAACCCGCACGAAAAGGTAAGCTGATGTTCGATGATTTTATCGTGCGCGCGGCCCTTGCGGGGCTGGGTGTGGCATTGGCGGCGGCCCCGCTGGGCTGTTTCGTGGTCTGGCGCCGCATGGCCTATTTTGGCGACGCCACCAGCCATGCGGCCATCCTTGGGGTCGCACTCGCGCTCGCCACCGATTTGCCCGTGTTTGCGGGAGTTCTTGCCGTGGCGCTGGCCATGGCGCTCCTGATCAGCAGTCTGGCGGAACGGCAGGTGAGTACTGATGCGCTTTTGGGCGTGTTGGCCCATGCCGCTCTCGCGCTGGGGCTTGTGGCGGTGTCATTTATCGAAGGGATACGCGTAGATCTGGAGAGCTATCTGTTCGGCGAGATCCTTGCGGTCTCGGTACGCGATCTCGTGGTGATCTGGTCGGGGGCTGCCTTGGTGGCCGCACTTCTGATCTGGCGCTGGCAGGCCTTGCTCACCTGCACGCTTTCCCCTGATCTGGCCACGGCCAGCGGCATTTCGGTGCGGCGCGAACAGCTCATCCTGACGCTGGCGCTGGCAGTAACAGTGGCGGTCGCGATCAAGGTCGTGGGCGCACTGCTGATCGCCGCAATGCTCATCATACCGGCCGCGACCGCACGCCCCTTTGCGCGCACGCCGGAGACGATGGCCGCCTGGGCGCTCGCCGCAGGAAGCCTTGCGGCCTTGGGCGGTCTCTATGGCGCATTTGCGTTCGACACGCCCGCGGGCCCCAGCATCGTGAGTGCGGCGGCGGGAATGTTCGCGTTGAGCATGCTCAGCGCGCCTTTCATCAAACGCTAGGTTTCTTCATGCGGTGCATGAAATGCGACCTGCATCATTTTGGTATCAGGTGACTTTCGAACGGACCTTATACTTGTCCACATCCCATAGATCGTTGTTCATCACATCCGCGATGATCGCCACGGCAGCGCTGATATCGCCACTGTCGAGATACATCGGCGTAAAGCCAAAGCGCATGATATCGGGCGCGCGGAAATCACCGATCACGCCACGGTCGATCACGGCCTGCATGGCGGCATAGCCTTCGTGAAAGCGGAACGAGACCTGTGAGCCGCGCTGCGCGCTATCGCGCGGGCTGGCCAGGGTGAGGCTCGGCACATCCCGCTCCACCTGAGCGATAAACTGCTCTTGCAGCTCGACGGAGGCTGCGCGCAGCTGCGCCATGTCCACGTCCTCCCAAAGCTCCATCGCCACTTCGAGGGCGGTCAGCTGGATTACCGGCGGCGTGCCCACGCGCATCCGCTCGATCCCTGCCCCGGCTTTGTATTTCATCTCGAAATCAAAGGGTTTGCGATGCCCCAGCCAACCGCTCAGCGCGGGCTGTACCGTATCCGCCAGATCGCCCCTCACGTAGATGAACGCTGGCGCGCCCGGCCCACCGTTAAGGTATTTATACGTGCAGCCGATGGCAAATTCACACTTTGATCCTGCCAGATCGACCTCGACTGCACCGGCGGAATGGGCCAGATCCCACAGCATCACCGCGCCCTGGGACTGGACTGCCTGCGTAATCGCCTTTATATCATGCATGCGCCCCGTACGGTAATCCACCTGCGTGAGCATGACCACGGCCACGGTATTATCTACCGCACCCAAGACATCCTCCGGATCGACCGTGCGCAGCTCGTATCCCTGCTCCAGCAACCCCACCAGCCCTTCGGCCATATACAGGTCCGAGGGAAAATTGCCCGTATCACTCAGGATCACACGTCGGTCCGGCACCATCTTGATGGCGGCGGCAAGCGCCTGAAACACCTTGAGCGACAGCGTATCACCCATTACGACAGTGCCCTGCGGCGCGCCGATGATCCGCGCGACCTGATCGCCCACACGGGAAGGCTGGTCCATCCAGCCCGCGCCGTTCCAGCCACGAATGAGCATTTCGCCCCACTCGTCGGTGAGCATGGATTGCACCCGCGCCGACACCGCTTTGGGCATCGGACCAAGGGAATTACCGTCAAGGTAGATCACCCCGTCGGGCAGGATAAATGCGTCTTTTTTCAGGATATTGGACACTTAAAGCGCTCCTCTGACATGCCATAGTTCGGGGAATAATTCTACTTCCAACATTTTGCGCAGATAGGCCACACCCGCCGTGCCGCCAGTGCCGCGTTTGAAGCCGATGATCCGCTCGACGGTGGTCACGTGGTTGAACCGCCAGCGGCGGAAATAATCCTCAAGATCCACCAGCTTTTCGGCCAGCTCATACAAGTCCCAATGCGCGCGCGGATCTTCATAGACCCGCTGCCACAGGTCCTGGACGGCGCGCTGCGCGGACCAATCCGCACGGCCCGGTGCTCCTGCCATATCTGCAGCTTCGAACCGCGCACACAGCTTTGAAATCGCCACCTGATAGAGGCTCGGCTGCGCCAACTCGCCCTCAAGCCGGGCAAAGGCCTCCGCGCGGTGTTTGTGCAGCTTCATCAAAGCCTCGTTGCGGTTGCCCAGCAGAAATTCGACCAGCCGGTACTGATGTGACTGGAAACCCGACGAATTGCCGAGGCTGGGGCGGAAGGCCGTATATTCGCTGGGCGTCATCGTGCGCAAGACGTCCCACGCGCTGTTGAGTTGCTCAAAGATGCGCGCCACCCGCGACAGCATCTTGAAGGCGGTCGGCAGATCAGCCGCCGTCATCGCACCCCGCGCCGCCTCCAGCTCGTGAATGACGAGCCGCATCCACAGCTCCGAGGTCTGATGCTGCACGATGAACAGCATCTCGTCATGGGCATCCGACAGCGGGTGTTGCGCGTTCAGGATCGGATCGAGCCCGAGGTAATCCGTGTATGACATATCCGCCGAGAAATCCATTTTGGCACCCTGAGAGGCATTGTCGAAGTCACTCATGGCCGCGTCCTTTCCCTCGAGGTGATCGTCCCTCTACCATAGCGCACCGGCGCGCGCCACAAAAGCTTTAAACTTGAAGCAATAGACTGCGCCCTCAAGGCATCAAGACACGGACGGCCGGCATCGCAGCGATTTTGGCGACATCCGCGTCATAGATCTCCGACATGTCCGTGACCGTGTCTTCGGTCCAGCCGGGCATGTCCAGCTCTTCCTCCACCGCATCCTCGATCGCGTATTTATCGAGAAAGGCGGCGATGGCGCGCCGCTTCTGGTGCTCCGACATGACCGGGTGCGCCTTGAGATAGTTGCGAAAGCGATCCATCCCCTCCGCACTCATGATCGAGCTGAGAAGATCGAAGCCGCCGATGATCTTATCTCCATCCGATAGGCCCGCCATTTGCCGGATGATATGCGCCCAGATCAGTGGCGTATCCTCATTGCACCAGATGGTGATCGGTACGTCCGGCACCGCCTCACGCAGCAGGTTAATGGTATCCGACCAGACCACGTCGCGTGGATCCCGCTCGCCCCAAAACGCCGCCGGGTCCTTATGCTCGGCCTTGCCGTAGAGGATCGGAAGCAATGTGGCGGGATTTCGGATCGCCATGAAAATCTCGACCTCGTCGCGCTGGAATATCTGCGCAATGCGCATCATGCGCACCGGAGCCGCGGGATAGAAATAGCCCTGCTGCACGGCCGTCTTCGGCGTGCGAAAGAAATTGGCGTCCGACAGGATGACGCGCTTAGCCTCCCCCTCATCGAGAATGGCGTCCATGAGCACTTCGCGTGCCATATCTGAGGGCGGCACATTGACCATCGCGTTCAGCGTCTCGCGTAAAATCCCGCGATATTTGCTGTGCCCGGGCACTTTTGTTCCATGCACGGCAAAGTCTTCCGCATTGCGCAACAGGCACTTCATGAGCCGGTCTTCCTCGGTAAAATGCACCCCCGCATGTAAGACCAGTTTCATCGTTTGCCGCCCACTTACTCTGATTACTTCAGCCCGTGTCTAGCAGAGGTCTAAATCCGACAAAAGGAGCATAAAAGCCTCTTGCGCGATCTTTACAATCCGATTAAACGCCCCCTGAGTGCCCCTATAGCTCAGCTGGTAGAGCAACTGATTTGTAATCAGTAGGTCCGCGGTTCGAGTCCGTGTGGGGGCACCATTTACGTATCCAGAATAGTCCAAAGACATCCAATAAGACCTGTGTTATATAGGTTTTATCGAGATCGTTAGTCCAATGCTGTTTTATAACATCCAGCACCGTACCCCCTGATTGGGGGTATTATTGGGGGTACGATGAAATTTGGAAAAAGTGCGTACCCCCACGATGCCCCTGAGCGACATAAAGATCAAAAACCTCAAAGCTGATGAAAAGCCTTACAAGGTAGGTGACTTTGAGGGCCTGTTCATCTTGATCAAAGTAAGCGGCTCAAAGTCATGGCGCTTCAAATATCGAGTCGACGGCAAAGAGAAATTACTCGTCATCGGTGACTATCCCGCGCACAGCTTGGCACATGCGCGCAAGGCGCGCGATGCAGCAAAGGCGTTGCTGGCGCAGGGCATTGACCCCAATGAAGCCAAGCAGGAAGAAAAGCGCATAAGAGAAGCTGCGAAAGGTGAAACCTTCAAAAAGCTTGGCGACGCATTTTTGTCCAAGCAGCGCATCGAGGGAAAATCCAAAGCGACGCTAGACAAGACGGAATATCACCTCAAGCTTGCTAACCAAGATTTTGGAAACAGACCGATAAACGAGATAACTGCGCCGCTGATCCTAAAAACCCTGCGCAAAGTAGAAGCCAAAGGCAATTATGAGACAGCGCACCGTCTACGCGCCCGCATCGGCTCGGTGTTTCGTTATGCAGTCGCCAGCGGTGTTGCTGAGCAAGATCCAACCTATGCGCTGCGTGACGCGCTGATCCGCCCTACCCGCGTCCGCCGCGCTGCTATTACTGATCCTAAAGCATTGGGCCAGTTAATGTGCGAGATTGACGGTTTCGACGGCCAAGCCACCACCCGCATCGGCTTGCAACTGCTAGCGGTGCTCGCCCAGCGCCCCGGCGAAATCCGTAACGCGAAGTGGTCCGAGTTCGACTTTTCCAACAAAATCTGGGCCATCCCCGCAGAAAAGATGAAGATGCGCCGTGATCACCTTGTTCCCCTGCCCGATCAAGCCATCCCCTTGCTGGACGAATTGCGACGCATGAACGGAAACGGCGAATACCTGTTTCCGTCATTGCGCACTTGGAAACGACCGATGTCGGAAAACACGCTCAACGCAGCCCTGCGCCGCATGGGCTACTCTGGCGAAGAAATGACCGCCCACGGGTTTCGGGCCAGTTTCTCGACGTTGGCAAACGAAAGCGGGCTTTGGCACGCGGATGCCATTGAGCGCGCATTGGCCCATGTTGAGAAAAACGAAGTTCGAAGGGCATATGCGCGGGGAGAACATTGGGAGGAGCGGGTGAAGCTTGCAGGTTGGTGGGCTGGATATTTGGAAGAGTTGAAGACATCATAAGCTTTGGTTGGCAGCTTAAAGATTGCCAAATTTTTGTGATCTGGAATTTTGAAAATGGAACTTTTCAATAGAAAAGAAGTTATCGAAAGGTTATTGTCGCTACTGGATATTCCGCGACCTCTGCTCATTTATGATCACGCACAAGGGATTGGCCCCTATGATCCTGAATTTTTCGACAAATATTGTATCCGCCGACAAGATCGAGAAGAATTAGCAAAACAAGCGCTAGATACGATGACTGATGAAGAGCTGTGGGAGCTTCGCGGGTCTCCGGGTCGACTCGATAGCTTTGCACTTGAGCATTTGTTGTTTGATCCACCACCTTGGTACGCGGGCGGCTTTGGCGGTAAGTGTTTACAAGCCCGACTATGAGCTTTGGGCAAAGATGGACTACTGGACACTGGATGAAGCAACCTGCCTGAGCCTCGGCTTCAAGCCAGAAAAAATGCCTCTTAAAAGTAGCGTTGCCCAATCGCCTTATGATGCATTGAACTATTTTAGAGATCGGCTTTCATTGATCCAACGCGCGCCAATCACTAGCAAGCTCAATCACGACGAGGTTTCGCCAAACGCATTCGTGGAATGGGCAGAGGGCAAGTCATTGGAGATGCCAGTTGAATTGGTCACAGCGGTCAATGCTAATAAGACGCCTAGACGGCCCAAGATGTTAAACAGCGTCGATAGTCGCCAACACGATAGCGCAGTGAAAGTGATTCTAGGTCTTTTAGCCTACTATGATGGTTATGCGGGAGGCGCGATCACATCCCAAATGAAGAAAGATGTTTCCTCTGGCCTAGCCGATCTCGGCCTTAACCTAGATCCGAAGACGTTGGTCAAAGTACTGGGCGAAGCGGTCAATTCTCGTAAGCGATTCGTTGAAGACCAACAGAAAAGAGATAGTAAGGACATTTGACAGTTCATAGATGGAAATAGGCAACCTATTCCCTCCTGTTCCCTCCTCCTCCCTGACAGACTAAAACAATCGCTGTTGGTCTCATTGCATCTGATTAAATGTGATGGAGACCAAAAATGCCGTATAGCTTTCCCCAAACAGGCTTTGTCCGCCTTTCCCAAATTCTAGCACCCGCTGGCCCGATCCCCGTTTCGAAGTCCACATGATGGGCAGGCGTGAAAGAAGGCCGCTTTCCAAAGCCGCAGAAACTCGGTCCGCGCACCACCGTTTGGAAGGTCGACGACATCCGCGCGCTTTTTGACGGCAACACCAGCGACGTTGGTCAGTAAGCTTGGCTATGAGCAGATCTTACTCGCCAAGCACCCTCAAGAAAAACAGAGTATATATGGGACTAATCAAAGAACTGCCTGTATATTTGCCAGATCTTCAAGAACAGCAGGCAATCGCCAAATTGTACGCAGACGCAAAAGAAAAACTGGCTTGCCTCGAAGCTAATTACACAACCAAACTCACTGACATCGCAGACCTGCGCCAATCCCTCCTACAAAAGGCCTTTGCGGGCGAACTCACTTAGGGCTAACCTCAATCCATGATTGATGAATCCCCCCGCCCCTCGGAAACCGAAGCCGACACCCGCGCGTGGCGGATCGACCCCGACCTGATCGCCCAAGGTTGGGACGGTCCCGACCGCACAGAGGGTGCCCGCGTCCACCGCGAAGAAATGCTCTGGCCCGGGCGCATCATGTCGGGCGGGGCCACCAACGCCCCCAAACCCGCCGATTATGTCCTGCGCATGAAGGGTCATGTCCTCGCCGTGATGGAGGCCAAGCGCGCCACCCTGCCCCATACCGAAGGGCGCGGGCAAGCCTATGACTATGCCACCCGCATCGGCGCACGCTTTGCCTATTGCACCAACGGCCTACGCTATCACGAGATTGACATGCACAAGGACGTGGAGCGTGAAGTGGACGCCGTGCCGCCCCCCGCCGATCTGTGGGACCGCTGCTATCCCACCGGCAACGCATGGCGCGACCGTTTCGGCCAAGTGCCGTTCGAGACGGACGGCGGTAAGTGGCAACCCCGCTATTACCAAGCACGCGCCATCAACGCCGTTCTAGAGGCCATGTCGACAGGCCAGAACCGCATCCTGCTGACACTGGCGACAGGCACCGGCAAAACCTCCATCACGTTCCAGATTGCATGGAAGCTGTACCAATCGCGCTGGAACCTGTCTGGCGTGCCCGGTCGCGCGCCGCGCATCCTGTTCCTCGCCGACCGCAATATCCTCGCCGATCAGGCCTATAATTCGTTCAGCGCCTTCGAGAATGATGCCCTAAGCCGCATCAACCCGCGCGAGATCAGCAAAAAGGGCAAGATGCCCCGCAATGCATCCGTGTTCTTTACGATCTTCCAGACCTTCATGACGGGCGACGAAGGTGATCTGAATTTCCGTGAGTATGAGCCTGACTTCTTTGATTTCATCATCATCGACGAATGCCACCGTGGCGGGGCCAAGGACGAAAGCACGTGGCGCGGTATCTTGGAGTACTTTGAGCCCGCCGTACAGCTGGGCCTGACCGCCACACCCAAGCGCAAAGGCAACGCCGACACCTACGGCTACTTCGGCGAACCCGTCTACACCTACGCCCTGAAAAGCGGGATAGAAGACGGCTTCCTGACTCCCTTCAAAGTGCGCCAGATGGCCAGCACCATCGACACCTACGTGTTTGACCCCGACGATGAAGTGACAGGCGGCGAAATCGACCCCGATCACGAATACACCGAGGCCGAGATCAACGCGAAGATCATCATTCCCGAACGCGAACAAAGCCGCATCCATGAGTTCATGGACCAGATCAACCCGCGCCAGAAAACGCTGGTGTTCTGCGCCACGCAAAACCACGCCGCCGCCGTGCGCGACTACATCAACCAGATCAAAGACATCGACGACCCGCACTACTGCGAGCGCGTGACAGCCAACGATGGAGCGCTGGGCGAACAGCACTTGCGCGAATTTCAGGATAATGAGCGGAGTGTGGCGACGATCCTGACAACGTCACAAAAGCTCTCAACAGGTGTAGACGCGCGCAATGTCCGCAACATCGTGCTGATGCGCCCTGTGAAGTCGATGATCGAGTTCAAACAGATTGTCGGTCGCGGCACCCGCACGTTTGAGGGCAAAGACTTCTTCACGCTATTTGACTTCGTTAAAGCCTATGAGCATTTCAATGACCCCGAATGGGATGGTGAGCCATTGCCGCCCGATGAACCTGCGTCGCCAAAGGTGAAAGCTGATCCACCAACCGGACGAGGAACGGGGGTAGCGCCCGAACCAAAAAAAGAATCCGAACCGAAGATTACGGTTAAGCTGGCCGACGGGAAAGAACGAAAGATCCGCTATATCGCGACGACCACGTATTTCTCGCATGATGGCAAAATGATCTCGGGCGAAGAGTTCATGGAACAATTGTTCGGCGATCTTGGCGATCTGGTCAGTGGAGAGGATGAGCTTCGCGAAATCTGGAGTAATCCCGAAACGCGGGTTCAGTTCCTCAAGGTGCTCGCCGACTGTGGATATGATGCTGGACGCCTAGAGGACATGAAGCGCTTGATCGACGCCCCGAACAGTGACGTATTTGATGTGCTGGCCTGCGTCAAATTCACCCTCGCCCCTCACTTGCGATCAGAACGTGCAAACGCGGCAAGATCGACAGGGCTAGCGAATTTGGATGGTGAAACGCGTTCATTCTTAGAAGCGGTTTTGTCTGCCTACGAAATCCACGGGGTAGATGAGCTAGCCTTGTCAAAGATCGGTGATTTTCTGCGAGTTAGGTATGGCGGGACCAACGGCGCAAAAAGCGCGTTGGGTGCGATACCTGAAATCAAGCAAGCCTTCATGGAAATACAGGCTCACATTTACGCCCCTTGAACACCAACTGGTGCGCTTATCTACGCAAGGTGGGGGTACGTTTGGGGGTACGTAGCAAGTAACAAAAAACCAAACTCACTAGTATCAATTACTTAACGAATAAATGTGAAGACGTGTGGGTCAAAATTACAAAGTAAAAACAATGGCTTGAAAGCTTTCAGGGCTGACTACTGCGACCTAGCTTCGATCTAGCGCAGTATAAGTACCGTATTTGCATCCGGTGCAGCTCTTGTTCAACATCTTTTGTTTTCAGTAACTTAAAGAATGTTTCTGAGTGTACTGCAGCGGCAGCAACGCTGCGCGCAGGAGCGGCGAATGCGCAAGGTCGGGATGATCATCATAGAGAGGGCGGAAAGTGATCACGACTTCATGCTGCCACGGGATTTGTCACGAGGCCAGGTGCAAAGCGATAAGCGGGGCACCGCGGCAACTGCATTTGAGCAACGGCTAGTCGCGATCCTTTGTACGCGGCTGCATGACACTGCCTGCTTACGTGAACTGGTGCGGTTTTTCCGATCCGGTGTTGATTTGGCGTTTGATTTGGGTGCGGGAGAGCGCATTGACCTTGACCGCATACGGGAACGCTCAGTAAAAATATGAAATACGCGTGTATGAGTATATTTATAGCTGCGATCAAGTGCGATACCGTCCGTAAAAATTTGTGCCGAAGTCGGCTATGCCCAAGCGCCGACTGACCCAAAACGGCAGTTCTCAGAGTGTAGCTTTGCAACCCACTAGACCAACCTTTCGCAGCGGCTTGCGCCTGGCAATTCCCCGACGCGCCTGTCATCATCTCTGGAAATAGGAAGGACCACCGATGATCACCGAGATTGTTACGTTCGAGATTAAATATGAGATGGAACGCGAACGCGTCGTAACCCTCTTCGAGGAAAGCGCCAAAATCTGGCGAGCGCATCCCAAGCTGCACCGGAAGAACTACCTTTATGATCCAGTGGCCGGAATTGCCGGAGGTGTGTATACTTGGGACAGTGTTGCCGACGCGCAGGAAGCGCACGGAGAAGCGTTTTGCGCACGTGTCGCCGAGACTTTTGGCAGCACTCCCCGCTTTCAGTACTTTGAAACCCCTGTTGTAGTCCAAAACAGCCCGACACAGGACTGAACAGCTGCAAAGCCCCTTTGACGGGTATCGCCCTTGAACGTGACGCAGTCCGCGGCCTTTTGAGGCGTGAGCGCGCTTGAAAATCAGCATTGCTTGTTGCTCTTGCGTTGGTCTGGGAAATTAGGCTCCAAAGCTTTGCATTTTTCACCCTGCTGGTCACCGTCGTCGAAAGAGAGAACCGTTCTTCGTCACGGTTTGCCGACTCAGGGCCGGGTCAATTGTCGTGACGCAGCACAATTCGTCCATTACGCTCTTTCTCAGAGCTACCGATGCAATCTGAAAGAGCAGGTCATGAAAAATCTCGCGTGTATAATTGCACTGACACTTTTCGCAGGTAGTGCGATGGCAGAAAATGACGTGGGCATCACCAAAGACATGCTCTCGGTCATCGTGCCTACCGAGAACGGTATGGTCGCGGTCGACAGAATTCAGGACACGAAAAACCAAATAAGCGGAGAATGGGCCCTGACATCCCGTCGCTGTCCCGATTTTTGCATTCAACCCCACAGCCCTGCGGAAGGGGTGACTACGATCGGCGAATTGGAACTGATCGAGATGCTTCAAGACCCTGAGGCCGTGGTGCTGGACAGCCGGACCCGTGACTGGTTCGAGGGTGGCACGATACCTGGAGCGATAAACATTCCCTATACCTATATCTTGGACGAACTTTCACAGTTGGGGTGTGAACCGGATTTCGATGGCTGGGATTGTGCGGCAGCAAAACCCGTAGCGCTATTTTGCAATGGAGTCTGGTGTGGCCAGTCCCCTACCGCGATCCGCAACATGGTAAAGGCTGGCTACCCCGCGAACCGCATTTTCTATTATCGGGGCGGCATGCAGATCTGGCGTTTGCTCGGCTTGACCGTGATTGGCGGCAAATAACGGCCCTTACCGGGCCTTGGCGCAAAACCCATTCAATGTACGCTCCCAGCCGAAGGGTACACCATCCATTTAGGACGGAGAACGCCAAGCCGCACTCCTCCTGAGTGCTGAGTTAATACGCGTCAAACCAGCCAGCGCACAAACAGCGCTACGATCAGGCTTGTCAGCACAACGTTAAGTGCCATGGCGATGCCAGCATAGGCCCCTGCCAAAGGGTTTACCTGAAATGCGCGGGCTATTCCAATTCCATGTGCGGCAACACCGGCGGCAAAACCTCACGCCCGCCAATCGGTGATCCGCAGTAAATTCATCAATGGCACTACAGTCACGGCCCCTATGATCCCTGTCAGAATGACCAACATTGCTGTCCGTGCCGGCATCCCTCCGGTTGCTTCAGAGATGCCGAGAGCCGCGGGCGCGGTCGTAGACTTTGGCGCCAACGACAGCAGGATCTCGATCGGCAGACCAAATGCCCGTGCCAGCAGAGTGGCCAAGCCTGTCGCGACGATCGAGCCTGCAAGCAAAGCCAGTACGATCGGCGCTTTCGAGGTCAGGATTGTGTCCTGATTGTCCCGAAGCGGTAAAGCCAATGCCACCGTCGTGGGAACGAGCAGGAAATGGATAAATTAGGTACCCTCGAAACAGGTCATGTAGGTGTTTGATTCCACGGTTTGATGGTGTGATCCTTTCTCAGGAATGGAAGGAAGCATTATGGGACAAGTTCGTCATGGTAGCGCCACGCACTATTACCCGGCAGGGTCATGCGCAGCATGATCCCGGGAGGGCACGCACGCCGTCAGAGCTGCTATACAGCGATCCATTGCCCGGCAGGGTATTGCGAAGCAATGTCCCGAGAGGGGCAAGCTTCGCTCGCGCAGTTGAGCAAGGAGCTGGGCATCAACGCCAAGACTGTCGCGAAGTGGCGCAAACGCCAGACAGTTGAAGACCTGAAGACCGGGCCGGGCATTGCAATGCCAAAGCCCCGCGCAGTTACTTCTCCCAGCAACTGGCAGCCCAACAGAATTCCAAGTGTCTGGAGCATAGTCTTCTCTCATTAGTTGGTATTCCAAGGCACTCTGCCGCCAAATACTTTCCAGAGCCAATGGAACATTCTGCTCTGAGGCAGCAAGATTATGACGCGCCTTCACAAGAGTTGCCCGGCGCGATCAGTCTCACGGTGGCAGCGGGCTAGAACTATGGCGAAAAAATCAGTTCTGAATCTCCGCTTTCGGGAAGCTGCATGGCAACGGTCAAACGACAGCCCAAGGTCTGCTACCGGGATGTACCGGCTGCTTCACCCAGCAGGTTAGACTGGGTCTAGTATCAGTTGCATATGGGAGAAGTAGCATGGCGAGGGTTGAGTTTGATGAGCTAATGTCGATTTGCATTATTGGTAGTAACCGCTCGATTGGCACCGCCTGCCTGATCCCGGCTTTTTGATCTAAGAGACGTGTTTAATGACGTCGTTAACGACGTGTCTTAGGCGGGGTGTGTGATGCGGGGTGAAGTTCTTGGGTTTGAACGCCGGCGGCGGTGGAGCGATGATGAGAAGATCGGGATCGGCTGGTGCGGCCGCTCCATGAAGACCTTGTCGCCGCTGATTGAACGGATTGAGGCTGACATCATGTGCAGCGACCTGCTGCACGCAGATGACACCCCGATCCGGGTGCTGGACCGCTCAAAGCG
>Ga0307978_1000268_pt1 | contig 44978 bp, 30 predicted proteins | sample OrgLakmetage1056_FD_203151 | JGI IMG/M metagenome (GOLD analysis project Ga0307978, IMG submission 203151) | Saline water microbial communities from Organic Lake, Antarctica - #1056 | ecosystem: Environmental > Aquatic > Non-marine Saline and Alkaline > Saline | place: Antarctica: Organic Lake... | reverse complement strand
CGCGAGTCTCCACAGTTGGCCACCAACGCAAAGGGCCCCTGAGTTCCATCATACTGCGTGTGCGAGAAAGAAAGTGAGTGGACGGGAGAAATCGGCACCCAAGCGACTCTTTCAACGCTACCAATATCAAGTACTTACTATAGATAGAGTACACGCCGTCGTACCTCCGTGTAAACTGTCGTCCTTATTGCCACAAAAGAAGCGCTTCAATCGTCCATTTCTCCAAACTCCTCGTCGGTTTACTTCTTGAAATGTAGGTGGATGGTCTTGTGCACCAAAGCGAGTCTGCGCATTGTGAAAGGCATTGACATAGGCTACTTTTAGTATCTTTTGCGGGTCCTTATTGCATTTGTCCTTTGCCACAGATTGTGCCGTCTCTATCAGAATGTGCTGCAGCAATCCTTCGGAACAGTACTCCGAGGCCAACCTACCATCGTGTCCATCAAAGACACCCGCAAAGGCAACCAAAGGTGTCTCTAATCGAGACTGACAATTAGCTATCGAAGTGTACAAGACAAGATACAAAACAAAATCAGAGGGCCGTATTGAATGATCATGTTGTGTGCGATACACCAAATTCTTACCAAGCTTTGGCTCTTCCATCTTTCGACAAAAGGTTGAGCAGTCTTCGCCCTTTCGGACAAATGATACGGACGCAGCTTGAGCAGTGATTCCGCCATGTCGGTCGCTGCTAGCAATCTTTGCTTCAGGGTATTCCTCGCTTTCGAATACCCAACGCGTTGACTCTTTTTCTTTGTGCAGGATGGTGGTGGTGGGTTTTACACTCGCAGTTGGCGGCGCTTCTCTGGGCGCTGAACTATTATGGCAGATGCTCTTCTCTGTTGGCCGTTCTGAGTTCTGACTTATTACTGGACAGACAATTGGTTGCGGTCTTGCATGCTTCGAGGTTTCCGGAGGACCGCTTTTCTTCTCTTTTTCTTCGCAGATGACGCTGTTATGGGCAGGTTTCACTCGCATGATGGATGAGCTTTCTCTGACTTGGAACGATTGTACTGTAGATACTATTCTCTGTCTAGCCTGAATTTGCTGATGCTATGGCGATGGTCAAGGTCAAGGGTCTCTGCGTGCTGTTCTCGCTTCTCTTCAGGTCGTACCTGGTATTCTCTGAAGTTCGCATTTTTTAAAGATTTGTGGAGTGTGACAAGGCCTGTCGCCGACCGGCCAACTCAAAAGCGATAAATGAATGGGGAACGCGCGGTCCATGTCAACCTCACGTTGTGGGATCTCGTTTGGAATGGTACTATTTTGAGAGAGTGCTCACAAAACATATTCGCATGTCTGTTGCCGATTCACAGCAAAATACTGTCTGCCCATGCCTGGTATAACGGTATAACAATCTTGGGCAAGGACGGCATTACCTCCCTCCTATTGCGGTTGCCCTGCTTGCGCTCTTTTTGGAGAAGCGTTTCATTATGTACGACAGTACTTCTAAGGATACTCGTCCGATCCCCTTGTCTAAATTAATGGTCGGACGAATGCGTTGGGCGCGACAACCTTGGACCGAAAAGCGGAACTACTATTAAAATCCATCCAATTCATCGTCAATACCGGTACGAAAGGCCTATGTTAGGAAAACATCCAAGTAACGTGTCATTCCTCCATCAACGCTTTTTAATTTTTTATTACGGTTCGGTAGCTTTACGTCGTAGTAGAGAAAATCGCCGTCTCAGTCTTTCGGAGAGCTAGATACATCACTACACGGTCCGTCTCCAGAATTCGCTCGAGCCTTTTATAATGCAAGTCCTCTCAGTGTCTTGCATAGCCATGCTTTGTCGTGGGCACTATTGTGTCGACCCACTTGATTGCAGGAGGCAATATATGCTTCAAATCGACAGCGACCACTGTCGACATTCACTCACACGAAATAAATCAAGCGGACGATGTTGGCTCCTCTTCTTCCTTCAAAACTAGCGAAAGAGTTTCCTCGCCCGCCCACAACTTGTGCGTAAGACGCTGATTCCTCAAGAGACGACCTCCACGACCATACAGCAAGCCATTCTCCATGGGTCGCAACCACTTAGCCGTCCAATTGTCCTTGGTATTTTCCGGCCCTTGACACAGTGGCAGCGTATGCACCGTCAACATTCCGTGAAGATTTCCAAAAACGACATCAGTAAGGAGTCGATCGCCCACCATACACAGCTCTGCTGGGTCTTCCATGGCAAAGTGCCGCAAGACTTCTTGGAGACCCCCCGGTTTCTTTTCCGCGTGTCTTATCACCGCAATACCGAGAGAGGTTTCAATGGCGGTAGCATCGGCAAAATCTAGGTCGTCTGACGTCGTTCCAGCCGAGTTACTCAGAATAGCAACTTTATTGGTTCCAAAGACCTTGACTGCATCTTTGAGGCCCCTGTCAGCTGCAGGGTGAACGACGTTTTCGTACGGTGCCGTCAAGGTGTTGTCCTTGTCAAAGACGACGGCGCGAACCCCCGTCGAATACAAGGCGGTGTAGTTGAGCTGGGAAATATGAGCCACCGACACAGATGGGACGAGTAGCGATGGATGCCGAAGCACCGTCGCCAGCGTGATGAGGGCCTTGGTGTTGATGGATTGCACCATGGTGTCTTACTGTCAATGGGCGGCCTTGTCAGTGTCAGCTTGTTGGATGGGTTGGAGAGGCTTGCAATTGCGCGCGAAAATACCCCTGCGGGTCCCGCTCTCTTTCGTTCGTGGAAGAGCAAAAAGACTTCGGGAATTAGATTAGGCCCAAGGACACAGGCGGTCATCATTCGACCTGGTAAGAATGCAAAGCGAGAAAAAAACTGATTACTCTCACAAACCAGAGGTCATTGTCAAGAAGATCCGGGACAAGCGCCATGAACACTGTGCAAAAGACCAAGGCAATCACCACGGACCATGCGCCCGTGGCTGTAAAAGACCGAAGCAGTCCGGCGTCTGCTTCGCCGGTAGAGACTTATGTGAAGGAAGCGACCCCCACTGCTGAGAATGTAAGAAACGTCAGTGTCATCGACAAGCCTTTGGCGGAAACGCCCCAAGAATCGGTAGAGGTTCCCGAGGAAGCCCCTGTCGAAGAGCCTATTGTAGAGCCGTCTACTGAAGAGCTCTCTGATCCAGTCGAAGAGGCTTCAGAGGCGGCGCCAGTCATCGAAGAACCAACACTAGAGACCGAGGAGGTGGCGCTTGCAGAGAAAGTTCAGGCTGTACCAGTTGAGATAGACGCTATCCAAGAAGAACCCGTGGCAGTTGAAGAGCTGGATGCAGTCCAAGAAGAGGTCGATGCACCCCCTTCAACAGCCGACGAGCCGGTGGAAGTCGAGCAAGTGGGGAAAGACAACGAACCATCGGTTGAAGAGCAGCCAGAGCCTCCAACTCGCGAGGAAGAGACCATGCCTTCACCGGAGCCACAAGAAGAACAGGCACCCCCTCAGACCGCCGAAGCAGTCGCTGGGCCCGAATCTGAACCAGAAATGACAGAGGAGGTACCCAAAGAGGAGCCCCCTCCGGCTGTCGAGACGGAAAGTGCCGCCGAGGTAGTCGAGGAGGCTGTCAAAGAAGAGCCGACAGAGGAAGAGCCTATCGCAGTAGTCCAAACGGAAACTGCAGAAGCCGCGCCTGAACCGGAACCACGAGAGGAGCAGGCATTCCCACAGACCGCCGAGTCGGTCGCTGAACCCGAATCTGAACCTGAAATGACTGAGGAGATAGCCAAGGAAGAGCCCACTCCGGCTGTCGAGATGGAAAGTGCCCCCGAGCTAGTCGCGGAGGCCGTCAAAAAAGAGCCTGTCCTGGTGTTTGAAACTGAAACGGCAAAGGCCGCGCCTGAAGCAAAACCGCAAGAGGAGCAGGCAATCACTCAGGCTTCCGAAGCAGTCGCTGAATCCGAAGAAGGACTTGAAAAGACTAAGGAAGTAGCCAAAGAAAAGCCCACTCCGGCTGTCGAGACGGAAAGTGCCCCCAAGGTAGTTGAGGAGGCTGTCAAAGAAGAGCCGACAAAAGAAGATCCTATCCCAGTAGTTCAAACTAAAACGGCGGAAGCCGCGCCTGAACCGGAACCACAAGAGGAGCAGGCACTCCCCCAGACCGCCGAATCAGTCGCTGAGCCCGAATCTGAACCAGAAATGACTGAGGAGGTAGCCAAGGAAGAGCCCACTTCGGCTGTCGAGACCGAAAGTCCCACCAAGGGAATAGTGGAAGCTGTCAAAGAAGAGCATGTTCCGTTGGTCCATACTGAGACTGCCGAGGTAGTCGAGGACGATGTCTCCGACGAGGAAGTAATCGAGGAGTACGAGGATTACGAGGAGGAGATTGTCGAAGAAGAGGTGATCGACGAGGATGACATAGACGAGGAAGAGCCATCTGTGGAAGAGCCCGCTCTGGTTGTTGAGACAGAGACTGTTCTGGCTGCCAAGGAGGTCGTGCACATGGACGAAATGAACGATGTGGCGCCCGACGTCAAGGAGGTACCCGTGGAGGAGCCTGCTGCGGCAGCTGATGCAACAACCCTGGACGGACTAAAGGGTGAGACACCCGTGGAAGAGTCTACTCCGACTGGCGAGACCGATGTTGTCGAGACCGATGCTGTCGAGGCAGTGGACGAGACGCCCGTAGACGAAGTAAAGGATGAGTCACCCAGGGAGACTGTCGAGGTAGTCGAGGAGGTAAAAAGCACACCCGTGGATGAAGAACCCACGACGGCCCCTGAATCCGAAAGCCATGCAGCTATCGAGGATGCACCCACGGAAGAACCAATCCCTGAAGAGGCCGCCGAAATTGACGAACCAGAGACGCCTGAGGCACAAGAGGAAGCGCCCGTACTGGAGTTGTCCACGGAAGATTCCGCACAACAATTTAAGCCAGAGTTTGCTGAGGCAGCAGAGGAGTCGATCATTGAAGCACCGAAGGAAGACGCTAGCCAAAAGGAGACGGAAGAAACGCTTGTCGACAAAGTGAAAGGAGAAGAAGTTTCACCAGTCGTCGTGCCTGAAAGTTCTGAGGTTGTGGACAATTCGACCGTGGAAGAAGCAAAAGAAGAAGTCATCGAACCCAATACAATTGCTACTCTTTCAGTAATCAGTGGAGACTCCACAACGAAATCGCCTCAAAACGAAGACGCACCCCCAACCCCTGGTACCAAGAAGGAGCTTGTCATTCCCACTCTAATTGCGGCTAGTGTAGCTGGCGCTGCCGGGCTAGCGATCAATGAAACCTCGGGCAGTGAACGGTCATCTCCTCTTAGCCCAAAGAAGAAGCTAGCGATCCCGGGCATTTTTGCTGGCTCCCCCGAGGCGACAACAACACCCATGACGCCGAGAACACAAGCCAAAAAGAAGCTCGCCATTCCAGCGGTCTTCGTCAAGAAAGAATCCGAAGGCGCCCCCCAGGAGGCACCAAAGACACCCAGTAAGAAGAAGCTCGCCATTCCAGCGGTCTTCGTCAAGAAAGAAGGGGTCATGGACGAGACCCAGCAAGGACCGCTATCACCCGGCAAAAAAGTCGCAATTCCTACCACGTTTGACGAAACTGTGTGGAAATCCCAGAAACAAATGGAAGAAGAAGAAGCAGACAGGAAGGTCCAAGAGGAAGTTGAGCTGCGTGCGTTGGTAGCCAAGCAACGTAGAGAAGAGGAAGAAGCAATCCGGCTGGAGGAAGAGGAAGCAAGCAGGAAGGTCCAGGATGCTGTGGAAGAACGTGCGTTGGCAGCCATAAAACGCAGAGAACAGGAAGAAGCGATCAAGAAGCAACGTAAAGAAGAAGAAGACGCGGTCCGGTTGGCGGAAGAAGAAGCAGACAGGAAATTCCAGCAGGAAGTGGAAGCACGTGCGTTGGCAACTAAGCAACTCAGAGATGAGGAAGAAGCGATCAAGAAGCAACGTAGGGAAGAGGAAGACGCGATCCGGTTGGCGGAAGAGGAAGCAGACAGAAAATTCCAGGAGGAAGTGGAAGCACACGCCTTGGCATCCAAGCAACTCAGAGATGAGGAAGAAGCGATCAAGAAGCAACTCAGACAAGAAGAAGACGAAGCAAACAGGAAGGTTCAGGAGGAAGTGGCAGAACGTGCGTTGGTGGCCATGCAACGCAGAGAAGAAGAAGACAAGGCTCGCTTGGAGGCAACTCGTCAGCAAGAGCAGAGAGCGAAGAATGAACTAAAAGAACAGATACGACAGATTGAATTGCAGTTGGAAATGGTTAAGAAGCATAAAGCCGAGCAGGCCGAGGCCGACGAAGCGCCTGCGGATACCCTTGTTGCCGCTTCTGCTCCAACTGTCGCTCCAGATGAGACTAAAGAGGAACCAGTGGAAGGAAATGAATCCGTGGGTGCAGGTGCTTTCTGGGCCATGGACCAAGCTGCGGAGCCTCACGTGCTGGGTGAGATTGAAGCGGACGTTCCAGACGATAAAGTCGATTACAACGAGGAGCCATCGCCACTTGTTGAAGAACAAGTTGAAAAAATGGCCGAAGAGGAGCAGATGCCAGTGATCACGGATAAAGCTGATACTATTCTTGCCAGATCCATGCCAGCTGTCGAAGAGCCGAAAGCAGTCAAGCCTACACCGATCGTCGCAGCGCCCGTGCTGGTACTAGCCTCTACTACCCAGACTGTAAGCCCCAACACGAGCGTGGCAACGGGAGAATCTGCTGCCGCCGAGCCTCGTGAAGTATTGAATACTTCAAGAGGTATCGAGCTACGTGAAGAATCGCCACCAATCCGGCAACGCAAGGAAACTCGTGAGTTTGGCACCTCTACGACGTTGGACGAACGGGCCAGCTGCGGTTGTACCATTATGTAAGAGAGCGTCGGTTCCTTTAAATGATTCCACTTAGTTAATGACAAAGCTCCACGCAGAGCCAGTAGTAAATATAGCGATTGTGTTATATTCATACTTGTTATACAGATTGACTGTATAGACTGGGCAAATATAGTCTCGCTCTAGTCGGCGCTATTTTGTTTACGTGTCTACTCAAGTATGCGAATGAACCGCATGCACTCAAACGCGGTATCCGCAACTCAGGTAGCACCCAGCAATTGCGTAATAGGTGAACGAGTCAAGAATCGAGCAAGACATGCGGACGACTGCTTGCGTGGTTGGGGGTTCCCAGAGAGACCAACCGCAGGTGCGAAGACCCGCGACGAGCCCCTTCCACACGAGGAGCTTCATGGGGTTCAACTCATTTGCCCGTGGCGGCAAGTAGAAGAGGATAATCCCATTTTTCTTGAAGAGCCAATCTTTAAGTAGCGCTTGAACTTGACGTTGTTGCCGACGACAAGAACGTTACCATGCTTGAGAGACCCCTTGGCAATTGCACACTCAATGGTAGCCGAAAAGCGCAATGGGTCGTCCACAAGCTCTCCATGGCTGATGAAGTGGTCAACTGGTGCAGTCGAAAAGTCAATCCCGGCAATAGCAAAAACAGTTGCGTGCGTCACGGTGCGATAGAAGGAATCGGGAGGCAGGGTCGGGACATGGCCCGTCAACAGACAGCATCGTACCTTGCGGTGGCCAGGGGGGCCAGGAAAGTGGTCTTGGCCTTTGACGGATTTCTCGCCGCAGAACTTGATACGACGATGATCAATGGTGGACATGCCATTGACATATTCGCGATACTGTAAGAAGGGATCAATGTTGTTGTTGCGAGCGACCGGAATGGTGCTGAAAGCGTCCGCCATGGTGCTGCTTCGTCGGCTCGGCGAAATATGGATTGTCGAGAGCGCAGCGCAATGCGATTTTGTCTTTCGCGCCAAAAAGCAAGCTGTGAAATCCGGAGAAACCATCATGCAAAACGACTGACTAGTCTACGTATGACGAAGGACGGAGGAGGCCATTATTATTGATGCCGTACTTCTATTGAGATTGATGGTAGCCCAGCGCTTTTTTAATAATTAGTGGTAGAGCCCGTAATTGAATCATGTCTTCAGCGCCCCCTTCTTTGGCGGTAACCCGAGACGAGAAGAGCGCCATTCACGAGGATGAGCACCATGTCGCCTTTACCAACTCGACCGTCGATGGTGCTGGAAAAGTGGCGAGAACTGCCAGCGAGGCTCTGTTCAATGAAGAAGTCAATGCGCGAAAGAATGCCAAGCACAATCCGATATTCCTCATACTAATCAATGGATACTCTGCCGTGACAGTCTTTGCGCTTCACCTCATTTCTCTTGAAGGTCTCGTGAGTATTGCCCTCTGCATCAGCTTGACGATTTCCATCTACCACAGAGTGGATGACAATTCCACGTTCGACGGGTCCATTATGAACTGGACTTTACTTTCGTTTGCCATTATTACCCCTCTGTCGGCTGCCGTAAGCATGGCATTTAGACGCCGTGAGCAAGCCTTGTCCGACATTGCCAACATTCGAGCAACGTCGCTGGAGATTTATGCAGCGCACGCTGGCTGGGACTGGGGATGGAAAGATGACGACACTGGCCGGGATCGATCTACTGTAAACTGGATTGATCATTCCGACAAGGTTCTCGTGCAATTTTTGGGGTTGTCTGAAGATCTCACTCGTTGGCTCACACTTCCCACTACGTCACGCGCACGGCACAAGGTTACTCCTTGGGGCAACGCCGAAGCGCAAGAGACCCGACTCGTTGCCATGAAGCTGTACGAGTCAATTGTTGTTAGATTCGGGCATCTAGCAGATTTGTGTGAAATCTTAAAACGAGAAGGCTTACCTCCCAACGAAGCCACGCGTATCCGACAATATGAACGTTTCATCTTGTCGTCGGTTGAGAGATTGCGAATGGTCAAAATGTACCGGACGCCACAAGCCTTGAGAAGCTTTGCGCGGCTCTTTTCCGTCTTTCTTCCGCCGTTTTATTCACCATTTTATGCGCAAATGGCAACAGAGCTCAATTCGCTTGGCATGGCCGTCGCGTTTGCGGTACTCACCTCCGTTGCCTTGACTGCCTTGTTTGAGACAGTTGCTCAAATGGAGGATCCCTTTGTCGATCTGAGCGTTTTGGATGGCGTTGCCGTTAAACGCGATCTCATGGATGACTTCAAAATACAGATCCTGGCAATGCGACGGCACTTTTTCTCCGGTGCACCGGCCTTTCGGGAAAAGCCTGGGCATGTAGTTCGGGTAGAAGCGCAAATCTCGACCGTGCGTCTCTTGTCCGAATAGCTTCGCTATTCTCTACTCTAGCTATCAGGTACAGATAGTATCACGGGTATAAAAGAAAAAGGCTCCTTCTCAGCTTACAAACGAAGGCGCAATCGTCCGTTAAATACGACGGTTACAAACTAGTATATAAACCTGTAATTAGCATATACAAACTAGGCTTGTTACACTGATCACTCCAAGACGCCGGAAAAGGGATTGAAGGAGCAACCCGCATGTCGAATCGCATCGATAGCGATCAGAGCCCGTTCCTGTTGCTGTGCCAGCTCCACGTAACGCCGATCCATTAGTCTTCCGCGAACATCACGGCTGCGTTCTGCAATCTTCTTTTGAGCTTGCTTATTCTCCCAGCGTGCATGATGTCTCTTTTCCTTGGCACGGAATGCAAGAGACATCCGACGACGGTCCTTACAGTCCTTCAAGTAGTCTTCGACATCGGAATGCGCAAGGTTATCCAGCTGAAAGTTGTTCGCATCCGCTTGTTGATCTTGGACATGCTGCTCCTTTTCTTCAATCCTTTGGATGCGTGCTTCCTTGCGTCGGTATTCAAAAGATGTCCGATCCCTCTCGGCGCATTCCATTTGGTATCCTTCAACGTCCTTTTGGTCCGCGACCCGAAGCTCTTCATCCGCGTGTGCTTGATTTAGCTCCTGGCCGTGTAACTCTTCTTCCACTTCCCGATGGTGTCTCGATTCTTTGCCACGCAATTGAAAAGACTTCCGCCTCTCTTCTTCAAGCTTGGAAAGGTACTTCTTGGCGTCCTCTTCACCTGCCCACTTGAGAACCAGCGATTCGGTCTCCTGCTCTCGGGAAATCGTCCGTAACTCTTCCATCACTTGAGCATGTCGAGCTCGCTCTTGGTTCCGGCGGGCCAGACTTTCACGACGTTCCTTTTCGAGTTGACGTTGATAGGCTTCCGCATCCTTCTCTCCGGCCCACTTCAACTCGTAGCCAGCATGCTCTTCTGCCATTGCTTTCGACTCCATCTGGGCAGCTCGTTCGCGCTGGTTGCGTCCATCAAGATTGCGAGCGGCAAAACTTTTCCGGCGTTCTCGCTCAATCTTTCTTTGGTAGGCTTCCGCATCCTTCTCGCCGGCCCACTTCAACTCGTAGCTCTCGTGTTCTAAATGCAGCGCCTCCGAATGTAGTTGACCTTCGACTTCCCGCTGACGCCTTGCATCCTTGTTGCGGTTGGCAAAACTTTCGCGGCGTTGCTGTTCCATCTTTCTTTCGTAGACTTCTGCATCCTTCTCGCCGGCCCACTTCAACTCGTAGCTCTCGTGTTCCAAATGCAGCGCCTCCGAATGTAGTTGTCCTTGGACTTCCCGTTGACGCCTTGCATCCTTGTTGCGGTTGGCAAAACTTTCGCGGCGTTGCTGTTCCAGCTTTCTTTCGTAGACTTCTGCATCCTTCTCGCCGGCCCACTTAAACTCGTAACTTTCGTGCTCGGCCTGCTGAGCTTCCGACCGTTGTTGAGAGACTATTGCACGCTGGCTCGAACCTTCCTGGTTCCGAAAAGCAAAACTCTTGCGTCGTTCCTCAGCCATCTTTTCTCGATACGCATCGGCGTCTCGTTCCCCAGCCCAATTGAGTTCGTAGCTTTCGTGTTCAGACAGCTGAGCCGCAGATTCTTGCTGTTCTTGTTCTTCTCGCTGCTTACGCCCCGCCTGATTCCGACCAGCCAAGCTCTCCCGTCGTTCACGCGCCAGCTGCTGTTGATACGCTTCCGCATCCTTTTCGCCCGCCCATTTGAGTTCAAAACTCTCGTGCTCTTGCTGCAGTCGGTTCGACTCTAGCCTCGCGTGCGTTTCTCGAATGCGATGAGCGTCCCCGTTGCGAAAGACAAAGCTCTTGCGGCGCTGCATTGCTGCGGTACGATTGGCAGTTTGGTGCGCGACACTAGCTTGGTGACGCTCTTCAAAAATGGCTTGCTCTTCTTCAATGCGCTCTAGTTCCATCTTGTCTTGGCCGACCCTGTTGTTGGCACGAATCTTGGATCGGGCTGCAATGGAGTGTCGGCGTCTTTCATCCTCCTCCTCCTTGAGGCTCTGGTGGTGATCTCGGTAAACGGCCGACTTGAACTGTGATTCCTGGTCTACACTCTGCAACACAACCTGACGCTGGACTTGCTCGTGTCGGGCCTTGCCTTGACTATACTTGGAGGAGAGTTGGCGCTGCAAGGAAAGCATCTGTCGTCGGTTCTTCTCGGCTTCTTGGTAAAAGGACTTCGCTTCAAGTGTATCTTCACGCCACTCTTGGCGAATCTTGGCCGTTTCCTTGGACTTTTTGCGATAAGATTCGGCCTTGGCTTGACGGGCCGCGTTCAAGGACTGATTGACACTGGCCGAAGCCACGTTGATGGCGTCTTGCGTCTTTTTGACGAGATCACGGCGGAATGGTGACCGAGTGGGTATGGTCGAATGACGAGGAGGTTCTTTGGTGGGGGGAGAGAGCTGCTGGGGCGAGTTGTGGTCCGTGCTGGTATTTTCTTTTTCCTTGGTAGTAACCTGACTGCCAATAATCTTGTCAAAGGGACCACTCGGAGTGCGTAGACGGCTCTCGAACGAATCCTCGTCTACTTCAAAGAGTGTATCAATGGCGTTTGGCTTGGAGGAAATCGACGAATTCTGCGAGTCAGTTGAATTCTGCTCAAAGCCTCTACGAGGCGATGGAGAGTAGCTCAAGCTGCTCTCTGCTGCATCTTCGACGACGACGTCTCCAAAGACGAGTCTGGCTCTCGCTTTTTTCTTTCCAGTAGATGGAGGCGGTGCGGCGTAGATGCTATTACTCGACTGCAGGAGAAAAGCAAGGGAAGCGTTAGTAAATGTGTGGCATTCGCTTATCGGTGCTTGACGGTTCGCCGCAATGACAAAACATTCTTACCATGATGTTGCGAGACGAAAGGAAGCTCAATCAAAGAGCTATCGGCAGCTTTATCTAAGTCCTTGGATGAAATCGTAGACTACAAGAGGAAGTGCTCTAGCTTGACTTTGGACAGGCAACAAGGATTGTTCTCACTGTGTCAACGCCCGTCTCATTCGTTGTTTTATTGTTGGATCATCGTCGTTTCGGGTTTTCGACGGTCGCGTAAACAAGAGAGGGTGCGACACTATTTCGTGCGCTATTTAGGACCGTTCTAACGTCGATGCGCGGCAGGCGTCGATTCGGATGAGTCAAATAATGAGTCAGGTTGTGGTGGTTACTTAGTCAAAGCTCGATCAAAACGAGAAGTCGGACAAGCCTTCAGCCTTTTTCAGGACAGTCGTTAACAGTAAACTTACTTTTCAAAGGCTCCACATGGCACTTTTTTCCGGGATCAAGAATGAAATTGCTCCTCCTGTGTTCCGTAATATGATTATTGATGATAAAATGTCAAAAGGGTTGCCATTTTGGTGGATCATTGTTGCTCGGCTCTTGGAGACGGACAAAGGACGTACGGAAAAATCGAGGCGACCCCAACCAACCAAAAGATTTCACTCGTATCTAATCTTCTCATCGCAGCAGCCGTCGATCGATCGACCGACACCACACAATAACAGCAACAGTTGTTTTGTAACGCTCTCCCCAACAAAAGGAATAACAGTATCAACATGGCGTGCGCCGGTAAAGTCAAGTTCTTTAGTGAAAAGGGGTTCGGTTTCATTACCCCCGATGATGGCAGCGAAGATGTCTTTGTTCACTTTTCCGCCATCAACAAGGATGGTTTCAAGAGCCTCAACGATGGCGAAACCGTCACTTTCGACAAGAACTTTGACGACCAGAAGCAAAAGTGGTCTGCTGTCAACGTGACTGGCCAGGGCGATGGAGAACCCCGCCGCAGACGCGATGACGACGGTGGTGGCGGCCGCGGCGGCGGCGGAGGATGGTAAAGAGTTCTCTTGAATATATTTGAGTTATGAATGGTGTCGGAAAAGAAGTTATCACCGAGCATGGTAGCGTGCGTAGTCTACTACTGCGAGCTGGGATGGTGGAGGTGTTCTGTCCATGATTCGTAATCAGATCGTGTCGTTTTTAAAGCGCTATAAGTTTCAGTTTCGCTGGGAAATCAACTTTTTTCTATAGATTGTTATCTGTGTACTGTGTATCTACTTTAACGCTAGCTAGTATATGTGCGTAGCCAGCAGTAGAGGATGCACTAACCAATCTGAAGATGCGTGCCTGTCAAGCAGTAACCGCACTTCGGAGCTAGTCTAGTTTGATGGATCAAAGCTAGAGCGCCCCTCTCGTTCTTGGGCTGCTGGCTGCCCTGCCCCCATACGACGACGCTTGTAGCGTGTAGCCGACTAGTAAACGACAAGCGAGAAAGATAGGCTGTCAGCGGACGAAGCAACAATAGAACCGATCTCTATGCTTTCCACACACTCCCACTCATATCCATACGGACCCATCTGTCCTCTCATTCATCCAATTTAGTTTAGGCTCGGGGACAACGCTACGCTCTACGCTTCGCCGCTCGATCGTGCTCGCAACATCAGCTCCGTCCTCTATATCTCGGGTTCATTGGTTCTCAGTCAAATAACCTGTTTTGCGAGTCAGGCATATTTATTTACTTAGGTCACAGCTTTAACTAAACGAGAAGTTGGAAGGTAGAGAGACACAAAAACCCATTTACTGTACATTGTTTACGTTCGACGAGTTCTCGTTCTGGATGCTCCACTTGGCACCTTCTTTCGGGATCAAGAAACTAGACTGACTCCGCCTCCGCCCACAACAACAGGACACAGTAGTAGACGAAGCATTTGCCCGATTGCTATGCGTAACTAATTGCAGATCTTAGGGTTCATCGCTACTCATCACTCATCAATGCGTTCCAGAAGATCCAGAGGACACTAAGACACGATCGACTACCGTACGACGTTAGTATGCGGCTTATCTAGCAAATTTGCCACGTCGACCCCCTTTTCTACGGTGGAATCCGTAGGATCTTCGACCTTCGCCACCTGGCAAAGACCGACATCGTAGTCGTCACCTTTTCCCGGTCGAGTGGCTCTGGTGCATTCCAAGCAATCCCATTGCAATTGCGAAGACCGATAGGATCGGACAGGAGTAACTGTAGTGTTCGGCCTCTTTCTCCTTCCTTCTGTAAACTATCTCTATCGGAGAACTCTGCCAAGCTTGTTGTTGTTGGGTGAATGCCAAAGAGTCCCTCAGTTTTCAGTTTGTGAGAAAAAGTTAATACACCACTATGAGTCCTCCCGACTCCACCGATGGAAGCGTGGCTAATAACAGCAACAGCGCTACCGAGGAGGAAAAGGCTGCCATGGTAAATTCTCTTGGAGAGGCTTTGGCGGGCATGAATATGGCCAACACGACGGGTAGCTCCTTCGGAGCTTCGCCGGGACAGCCTACAGCTCCATTTTCACTCACTCATGGAGCGCATGCTGATAACGATGGATGGGGAAACTATGCGGTAGCCGCTCAAGCGGCCTTTCCTGGCTCGGCTGGAAAGCACGATGCTGCTCCATCTCCTGCTGTTGTCGACAATTCCCACTTGCGAAACGAGAGCATCGACCTCTTTCTCTCGCAAAGTCCTTCGCAGACTCTTGGAGACGATGTCTTCAAGTTTAGCCATCCCAACCTTCCGGCACTTGGTAGTGCTGGAGCCTCTGGAGACGAAGATGCTGCTGGGGGATTTCGTTTACCGGGTCAGAATCTGGCTCCGGGACTTTCCAGTGGGTCCAACAAGGCCACGAGTAATAGTTACGGAAACATGATGTCGGTGCAAGAGAACCCTCGCCGCCGTACCGAGTCACCCTCGTGTTCAGCGACTGGAACAACCACATCCAGCCGCTCCGTCTCGCCGTACGCTAACAGTGACGCGGGTAATCGCGGTACCATCCATGCCTACCGTTATGACTCACATGGACCTGGTAATATGGGCATTACTTCCTCGATGGATAACAGCGCTTCTCGAAGCGGCCAACCTTCGTTCGCTGAAGATGATGGTTATTCCAACGCGAACGGCAGCCTGTCGCATGGACACGGTTCGCACCCTAGCTTGACGACTGTGGACTCGGGACACCGTTCTCCCTTTGCAAAGGACCGCGGTACTAACCTGATTGGTGGAGTGCTTAACAACTCGAGCAGCAGCAGTGGCGGCAGTCCCTACGATTCAGGTTATGATCGTTCCAGCTTTGCCGAGCAGGCACCTGCTCCTCTACCAGCAGCGGGTGGTGCCAATGGACAACAGCCGCAAGTTCTCTACATGGCCGTGCCGTCTCCTGATGGACGTGGACAAGTCTTGCAGCCGGTGCAGATGGTTCAGCTCCCGGGTCAAAAGAACTATTCATACGTTATGCAGCAGCCAGGAGCCGGAGGTGTGGTATCTCAGCCAGTCATGGGCGACGCTTCGCTACAGCAGCATCAGCCCTCGATGGTCCTTCCGCCTCTCCCCAACCAGCAGTCGAATGCGGACTATGGCGGGAACTTGAATGGTGGTGTCGTTGGTGGTAACGAACCACGCGGTGCGGACCGCAGCCGCGTGTCGGGTGGTTACGCCATGGACAATGTCAATACGAACATCAATCGCCAGTACGATGTTTCAGGAACCCATGACGGTTTCACCAAGTCTCTTCCTCGGTCTTCGTCGTCTGGACAGTTCCAGACGACGACGGCCGGTGATGCTGGTTCCTTGTACGCGTCGCCTCAACGTCCACCTTTGGATGCCTTGTTGGGCCAGGTACGCCGTCTGTCGCGTGATCAAGTTGGCTGCCGTCTTGTCCAGCAAGCGCTGGATGAGGAAGGTCCCATGGCTGCTACGCTGATCCTCAATGAGGGTCTCCCCTTTTGGGGTGAAGCGATGGTGGATCCTTTTGGGAACTACCTTTTCCAGAAGATCCTTGAAAAGATTACCGCCGAGGAGCGCATTATGCTTCTCAAGAGCGTGAGCATGCGTATCGTCAACGCAAGTCTGAACCTTCACGGTACCCGAAGCGTTCAGAAGGTGGTGGAACTCTGCGCTCTCGACGAGCAGAATTCCACCCTGGGTCCTTCAGAGGAATCTGCGGCTGACATTCTCACCAAGGCGCTTGCGCCTGCTGCTGCCCGTCTTTGTATTGACAGCCACGGTAACCATGTTATTCAGCGCATCTTGCTCAAGCTTGGTCACAAACACTCCAAGTTTGTCTTTGATGCTGTTGCTGCCAGTGTTGGCGATGTCGCCCGCCACCGCCATGGATGCTGTGTCATTCAGCGTTGCCTTGACTCTCCGCGTACCGAAGCTAGGTCCAATCTTGTGGACCGTATCGTTAAGAAATCTTTGGAACTGATGCAGGACGCGTATGGAAATTACGTGGTGCAGTACGTCCTTGACGTTTGCGCGGATGACCACGTCCAGGCAGTTTGTGCAAGCGTTGTTGGCAAGGTCAACTTACTTGCGATCCAGAAGTTCAGCTCCAATGTTATGGAAAAGTGCCTTGAGCGCTGCGGCGATAGAACCAAGGAGCTTTATATTCAAGAAATGAGCAACCCCGACCGCGTCCGAGAGTTGATGATGGACCCGTTTGGAAACTACGTCGTCCAGCGTGCTCTCTCTGTTGCTACGCACGCTCAGGCGGTTCGTTTGGTCGAAGCCATGCGTCCTCATTTGATGAATGCGCAGACCACCGGACCGAATGGACAGCGCAATGGAGGGGTCCGCAACACGGCCGGTGGCCGACGAATTATTGCTAAGATCTGCCGCCGTTTCCCGAACTTTACCTTGAATGAAGTCGGATCCCCGGACGAACTCTACGGTGGTCAGAACAAAGGAGTTCCGCGTCACCAGCAGGGCCCTGTTATTGCCTCTGGCTACGGACAGATGGCTGCTCATCAGATGGGCGCTCAACAGATGAGTGCTCAACAGATGGGTTCTCAACAGATGGGTTCTCAACAGATGGGTTCTCAACAGATGGTTTCTCAACAGATGGGTGCTCAGCAGATGAGTTCTCATCATCATATGGGGGGCCAGTTGGGTGTCCAGCAGATGGGTTCGCAGGTGGGTGCTCCACAAACGTCGTACTACGGCGGTGGACATATCCCCATGCAGCAGCAACATCAGCAACAGTCCTACTACAACGTCGGCGAGAGTTCGTACTACGACCACTTTGCGACTGGTGGGCACGGCGCCTATCAGGGCATGTAAACACCCAGCTCCTTCAAGTTACACGGCTGAGGAAACTTGTTTGGAGTCTTAACTTGAAGCACCGTCTGTGCTTACTGTATTAGAATACAATTCGACCGTCGTCTCTGCTTGCGACGACAATGTACGATGATTCTGTTTGAGCTAATTATTGAAAAAAGAAGATTTAAAGAAGAAAAGAGAAAAATAGATGATGATTGCGGCCAAGGAAGAGGTGGATGGCGCAACATAAAGATACTGGGAAAATACCAGCATGTACTAAATGAGAAATTCTTTCATTACGCAATTGTTGTAGCCTCTATTGTTTAGGTTGTAATGTAGTGTTTGAGAGAAACGCACTGAGATAATTGATATTTGTAAGCGAGACAATATGTTACTTTGGACATTAGAATAACTCAAATAGGCCCGACAGCGAAGCGCTCTTCTCCCCAAAGCTGATCGTCGGTTTCCAACCAGTCTTCAAGAGGCACCACGATTTCTTCTCCGTCATTCTCTTCTGGGTCGCCACCGTCAGCACCAGCCTTGGCCTCAAAGTCTTCCCTGATTGAAGCGACACACAAATCTTCAATCCTGCGACTCACGGTAGCATGATTGAGTGGACGCGGCAACAAGTCCAACAGCCGTTCCTTGGGTTTCAACGATCGCGGCATGGCATGACCCGCCCGAAGGTGCGTATGTGGTATCACACCCGCTCGTGCCGGGTGCGGCACCCGATCGATGCAGAGTCTTCCACCGCGTCCCACACGAGGCCGGTGACGAAACCGAAAGGTTGGTAAGGCATGGGAATCAATATAGGTTGTCACGTATGGAACAGCACCCTCCCAAGACGTGGTATACGTCTCGCGAGTAATTAATGGATGGACAAAGAGTGGAGCGGGTTCCCCGTGGTTCCGCCCCGCCACGACGGTCTGAGCAGCCTTGAAGTTGACCCCATCGACACCACCCAATCCACCGCTACCGCTACCACCCAACCCCAAGGATGATCGAGCAGGCGCCGCAGGTGCTCCAGAATCAAAACCCAACATGCGGACCCGCCGCGCCTTACGCGTGCCACCGCCCTCGAAATAGGTTGGTACGTTAAAGGCGCGCTTGACGCTGGCACGGTCGGTCGTTTCCGACACCCGGGGCGCTCCCGTCGTATCGACAATATCGTACAAACGCTGTTGAAACAGGTCGACTTGCAATTTGACATGCTGACTGCTCAGTACTTCGCGTTGCTTGGTCAACTCCAAAATGGCCCGGAGATTGTCAAAGTCCGCCCGCAGTTGTTTCATTTTGCGGTAGGAATCCATATCGTTTTGGCGTTTCTTGCGCAACTTGTACTTTTCCTTTTCACGGGGTCGAAAGACCAAGTGTGGGTTCGTATCGTCTGTTGAGGTGACGGGCCAAAAGCGACGCAGCAAGGGTCGTTTCAGTTTGGATCGTTTCTGGAGCCAGTACGTGTAGACATCGTGTACGACTTGTTTGGCCGTCACGACACCGGCTCGACCCTTGGTGGGGAACATGGGATAGAGACTCGGAATATCAGCGTGTATGAGATTTTCTGCCTTGTGGGAAGTCACAATGGCTTCAAAACCAGTAGCCTTTTCCAAGATGTCCAGCATGCGCTCAAAGATCGGCAAGGTGAGTTGTGGACGACGCACTAGGACGGATGCAGTGTCCTTGTTGGTATCCACCGACGCTGTTTGACAAGCTCCACCAAACCTGGTATTGTTCTTGAGCCAATTTTCATCTTCAGTATCCGCCACATACTCTATCGACTGAATCCGTTCTTCCGGCGATGGTCGATGATACCGCACAAAGGAGCGAGGAATGTGATACGTGGAGGCGATATCACGTTCATAGGTTTCTACCGTGTTAATGTGAGGGACAGGAATGTCCAACTTGATTTTGGGTGCCACCAGCGGGGTCTGTATAATACGCAACGAATGCAAGCAACCAAATCACGGTGAGTCTACCACGAGTCCATTGGATGCAGCACCTCGACAGCTAGCTACCGTAGCGCCATGCCATGCCATGCACTTACAGCAGTGGCAATGATTGGAGCAAGTTCCTCGACGGAAACGCTCTGCACGTTCCCTTCCATATCTTCGTAAGTTAGCCGATCATCAGGATGTCGGATAACGGCCACCTTCTTGTAAACGTTCAACGAAGGGGCCGCCCCTGGCAGCTTGCTGTTGCCGTGGTTGCTCATGGTCCCTTGCTCTCCGCTGTCTGCTTTTTGTGTGTGTGTCCATACTAATACTTTTTGATCGGCGGAATCTTCCCGCCACGAAGTTACAGTAGTTATTGAGTATTAAAGCAGCTGTCACTAATTAAGCTTATTTTAGACTTATCGTGTAGGGAGTCAGATATACTCATTCATTGGTCGCTCGAAATTCCCTCAAAATCAGCAGACTTTTGAACCTTTTGAACTTTTTTTTTCACGGGACGTCGAAGCAGAAACCTCCGGTATCGTACGATACCAAATATCATGCAGTAACAAATCTCTACATATTTCTGCATATGCTTGCTTGACCATAGAAGACCAAGATACGGGCAGTAGAAAGATGGACTACGCTGCAGGGTCGGGATCCAATGTCTCCTTTGCGGGTAATCATGATATTCTGACGGACGACGACGATTTTATGCAAGTCGGTGCCGCTGTGATTGAGCATAGCGCCCATTTCGACGACGAAGAGAGCAGTCACAGCGAAGGAGATGACCAACTGGGGCCCATGGAAGGAGAGAACCAGAATCCCAAAGAAACGAAGTATACCAAAGGTTACGTGAATGCATCAGTAAGAACAGATACGAAGCTTCGCACCTCATTGAAAACCGATCTAGCGACTGGCATTCAAGGAGGAGCTCGAGCGCACAAGGCGTTGGTGAGTAATTCCGTATGAGGAAGGAGTGAACGTTTGTTGGGTATCTGTTTGCTGAATACTCTAGATGGATGTCGCGTCTCATTTATACCCACCTTGATGTTATCTTCCAATCAGGTTCGGCCCAATACATCGACTCTCGCTCGCAGTACAGGTTCACGTCGTCGTCGCAACGTCTTGCACATTTTCAATGGTGCCGCCGACAAGGTTGTGGAGGCTACGAATCACACCGAGGATGCCCTGGATAATCTATCTATACACGGGCGCTTGCAGGTCTCATCGCGTCAGATGAGCCATGTGAATCAAGACACGGATATCGAGCAAGGTAATGGCGAACAGAAACAGTTTCGCCTGGAAGCGGTCAAGACCTCTTCTCATACTCCTCGCGTTTTGAAATGGTTGGGCTTTGGGGACGGGGGATTGAGCATTTACGAAGAGTCGCCTGGAGTGGCGCCCTTGACTTCCTGCTGGGGTCTCAACGTCAACAATTTCGTTATGAAGTACTTGCATTGGACGCACCGTAGTTCGTTCGGGGCGGTTTTCTTGTCGGCGGCCGTGGCGTTTTTTTGTATTACCATTTTCTTTGCCCTCTGTATCTGGGGGCTGGGTAAAGCCAATCCATCCTGTATTGGTGGAGTGGACTTTGAAAGTGACTTTTTTGTCGACGCCTATGCGTTGAGCTGGACTACTTTTAGTACTGTGGTACGTTACCATCGATGCGATGTAACGACGAGAGAGATTTGAAAGGGCGTCTCTTTTTGCTAAATCTCTCACGTCTTTCTACAGGGATACGGAGCCATCTCTTCCGGAGTTTCTGCCGGTGAACCTGATATCAAGAAATGCACCGGCATGACCATTATTGTGACAGTTGAAGCATTCGTGGGCATTCTTTTTGGCAGCATGTGTGGCGCGATTCTCTTCGCCAAGGTCGCCCGTATCCAGAGTTTTGCTCAAGTCATTTTTAGTGACCCCATTGTTATTCGTTACGGTTCTGGTGTCGTGACGGAGAGTGACGATGCAAGTGATGACGGTTCCTCTTCCTTGGATACGGACATTGTTCACATTCAGTGCCCAGTTTTGGAGTTTCGAATTTGCAATCGACTGAACTCAACTAAAGGAGGAGAGATTATCGACGCGTCCCTTAATATCGTCGCAAGTATCGATGCCAGCCAAGCTTGTGTAACCGTCCGAAATGCGACCAAGCGAAGACGCCGAGGAAGGAAGGGAAAGAAGCGTGGTCCCCGTCAACGTGGTCCAGTCCGTCAAAAAGATCTCCACCCGAATGATGCAAATCCTAAAGCAACGCCTCCTGTTCCACCTTACGATGTTGCGCCTGTAATAAAGCGAAACAGTTCCGAGGATTCGCTGCAGTCCTTGGCGAAAAACAATGGTGCTGTGCAGAGTGTAGGAAAGACACATCAGGCGTTTGACGAAGACCCTACTGGCCACTTGGTTCCAAAGCGAATATTTTCCAAACTTGAGATTGAATCGCCCGATCATCCATTCTTCAAACGAGTCTGGATGGTTCGGCACACGCTGAATCATTACTCGCCTCTTTTGAAAACTCACGCTCGAGAATTGGTGAAGCAGAACAATGGCTACTGGCCCATAGAGCTCAATAGCCACGAAGGAGTTCGAGGGGCGATTCACTTTGATCAGATCCTTGTGAGCCTGTCGGGGACGTCGAATGCGGATGCCAACTCAGTGTATGGACAAAAGGTGTACGACTTTATTGACATGAATGTTGGTTATCGATTTGTCAACCAGTTGTACCGAGACCCAATGGATGGCAGTCTTCGGGTGGATAATGACCTTGTCAATGATGTACTGGAGCAGTCAGGTGGTGGCGGGGAGCCTTTCCAAAGGGAAGATGGCGAGAAGATGAATATGAATGAAATGTTTGTTTTGTAATGCAGCTTCTCCAGCGTTGTCTCATTTCCTTCAAACCCCAATAGAGCAGTGGTTGTATTTTTGCTTACGGAGCGATGCGTCTTTTTTTAATTATAAATAAAGACAGGAGTAGTAATGAATGGATTTTAATTATCAACAGAGAGCACTGTTCGCGATTGAATGACAACGTGTGGTCTAGATACCACCACCACCATTGAGACTGGCTGCGAACGAACATTTGGTTGCAGAGTGTACCAACTGACAGGGTTGAAAGTATCATACCCAAGCCGCCCACGGGCCGTAGCAAAAGGTGGAAAACATCAAACCCAGGTCGTCGCACATTTTCCATAAAGAGTTAGTCGGTTTGCTGGGGCTGATTCATGATTGCCAGCTCTATTGCTTCGTCGCTCGACACTGGCTTGTACGATTCCCGCTCGTTCACTTTCTTGCGCGGCTCTGTCGAGATAATGAGTGACAAGCCGCAGAATACACCCACCATGCCCAGAATAGTCCCCCAACCGGGTGGATCAAGACAAGCGCTACCAACTGCAGCTTCCGCACAAGTTGGATAAACCCCCATACCGAGTAGTCCAACCGTCAAAATGGCTGCCGTGACTGGCTGCAGCACCGAATACCCCATGACCAATGTCCCCGTCACGTGTTGATTGGCCCATGTAATCATGGAGTAACTCATTACGCTGACAAAGACAACAAAGTACGCCATGGCAAAAAGAGCTCCGGATGGAAAGTGCCATGGACCAACGCAGTCGGGGCATAGCACTGCCATGGTACCAGAGGAAAGTGACACTAAAAAGGCCGCAACGGCCATGAATCCAGCAGCAATTGTGTAGGACCACGCCGTGACTGTTAGCGATGGGTACAGGTTCAAGACTGCTTTCGAGAGAATAATGTACAAGGAGGTACAAAGACAGTTGATGAAAAAGAAAAAGCTGCCCACCAAGACGCTGGTCGCACTCGTCGTTCCAACAACGTCATCTGGAGCAAGATTATCCACGTCGTCCGCAACAGCTTTGGTCGATAAGACCACCATGAAGGCACATCCTGCAAAGGCCACCAAGACGCCTGTTATTCGCCGCATGTCCGGCGCCTCCCAACCTAGGCACATGCAAATGGCTGCCGTCAGAATGGGCTGACTTGGCTGCCAAACTGCGGCCGCGACCGATCCCGCAAGCTTGAGGCCAATAATAAAAGCGGCTTGGTTACCAAAGATGAGCGCACCCAAGATAATGAAGCGTTTGATGTGGCTTGTAAAGCTCCGGTTGTGGCTCTCGTTGTGGTGATTGTTATTGTTCTTGGAATTCTGCTCGTGTTGCTTTTGTTGTAGAAAGACACCCAAAAACAAGAGGATACTAGCAGCAATCTCACGATAGAGAGCAAACGCCAAGGGATTCATAGAGGGCAAGCCCAAGCCCCCCACGACAGATCCGAGACCGAAAAAGACTTGGGCTAGGACGAGGCACGAGTGTACCACGCGATGCGACGGCGACGGCGATGGCCCACTGGCTGCCAGCGATGAGCTGGATGAGGGCCATTTTTTATTCATACTGCACAGCTTTCACCTCTCTCTCACTGGTACGAAAGATCAGCTAGAAACTCCTTCGGATCGATGAGAACAGGGTATCACGGGGCCGAACGAGTCTCTTCGGGGTCCTAATAGTCTCTTCGAGGTCCCATACCGGTCTCTCCATTGTCTTGTGCTTGTTTTACGCTTCCGTTACAGTACCGGTAGTTTTTGGTTCTGTGCAAAGATACCTTTGTCGTTCGGTACTCATTTAGTTCTGGAAACCCGGAATTCAACTGCCGACCATCGACGACGAACGACGATGGCGGCACAATACCGGTACTGTAACGGCTATTCATACAGCTACCGCCAACACTTCAAACAAACCATGGCAACTACCGCACCTTCGACGGCACCTACCGCCTCTGGCCCCATCTATGTCGACACGCAGCACGAAGATCTCGTTCATGACGCTCAGATGGATTACTACGGCGCCAAATTAGCAACGGCCTCTTCCGGTGCGTCCCTCTCGCCGCATAGCTTACGTTCGGCCCCTTGTGCTTTCCTCTCACTCTCTCATTCCCTCGCTCTACAGACCGAACAATCAAGATCTACAATGTTTCCGAGTCGTCTTATGAGCTCTCCGCAACGCTGCAGGGTCACGAAGGACCCGTCTGGCAAGTCTCTTGGGCACACCCAAAGTTCGGAGTCATTCTCGCCTCTTGCTCCTTTGATGGTTCCGTATTGATTCACCGTGAGACCAAGCCTCGCGAATGGTCCTTGCTGCACGCTGCTCGCAATCTCCACGAATCTTCCATTAACGGCATTGCCTTTTCGCCCCACGAATACGGCTTGCTAGCGGCAGCCGCCTCGTCGGATGGCCGCGTGAGTATCCTGGAACACGAGCCCAACAACTCGTGGAACGTGCAGTACATTCAGGACAACAATCTCGGCGTCAATGCTGTCAGCTGGGCACCGCACGGTGCCTATTATGATCCCGCACAACCGGACCGCGTCGAAGCGCCGCGTCTCGTTACCGCGGGTTGCGACAACAAGATTCGTTTCTGGGTTCGTGACGAGACCACTGGGTGGACGCAAGATACGGCCACGGATGCTGGTTCGGAAGATGATGCTGTGGCGCAGCATACCGACTGGGTGCGGGATGTCGCGTGGGCGCCGTCTCTCTTGCCCAATCAAAACATGGTGGCTTCGTGTTCCGAAGATCGAACTGTTTTGATTTGGAAGCAGAGTGGACCAGGAGAAGCGTGGAAGCCAACGGTGCTGCATAGATTCGATGCGCCCGTGTGGCGTGTGAGTTGGAGTGTGACGGGACATTTGTTGGCGGTCAGTAGTGGTGATAGTGACGTTACCTTGTGGAAGGCTGGGCTGGACGCAAAATGGACGCAAATGAGCTCTGTGGAAGATGGTGCCGTGGGTGCGCCATCTCAAGGTTAGCTTTAGTAATACAGTAATGTCCGGCGCCGTTTCATACCGTACCTATTCAATCAATATGAATCATGCGTACTGTAGTCTCTACAGGCGACTCAAAATATCTAGCTACAGGGAAACTGTTTGCTACGCTTGTACAAACGAAAGTATTTGGTGTAATAAGTACCAACTATTTGATATGCAGTAATTCATGAAAATTGTAAAAACCCAGACAGCGTACACAAATATACACACACATGCACGTGTTTACATTGAATCTGCCGTTGGGACACTGTCTGCACTGTCCTGTGTACGGGCAAATGATCCAAGGCTTGGAATCCAGCCGGCTACACCCCCTTTCGACCTGGACATGGTCAAACCCGTGTGTGAACTCATGCGAAAGTTTACTGGGGCCAGACCAGCGCTTGCGCGGGAGCTCATGGTCGGCGGCTCGGGTGCCGCAACTTCCGGGGTCTCCAAAAGATCGTGAGGCTTCGGTTGTGTACTCAGCAACCCCATGTGACCACTCATTCCCGTTCGAAAGTTAATGCCTTGAGCGGGTCTTCCGTGTAGTTCTCTCCAAGCCCGCGCACCGGCTCTCAATTCACTCGGTGAAGGATTGGCGACTGCTGGAAAAAGGGGCGCACTGGCTGAAGTTTCCAAGGGTGGGTGCTGGTCGGCGTTTGTGGGAGACTGATGCGACAAGGACGCCAAGAGTCCTTGTGCTGGACCTTCGTCTCCGTCAAACGAGTCAAAAACTCCGTTGGCAAAGCAACCGAAGCGCAATTTCGTGTTAGGGGGAGTTATTTGACGATTCAACGCCGCAGGTTTTGTAATGTCGACACCTTGGTATTCATCTATGCTCGCTTCCTTCTTTTCTTCCTTTCGCACGAATGTGTTTTCGTCATCTTTTTGATATAGGGGTTGACTGAATGTATCCGCCATGATAACCGTCAAGTCTTCGTCGGTCTGCAAGGAAACCTGTAAGTCGCTCATCAATCGAATGAACTTGTTGTCAACTTTGCTTTGTTCCATACGAAGTTCCCTTCGACGGTTTGACAAGGCCAAGAGCATTGCTTCGAGTTTGCAGGCGCGGTCCACCGAGCCTCCAACTGTTGCAACAGAAAAGAAAAATAAAAAAGGAGGATCGATGTTAGATCCGTCACAAACAATAGAATTTTGCACAGCCATTTGCCGTGCACATGCATACACACGAAAACGGCACTCGCCCTTGACCAGTTGGTTCTTATCGGCTCGCACATAGCCATAACCTCTCGCCAACTTGGCCCAACCACCTTCCACCGAAACTAGTTGCACGCGATCCCCAAAACCCAGCCGAGCTGGATCAACTTGCCGCGGACTACTGGCACTCTTGGAACCGTGAATGCTGTCGGCATCGGCACGACTTTCGGCCGCTTTATTGTCCATATGAAAGAATCGGACCAGAGCATCCACGTCTTCGTCATTGACGGCCTCGATAGTCTGTGGTAAACTTGTGGGGCGACTCGGGAAAATATCTAATCCTTCTTGACAAGCGACAGCATACGTTCCAGAGACACTCACGGCCAAGGACGTGCTCATTTTAATCTTTTCCTCTTCTTCTTCTTCCGCGTCCACCATGGAAGGCATGGACTGCAGGGCTCGTTGGGAAGTATCGTTGTTGACGGGTGATCCACTGTACTTTTTCTGGACATTTTGCGTTGCGAGTTCAGTGGCTTCAATCAACGAAAGAAGGACCACATTCTTGGGAAGTGGGAGACGCTTCTTAATGGGTGGCGGGTGATGTTGCGACGGCGAGAACTGACGTTGATGTTGATGCTGGGGTGTACCACTACCTGATCGAGCACTGGACCAGGGAGACCTTCCAGCAGTGGAAGCTGGAGAATTCTGCAGGTGTCCGGCTGGTCTCGGAGCCGTGGTATACAGCGGCGTACGGCATTCCATGCACTTGTCCAGGCGTTCAGCGCAGAGGTTGCACACATACGTGTGTCCACAAGGCAAGACAACTGGATATATTTCTTCCGTGTCAAACTCTTCAAAGCAAATCATGCAGTGGAACGAAAAGGGTGTAGATTGCGCCATTGTGGTAGAAAGTCGTTGCAGTCGTCTACGGTTGTAATGGTACGGATGGTGGTAAGTGAGTCCTTTCTCTCGCGCCTTGAAGGAAGAATGTCGGAGTAGCTGGTGCCAAGAGCCAAGGACGCGGAGAGTGAGGGTAGGTAGGAGTGGAGGTATGGAATAGACTAGACTACCGTTAGGTCTCTCCTTGAATCTTCAAGAGGCTCTTTCGTGTGTGTGCTTCGATCGTCAAGCAGCCAGGCAGACAGAAGGAATCGTGTAACGCTGCTTCTGATTGGCTCCAGAACTATCGACGAAAAAGCGCCAGCTAAAAAAAGTCAGGCTCCACGAGTCAGCCCATATAGTATGAAAACGCTTGCGTGGCATTGGCAATGAGACTAAGTAATTTGAAATGGAGCGTCGTAGTACTTTGGCGCGAACTAACCGTCGGACATCTTATTCCCTGGTCGACCCCGCTCATCCGGGTTTTAGGTTTTACAGGTTTTAGATCTACAGCTACAGGGCAGGATACCAGGGGATTACATTCGTTCTCTGTTCTCTAGTTTTGCAGTTACTGTGGCAATGGATGGATTGCCAGGTAGGTACAGTGTGGCTTTAGTTTGCTGCGGTACCGGTTATCTATGTACGTCGTAGCAAATTGGGAGTGCGACTGAGCAAAGGTTATATACAGCCCATTGCAACAATGTACTTTTGGAAGAAGCAACAGCGACTGACTTGCTCTCTACGACCTATCACCTACTCTGTACCGTAGCTAGCTAGAGCGGGAGTGCTTGTTGAAAATGTAGAAACTATTTTTTTTTCCTCTGTGAAATTGTGTATCCGTTGAGGGCTTGGCTAGAAAAAGTGATAGTTGAGCCACTTGACCCTATCCAAAGGAGATCTTGGACTGCAGCGAGGAAATGGCAATCGAGAAGGCTTGCACCGCCGTCAAGGGATGCTGGTAGTCCATGGTGAAAGAATGCCGGCCTTGGATACGGCCAAACTGAAGCATAATGGTACCCTGATCGTTTCGATCGCATAGCTGAAAGTTCTTGACGGAAGCAACACTGACGCGACCCCCAAAGTTTAGTACAAATGACCCGAGCTCAATATTCCACCAGGGCGGGCGGTTCTGCATTGCCAAAAGGCCAAAGGTATCGATCGGACGCACGGTGGCATTATCGTTCACGTTGTCCACTTGGTTAGCTTCGGCGATGTTTTGCTCTCGGTTATCGTGGAGTACTTGCAATTGTCGAAGGCTATTGAGCATGTGACATTCGTCCGTAACGTCAAAGGTGTCGAGATATTGCTTCCATACACCACCAGCAACCCCATCTGGGGTAACTGTTGGAACACAGACATCCATAATGCGGGGTCTGCTTCCGAGAAGGTTCGCAGTGTAGGTAATCACTCCATCCTCTTCCTCGCACAAGACGGGCTCTTGATTCTCGGGAGTGTTGGCAATGGCCCGGCGACTCGGTCTGGGAAGACGTCCCTGCGGGGCTGGAAGATCCGGGCACGAATTCGTTCTCTTGAGTTTCGCATGGTTTGCTGCTGTCGAGACCTCACTAAGGCCATTTCCAGTCGGGTTTTCCGTACTGGCAGGAATGCCCCTGCGAAACGATAATCGACCAAACCTTCGTCGGCCAGAAGTGTTATCACTTGACACTCCGCTATCGTAGCCTTCGTCGTCAGACGGAGAATTAATAGGAACCCTGTGCCGTGTTCGTTTACGCAAGCGTGGGGTGAAGATCTCAAACTCAGTACCGATAAAGTTGCTTTGTAATCTCCCCAGCAATGGAGACGCTGCGTCATCAGAGACCGTGATCGGGCCATGGCTTACGCCATTCGGGTTTAGTTTCGTCTCCTCTTCTGTCTCGTTAACTGTATTGCAGTGAGAATCGACGTCGCTTTGCTCGGGTAAATGGAGGTAGTAGTTGTTTGATCCCTTCTTTGACGAAGAAGTGGCTTGCATAACGCCAGATGCATTCGCGTACTTGCGACCCTTGTTGCGAGCGACCATTAACACGGTATCTCGTCTTGTATAGTTGTCCTCTTCGACTACTGCGCTCTCGGGGGCAGTGCTCTGCGAAGAGCGGTCGCGAATGAACAGGCGATACTCGTACGTTGGGAATAGGCGGCCTTTCATACTTACTCCCTTGCCTCGTGGTGTAATTTTAATGCGTTCAATCTCACACTGGATAGTGCCCAGTGCCTTTGGACAGGGCCTTGTCAGAAACTTGTCAAGAGATGATATACGTGGAACGGCAGTATGCAAATCAAAGTACTGAATCATGGTAGACTGGGGAAAAAACTCGTCCCAAAAGTCCAAGATGCTCTCTTCGAACCCTTTATTGTCGCATTGAGCGAGCAAAGCCTCCAGACGTCGTTGGTAAGTGGCCAAGCGTGAGCGTAGATGCCGTTTCATTTCCAGTGATCCATCAACAACATCCGACTTCGAGTTTCCAACCATGGACGATGTGTACATGTCCAGATCCAAATGCTGCAGGATAGCTTGTAATCGATATTCGGAGAGAGGTGGGGGCGGCTCGAAGTGGGCGGCATCAATGTCATCTTCGTGCGCTTCCAAAAGTTCCTCGGGGTTGTTGGCAACAACGAGATCAGGAACGGGGACTGCGAGTTGGTGGGGCGCCCTGCCTTCACCAATAATGACCGGAGCTTGGGGCAAATTGGGAACGTGAGCTACTCTTATCTCACCCACTTCCTCGCGAAGAGGTCTACCAACAACTGCCGCGGGCCTTCGATTACCACGGACCGCCTCAGTTAATAGAAGGTCCGACGTCTCCCCTTCAGTCTCGTTCGGTTCCGGTATAGGAGCCACGGTAAGAGAAGAGCGCAAAGCAGGGTGGAAAAAGTCGGCTGACAAACTCACTGGTGGGGTCACCATTGATCCTTCTTGATCGTCCACGCAAATCTTTCCGAGAATATGCTGGTCGTAAAGATGCTGGTGAATCCAGAGAGAGATTTTCGGTAAGGGTACAGATGGACGATCTTTCGATACCGTTGGCGTCGCAGAAGGTCTTGGAGCAGAAAGATCAGCCCCAGTATGTGAAGTCATGTTTCTCGAACGAGGGTCGAACGGAAAGAAGGAAAGGCGAGCGATGGCATCCGTAAACTCAGCTGATGTCTTGGACATCCAAAAGATACTCTTCTCTTCCAAGTAAGTAATATGAGGGTTCCTCCCTTCACGGGCACGGAATTCTGAGCGTTCTGTATAATAACTATCCATGCGCGACGACACTGTCTCGTCGGAAGAGGTCTCGTTATCTTTCTCTGCTTCTTGCTCTTGTATGACAGAAGCCTCCACTCCCATTCTCCAAATTAGCGTATGGTAAGAATGCCCCAACGATCGTGGATAGACTGGGACACCCGCCTGAATATACAATGCCGACAATTCTCTAGCATCCGCATGATGCCCTAGCTTCCACGCTGTGACTATTTCCGTGGCGCACCGAAATCCATGCATACGTACACGCCTTACAATTTCTCGGTACACACGGTTTGCTGCGCGTCCTGTCTCACCAACGCTGCCCCATTCCGTGGGTGTGAGAAAGGAAGCGATCCAGTGCAATGAGTCAATTGGAAGCGAGAGAAGACCGGGTTTGGTATCATCGTTGCTTTCAACGGATTTGTATTGCGGGCGTGTCTTCGCACGGGTGGTTTCAACGGGCGGCTTCGATACAACCGCTTCCTTCGTAGCCACCTTTAATTCGTCCATGGCAACCGTATTTTTGGGTTCGACGGGCACAATAAAATCAATAGAACTGTTATAAGGCATAATGTCTTCTTCCGGAGGTACCATGTCGCCCACCGTGGGAGCTTTCGGTGAACTTGTGCGCTGCTCCGTCTTATCGCTTGCATCCTGCTCAGGCGGAATCACGTCCGCAGCTGTTTCTGCGTCTTGTGCATGAATCGATTTGTGTTCCTCATCGTTCATATTTTTGACGGCAGCAGTTTCCTCTTCTTCTGGGAGGATAAGAGGCTTAATTTCCTCGACCGTAAAGCTTACGTTATTTGCCTCCATGGTCATCGATGGTGGAAAATGGACCTTCGATGCGCTTCTCGAACCACTCATGGGAAAGAAGTCCTATGTAAAATGTGTTGGCGCCAAAAAAGGTGGATCGTACTTAATGATCCAAACATGCTCTACAAGCTCCCAAGACCAAGCAAGACCATGGGAAAACACTACTTTTGGTGCCACAGTGTCCCTATCATATTCCCGTCAAGTATGCTTGGTTCCTTGGTTCGATGCGTATCCATACAGTGTTCACGTGTCTTCACAGCGTTCATTCTAGTCTTTCAGAGGTGAAGATGACCTCGCGGGGGGTCCTCTTGCTGCCTGCTGCTGTTGTAGTACTAGTAGTACTGCCTAGCTAGTAGTAGCACTCTTGCGCCTGCTACTAAAAGTGTACACGCTGTATTAATAATACGACGTGTCTTGCAATCTTTATTACTACTACTTTAAGCTCTCGAGCTCCTTCTGACTCTTCCACTTTAAGAAGCAGAAGCCTTGCCCTTGTGGCCGGCAGCCTCCTGCTCAATAATATGCTCCACCTCGATCATTTCTTCCTGAATGTGACCATCAGGCTCACCGTCGGGCGCATCGACACCATAGCTCTTCTTGGCAGCCTGCATCATAATCTTGAGCTCGGCAAGCGTCGCCTCTATCTCCGCCTTTTGACGGCCTGCTGTGTCGAAGAGGGCTTCAATCTCGACCGGATCCATCCACTTGACAGACGCACTGAGTACCTTTTTCTTGGCGTAAGTATCCCGGAGGGCACTCATGGACCCTTCCATCCTGGATGCCTTCTCAATCATCTCGTCCAAGAACTCAACATAGCCTGCCATCAAGGGACCGTGAGGTTCCTCTGGATGCTCGGGCTTCTTGTTCTTGGAGGATTGCGTGCTCAAACCTCGAAAGAATGTCGAGCCGAGAGACGTGCGGGAGGCAACCAAATTCAAGCGTCGGGTAAAGAGAGAGACGGTCATGGCGAAAGCAGAAGGATGGGTGGATCCTTCGGTTGTAGTGTCATGAAGAAGATAGATGATGGCGGTCGGTTCGGTTCTCATTTTTGTTGCTCGTCATCTCTCGAAGGCTTCGCGTTTCACTCGGAAACGCAGGCCAGACCGTAAAATATTTGCCGCCACCTGCCACTACTACCTGCCACTACTACCCGCCACTCTCTCAATGATACGTGCGTACCTAGGTATCCAATTCTACCGGCCGCTATCGTATTGTAGTACCAGACTTTGCTGGTACCAGGTACCTACTAATTCATTAAGAAGTCGCAATGCGTACGGTACAGCTGCAGCCCTCGCTCGCTCAGATCTCTACTGTACCTTCGCAAATACAGGAACCACCACAAAGTAACAGAAACCAAAATTGTTTGAGAACCATAGCGATGAATGATGCAGATGATGCCGGTACCGATCCCAGCGCAGGAGGGACTGGTCCGATGGTGGTGCTGCGCCGCTAGCAGAGGAAGAGCGCCGAAAGAAGTTCTTAAATTCGATGATTGTGCGATCTGGCGGCTTCCCGTGAAGTTCGACCTGAAGGAACTCAGCCGTATGGATGGCGCCTGCGCAACCCCCAGCCACTATGTTCGGTTTGTGTCATAGTTCATGCATGCAGAGTACGGTTTGTGTCGTAGTTCATGCAGAGCATTAGGAGGAAATCACTTCCATGCATACAGACATGATGATCCAAAACGGTTACATGTGCATCATAGCATGCACCGACTTGGTCAGCACATCGGCATCTCAGAAGGATACCTTTGATACTATTACAGTACTGTACCTGGTAGTCTACGTCTACCTGTACATGGTGCCATGCATAGCTTTCCTTGCCATGCGTTTTTGTGTACGACATCCAGTACTGTACGTCATCAAGAGTAAAACCACGCGACTTTTCCGAAATATCCTGTACGACATACGACTAGTCGTACTTTAAAGCTATAGTCAGTACCGGTACGATTAGAGGCGACTAATACAGGACAGTTTTTGCTTTTTTGCTCCAATGCATGCGTGCGAAGAACAGACATCAGTATAGGTCATTATAGTACTGTACTTTCGAAACAGCAAAAATTTAAATTTAAAAGTATTGGCGAGCGCGACAGGATTCTTGTGAAGCGAAGGGAGAGGCGACGATGAGCGATGAGGGTAGAGGGCACGGGCTCACCTTCCATTTACATTGCTGCATTGAATTTTACGCTTAAAGACACTGAGTTTGCTCTATGGTGGCCCTTAGCTTGCGCCCTGTAGTGGTATTCTTGATGTTTCTGAGCTTGTGCTGTCTCAGGATGATCTACAGGGAAGCAAGTTGGTTCACGCTCCTTTTGGCCCCTCACGAGACCGCTGCTACTGCTGATTATGAAGTAATTACAACTGGATCCCAAATGAAAAGCCTTTATCCAGGAGAGCTTCCAGGATACACGGGTTGGTTGCGTCCAGCTACCACTCTCGCTGGGTCCTTTTTCGTGCATCACCCGTGTCTAGTAACATCGCAAGTCAACAGAGAATGGACGTGCTCTGTCCAATGTTCACACGAAGATTGCAGGCAAGGCGGGTCTTTGTTTTACGTTCGCGCCTATGGTCCTGCGATCCTTCCTGGGCTCGTAACAGACCATCAGAATGGCACGTATGATGTAATCTTTCTTCCCATGGACGAGGGGTTGTACACCGTTGAGGTTGTTTTGACGTTTTCGCATCCTCCGCCCTTTTCTCAATTTCCTCTGGAAAGTTTTACCGAACCAGTCTACGAAGGTTACATGCTACCGGACTTTCCACTCTTGCTCTCGGTGATAGATCAGGAGTCGTCCGGTGTTGTTGCCGTCGATCCGTTGCCTCTATGCACCATGGCGGATATGTTCGAGTCCAGCCCGACGAGTGCTATACGAGCCGGGCGCTGGCTCGTAAAAGAAAAGATGATCATGCGGCCCTTTTCGCTCTCCAATCAAAACAAAGATGCTTCTTTCGATGGCTATCAACGGGGCGAGAATTCTCTGGGTATTCACATGGAGTATCGTCCGACAAAGTGCTCACTCGTCGAGGAGTCGGCCCTCAAAGGTAGTCCAAACTTAGTAGAGTGTGCAGAGCGCGACTTGCGAGATCGCAATCGACGATTACATATTATTCTTGCTGGGGACTCCAATATGAGACTACAGGCACAGGTGCTGGAACGAGAGAATTTTTTGGGTCTTGCGTCGAGCTTTTCCTTTCTTGACTTTCACTATGGTAGGGTTAGCATACCGCCTGATGTGAAGAGCTGCTGACACCAGCCAACAAACAGGCTGCGTGCCAACTGCGATTGCCCATACGTTTCCAACATCGGGAAACTCACACTGTACTCGCTTGTTTCTTTCTCCTTCTCTCCCTCTCTTTCGACGCTACACTACTTACTTCCCACTCGTATTGCTGTTACACCATAAACAACAGGACTTAACTCGGCCATGTCCTTTATCAAATCTACTATCAACGAGATCCTCTCACATGATGCCCAGTACGATGTTGCGACGGACTACATCATTGTTTTCAACAGTGGGCTTCACGATATCATCAACCTCTGTGGGTCCGAGTATTGGGGTCTCACCATTGATTTTGAAGTGAGAGGAGACGCGCGCTGTGCTGATACGTACCGCAGGAAACTGACAGAGCTGACGCAAATGCTTCAGCAGCAGTTTCCCTCCCTACTGATAGTGTTTCAGACGACGCATGCGGCTTGGCCAAAATGGGGTAATTACGGAATCGGATGGCCTGTGAATGGGACGCAGCCGTTACCATATGCATCAGATTTTGTCCATTACTTCAACCAGATCGCATGGGATGTGATCCGTTCTGCTGGTATTCCCATCATAGATACTTACTGGCTGACCTTGAGTAGACCAGATCATCGTGAATCACATTTCTATGCTCTTCAGCATAAAATGGTGCATGCTGGTCCTGAGGTTTACAGCATTTTGACACGCCAATGGGTCATGATGATTCTGGAGACACTGTGTAAAAAGTAAGCTACCGTACTGGTGACGGTATCATTTAGCTTCCATACTGTGTCATTGTCTTTGTCTTCCATGACCAAGTAGTAGTGACGAAGCTAGACACTACTCGCTTGCGAAGCGCAGAAGATGCCTCCACTGTAACGTACTTCTACCGGCATCTAATCTACAGTATCTTGCAGCATCAGGTAAAGTACTAGATAAAGTAGTACCGTAAGAAGCTCCTACTAGCTAGTCTACCTATGTACAGTAAAATGTACTACTACTAGTACCTTCAGTTGCGGTACGGTACTAATACAGTAGTGCACGTATACTGTAGGCATAGATAATGGAAATAGATTGTACTACCGAAACACCTATAAAGCAAGTTGGATATGACAAAACGTCTTCCAGCTTCGTCTCAAAGGCAAATCCAAGAATCATTCGAGCGCGTGCTGCGCCCTCTCGAGTCTCATCGTCTCCAGACTACGGAACTGTACCGGTAGATTAGATATGCACTCTTGAGTCTATCGCCATCCATGCGGTCTACTTTGATGGTTAGAGAAGTAAAGAAAGTGAGTAGGAGTGGTGCATGGCTTTAGAGATGATATAGAGAACTCAATCTGGCGAAAATGTCTTCTCTTTTCACGTTGGACGGCTTTGAGGACTACGTTGTCGAAACGACGGAAACTCCTACCGCTTTCATCGTCGCTGCCTCTGCATACGTTGGGCTCTGCTTCTGCTTCATTATACCCTTGGTAGCATACAGTCGAACATATACCAAGACATCTCAAGAGACACCAGCTGTAGACAGCAATGATTATGCAGCTGCTATCGAGACGAGTGGACTCGCCCGTCCCGGCGAACAAGAATTGGTCACCCTGGGTAATGACACGCAAGCCACCAGTCCCCATTCCAGTGCCAATAGCCCCATGCTGAATGGATCTTCGAAGCATACTGAAGTTAATGGTAAAATTGATGGTCAAGGAGAGGAAGCAATTGAAGAAGTTTCACCTGAGCCTCTTTCTCATGCGGCTCCGACTGTGGTTGTCTCGAGTAGCTTTCCTGTTCCGACAGAATTTTCCCGGCCAATGGATCAAGTGAGTGCCATTCATAGCGCTGCGACGACTTCACGCTTGCGCGAAACAATTCAAGCTACACCGGCAGAAAGAAAGCGCACCAGAAGAATATCAATGGGATGGAAGCATCGAAGGCCCATTGGAAGACTGGAAGCTAGGGAAAGATCTACACCGGGAAGGTCAGAACGTCACTCTCAGGTTTCTGAAGACGAATCAATGGCGTCGAGAAGTAGGGCCAGCTGTAACTCTCGAACAGGGAGTAGGACTCATACACCTCGTGGTGTGAGTGATCTTGCTAACAGTGTCCTGGAGGCTGAGTCTATTGAAGGGGAAGCCGAGTATTATCGTCAGCGATACGTGCAACGATCAAGAGGTAGGCGCCGCAGTTCTACCGCAAGGAGTGAGCGATCTGCGCTCCCGCCACTTTCCCCTGATGCCTTGGCTCCAGAAGATGCGGCTGATGCTTTCGACCCGGGAGCGTCAACTGGTGGATTTGATGATTTCTACAGTGAGGAAATTGAAGAGTGTTGTTGGCCCTTTGGTGCTGTCTATGGCTGTCTCGGAGCTATTCTTGATCTTGCCGAGCCAGATTTTGTAACGAAACGAATACTGGTCTTGGCTTTTCCTTCTACCATATCGGCCATATCTGAGCCACTGTTCCGACTCGTCTTGGTTGCAATCATTTCCCATTTTATAGACACCGACTCGATGGTTGCTTTCATTCTCGTGATTCTCTTTGTCCGCATCACAATGGAAGAGCTCTCCGCGGCAATTACCGATACCGAGACTACAATGATTGAAAATGCACTCATGGAAGGTGGCGATACTGGGTTTTTTCGCGTTGGACAACGAGTGCAGCTGGCAGTCTTTATGCAACTCCTCGTCGGCGTACCGCTACTCGCACTGTGGGCCTACGTCATGGAAGACATGATCTTTTGGCTTGTAGATTCGGAAATGATTGCCAGTATCGCGTTCGACTACACAAGGATCATCATTATTGATTACATTGTGCAGGCTACCTGCCGAGCGTTTCTGCTTCTTTTCCGTCTGACAGTAAACGAAAGGTTCGAGTCCAATTTCGATCTTTGTGCGACTCTTTTGACGCTCTTGACAATCGCGATAATTGTCGGTTTCGACGATACCCCGACTCTCGTTTCGATTGGTTGGATCCAAGTTGCCATCGGGGGTGCGAAAGCTTTGATGAAAATCGGCTACGTTGTTGCTAAAGGTTGGGTTCGGCCTTACAGAAGTGGCCTGCTGGGTGGTATCTCTCTTAAGGTATGTCGCTGTTTGGTGGTTGCCTGTCCATCTCGATCAACATCTCCTAACGTTTACCGCCTTGCGTGTTATGTACAGGACGGAGAAGCTGTGGTTGGCTTTTTGTTTGTTTCTTTCCCACTGTTTATAGGATCTCTCGTCGAATTAAGAGAGTGGGAACTCTTGACTCTGTGCATCAAGTATTTAGGTGCTGCGGAAGGTACGTAAGGCTCCACATGGAGTGCAACGAGAACAAATTATAAAAAGCCCCGTTCTCAATCGTTTACTTGTTCTGTTTCAGTTGCTTCTTGGGCTCTCATGGGGATTGTATGGGAAGTCTTTGAAGCTTCAACCGAAGGCTTGGGGGACGCCGCTTCTATTCGGATATCTTTCTTCCTGGAGGAGGGTCTCCCAGCGCAAGCCAAAAACCTGTCCAATAAGGTATTCTTTCTCGCTCTGGTGGAAGCACTCGCCGTGACTTCTATCTTCCTGATGGCGGGTCCAAACATTGCGGTGTCGTTAACGACCGACTCTACTCTTGAGAACATATTTAACGATCTCGTGGGTATCACTGGATTGGCCAACGTCGCCATGACGTTTGCGCAAGTTTACTGGAGTCTCGTCGGTGCACAAGGTCGTTATGGCCTCGCCTCGTCCACTATTATGCTGTGCCGCTGGCTCGTCACAATGCCGCTGGCCCTTACCTTTATTTTTGGCTTGTCTTACGACCTCCGGGCCGTGGCGGGCTCGATTGCGGTTGGATACGCTACGGCGTCATCGTTCCTAGTTTACAGCGTCGTTACCAGCGACTGGCAGCTCTTGTCTCTTGCGGCGCAAGAAGATGAAGCGGAAGACGAAAGCTTTCTTAATTTCAGTGAATCGGATCAGGACGATGACTCGTCGGATTATGGTATTCAATAATAGATGCTACACTTTACTGTGATTTTACGATACGACGCTTGTATCACATTGACAAAAATACTACAAAAGACTGTTATCCCCTTTGGGAAGAAATGTATAGCTCTCTAATCTTCAACCTTCTTGGCTAGACTCTTCGTCGGAAGACGAATCGGACGGTGGGGGCAGGACAAAGTCGTCCGCACCGGTACTGTTTGACCCACGATCCACTGGATGGTGGCTACTGTCCGTAGAGAACGCTGCTGGCGGCGGTGGTGGTAAAGCTGCTGGTTCATTCGGTGTTGGCGGAGCGGCTCCAAGGAGACTCAATAGCTCGTTGGTGGACAGTGCCGCCGAAGTTCCGTTCGTCGCGAACCCATTTTCCTCGACGACCACCAGATTGGATGTTGTCGCTGCCGCCGCCCATGGCATCGACATCCCGCCCTTGGTCCATATTCCACCTTGGAAGGGACCTTCATCATCGGACGCATTTTCATCATCGTCGTCCTCTTCTTCGTCTTCTCCATAAAAGCTGTTGGGGTCAAAGCCGTTTCCCTTGGCAAATATACTGGTGTCCTGCTGTCGTTGCTGCTGCTGAGCTGAAGGACGCACCATCCCTTGGGTAGAGAGGGCACCGGGCGAGGACGGTGGAAACGGTGCATGTATAGTATTGTTGCTGTTATTCGGGGGACTTCCTTCGGGGCGGCGCGCGGGTTGCGCAACGGCTGGCGGTGGTGGCGGCTGGTATCCATTCACCGGACAACTGGCGTTGGTAGGATTCTTCTCTGGGGGGTGGATGTCGGAAAGATGATGCAGCGACTGCTGTTGTTGTTGTTGTTGCTGCTGACGAAAGGAAACTTGGCCGTAGCCACGCTCTCCAACGGCAGGTGGCGATGCAGGTACGCCGTGGCCGTGGCTTGGAGGAGGTCGAACTGAAATCTGGTTCGACGGTCCTGCGTGTTTATAGTTGGAATACGGCTGTTGTTGTTGATGTTGTTGTTGTTGCATGTACGGTCGACGCTGAGATTCCGGGCCTCCTTGTGGATACGCTGATGTTGAATGCTGATGTTGCTGCTGCTGCGATTGAACGTAATGCCGTCTCTGCAGTTCACCAGGCTGTAGAGGCTGCCGTCGCTTGCCCAAAACAGAAGGTTGTTGCTGGTGTTGCATCGGCGGTGGTGGTACAAAGGTTCCAGGCTTGCGATACTTGGACGTCAAAATCTTTTTCATGCCATTAGACAATGTGGCTGGCTTTGCACTACTAGCAGCCGATTGAGTACTAGCTACTGCTGTTGTCGGCATCGCTGCTCTCCAAGGCCCATCTACAGTAATGAGAAACCTTTCCGTTTCAAGGGTGCTTTCGTAATGCTGCTGCTGAAGAATGTCGTTGCGTTGTTGGACCGTCAATTCGCACTGATCCAAGGCTGGATCGCCGGATCCGGGCGCTGGATTGGCAAAATGAAGGACAGCGTTACAGCTTTTCAAGATTAATCGACCGTCGTGCCAGATCTTTCGTTTCTGGGTCTTTTGCTTGGTGTACAAGCACGAGAACTGTCGAGAACCTTGCTGCTGCTGCTGCTGCTGCTGCTGGTTACTGGACGTACTTGTCGCTGCTGGTTGTTGATATGCCGGCTGTTCAGTCCCAGCGAACGGATTTTCCACGGATACGTGGCTAATAGTAGTTGACGGTTCGGCAGTCGTCATGGTGGGCTTTAGAGTGCTTCGAGTGGACGCTACAGGCGGCTCTCGTTCAGGTGCGGCCTTCTTGGTATTGTCGCCGTCATTGTGACTTTTGACAATTCAAATTAATTCGGCGTTTCCGATTTTCTTCTCTTCAGTCACGGTCTGCAAGTCACGAGGAACCAGAACAGAATATATTCGAAAGACCACAAAATAAAATAAAGCTCTTGAGACCATACGATGGGGTGGCCTACCGTGCCAACGACGGCGAGGACGACGACTCTGGTCCGCCTTTGCACACTTGCACTGTATCTAGTCTCCATCACAGCATTTGCAACGTATCCGTCCATTACGCGTCGAGGAGCGAGAGCGCAACCTGACCTATCGACTCTTGTGCAAGAACGACGATACCTGTCCTCTACTACTACTACTACTACTACTACAGAAGACAACAACGAGTCCTCCTCCTCCTCTTCTTGGCCGCCGCTCCAACTGCTAACGGGTAATGTCACCGTATTGGAACAAAGTGAAAACTATGTGGTGGTTTCCAAACCGCACGCGGTAGTTTGCCACCACAGTGAATGGACCGGTGGCTCTCGTCGTGTTTCCAACAGCGACCGCGAAATTCCCATGCTCCAACGCGTCCGACAAGCCGTCGGCCAACGGGTCAATCTCGTGCACCGACTGGATAGAGGGTGCACAGGTTGTCTATTAATGACCTTCCAGGATCAACCAAATGCAACGTCCACGCTGATTGCGTCCATGGCGGGTCAAAAGAACAAGACCTATCTAGCGCTGGTACGAGGAGAAGGCGTTCTGGGCGAGCAGAATTTCGTAAACCAAGGATGGTTCCGTGTCGATCGACGCATTAAGAATGAAAACGGTGTCGAGCAAGACGCTGTCACGTGGTTTCGGTTTATTGCGGGACAAGGAAATGACCGCGGACAGTTGGATCGTCCACGTGCTTCGCTCGTATTGGCACGACCCGAGACTGGGCGGTGGCACCAGATTCGACGCCACTTAAGGGGGCTCTCCCATCCAATCTTAGGGGATGCCACGCACGGAATCTTAAAGGAGAATCGGTATTGGAAGAAACGAGGCATGCTACCGGAACGAACGTGCTTGCACCTCTTATCTCTTCAGCTAGAGCCAACATGCGTCTCGCCCAATGGAATCGACGTGACGTGTCCTTTGGCACCCGACATGCTACAGATGCTGCAGGATCACTTGCCAGATGTCTTGGAGCGAGCCTTGCCAATCTTGCGAGACGAAGAAGGCATTGACTTGCTAAACAACCCTGCTTATGATGAGGCTAAGATTGTCACGCTGCCCTACGAAATAGAGATATAGACGACCCATCGTAAGTGTTTTTGGCGGAGCAATATTCGATCCGGAAGACATTGGGAAGAGGAGACTGCTATTGATACTAATTGGAAGCTGTTTGCAGCGGCGCCACATCCAATTAGTGTTGCTCGTGTCTAGTTCCATAAAGGGTTTCTTGTTGTAACATGCTATTACTAAAGTGCTTCTTGTGAATACTGCGATGGATATCATCGAATACAATATCTCTTTCTACGGTGTCAACCAACCACGCCTTCCGGCGTTCGCCATCATCACCGGGCCCTTGAACAGGCAGGCACTATTGTGCCTTTGGTCCGCCCGTGGTGGACAACTAGATAGTGTAAAGAAAAGATATAAACTGTCACGATGCATATGGTCTCTAGCGTCAACGCGTCTATCGTCGTTAACTAGGCCGCTGCAATGTACGGACTCTGAGTCCGTCCAGATAGTGAGCTCTTGGATTGCGCCCGTAGAGGTATTGCAAAATCATTCGGAGTCATAGCAAAGGTGCAATTGCAACCGCATCCCGACGGACACACATTGTTCGATTCGAACCACGACTTCATGTGACCTACGTGACCACCATGGCCACAGCTTTCGCACACTGTGAACAAACCGCGGACTGCGTTGTCGCATAGTCCACACCGAAAAGCATAGTCCTGACACCAGCGACAGATATTCGTGCCAAATTCTGCCTCGTTTCCGCATCTGGGACAAGTAAAAACCAGAGCGATACCCGGTGATCGCCCGTCATCCAACTCGCCTCCTTGGGCTGACTGTCCAGCTTCCGTCAGCGGTAGAACTCGAACCAGATGCTTGTTGAGCTCGGCGCGAATGGTCAGTGCTCCCCACCCGTATAACAAGTCAGCATACCGGCGAATGTATGTGTCGTACTTTTCGTCGTGTCCCTTTGGAAGAATGGACCAGCGAGAGCCACCAGCTATCGCCCGCGCCTTGTCTCTATTTCCACGAAGTACGCAAACCATGGTTGAAAGCATTTGAACATCTCCGAGCGTTTCGTAGTATCGAAGGAAGGTATCAACGAGTCCTGCACCGAGCGCCCCGCTCCCTCTTCCTCCCCAGCCATCAAAAGCATCTCCCATCTCGGTCAATCGACTGTCGACAATTTGTGCGAGAAGTTCCCATACCTCGGCCTTTTCGATCTCGCCAAATACCTTGCAGACCATCAAGTTATGCAGGCAGACCTCCTTGGTAAAAGACAGCTCTTGCTCTTCGACTGACTTCGAAGGTAGCTTCTTTGCGCCAAGTATGTACACACCAAGCTGTTTACGATCCAATATCTCTCTCTTGGCAGGTTTCTTTCTGATCTTCGGAAGCGACGGCTCCAAGGCAGTTGTTCGCTTTGAAGTCGCCAGCAAGCTGTTGGGAACTGGGAGATCGAAGGAATACAATACGGAGGGGTGAGCGCTTTCGCGTTGGGGTCGTTCAACCCAACCAGGTACGATTCGGACGTATGACGACACTTACGCATAGGGCTATCCGGAGGCGAAAATAGACCTCTCTGTTCAGCACCTCCTTGCTGATGGGTGAATAGTTTCCGGAGAAAGACCATGGACTCTTGCATGTTGGGACGCACGCTGTATTCACCCCCATGGACTCCTGGTTCGTCGCCATCGACACTCTTAACCGTGCCGGGCAAAACAATGGCTTTCAGCGCTGGGCTTGAAGTGGATCTATGTATCGGCTTTACTTCTCTATCTGGCGAAGGTAGAAGGGCGCGATAGCTTGTGAGTCCCGTTCCTCGTCGCGGTGGCGTTAGTGGTGAGCCGAGATATTCTTCAGCCTTTCCAACCACCGAACCACGAGAACGTTCGGAGAGGTCCATCATCGCAGAACCGACTTGATCTTCCGGGAAATCGTCGTCTGATATAGTCGAGGCCCATTCACCAAGCTGCCAGGCCTTGGCCAACTCAAGGCTCTGATTGTTCAGAGCAATACGATCGAATTCGTGCGAAACTTGGACAACTGGTGCCAGCGTATCAGAAGATGGGCCGACAACATGGTTGGATGTCTTTCGATCACTGAGCTTTCGCTCGGACTCGCCGGCACTCTCACCAGTTTCGGTAGCCCCACGGACATCGCCAAAGTAACTTTCATACAAGGCTTTTTTGTTCTTCGAGTCGACGCCCTCTCCCAAGTCTTCGGACACGTCTTCTGGCTGCTCCGACGAACTCTCACTATCGTCGTCGAAAAAGTTATCGCCTAGAATACGACCGTTATTAGAAGATCCCCCTTCAGAATCGTTTTCTTGCTCACCCCACTGGGCCTCTTTCGCAGCACTTGTCATATCGATTAAATCTTGTAAGGACCTGGGACAAGTCTTCGACGTCGCTTGCCCCCCACCAGCCCCATCTTGAGAAATAAGCTCGATAGCCTTCTCAGCGCCTCCTGTAGCGGCCACAGATGGTTCTCCAATAGATCCAGGAACTGCGGATAGCCGATTGGAGCCCGTTTGCTGGAACCACTGCCACATTTTTCCAACTTCACCATTGTGAAAGGTGACCAGGCCGCCGATCCCAGTTCCAAATGCAGCGCCGCAAAGCCGCGGACACGGTATTCGGTCAGCATCAATATTCTCCATTAGTGCCACGGCAGCTCGGGCGTCAGCCCCTGTCTGATCATTGTCTTCGGAGTCACTGGTGCCAGTCTGGGGAATGTTGCTCGAAGTCATATCACTAACACCAGCGAGCTGAACCCCAGTGATACCACCGGCAGCAATCGAATAGGCAACCGGAACTTCCATATCGAAAGGCATGCCTCCTTCGAAAGCAGCTTGTGCACCAGAAGTGTCCTGATGTTCTCTCCCCGCACGAACATCGATGCCCAAGGTTAGCATTTCTCCATGCGAGCCCCAAAGCCGCGCGGGATCTTTGATTGCGGCAGCGTTATCGGTAGGGAATACTCGTGTATGGGTGCTTCCCTCCCCGGCAGAAGGGGTCACCTTTTCGTCATCCTTGGTCAAATCGTGTGGCAATGCCTCAGGGATCACCTGCATCGGAAGGAGTAGAAGAAGTGTTAGATACATATTATATAAAGGGGTCCACAGGACCACACGTAACCAACATAACTCTGTTGATGCACTCACGTGTGTGGTAATGTAGCCATTTTCGGAGAGATTGCAAAGGAGTAACCCGAACTCGGAAGAGATCTCACTTTTCCCGACACCTTTCGACTTGTCACCCTTCAATTGCTGAAAAAAGGTAGGATACGAAGAGAACGCCAGTTCTGAAGCACGAAGCAAGCCTTGACGGGCATCTGGACCCAACATGGACGAGAGATGCTTGTCAGTTTCTCTTCCACCGTCGAACGAAATAATCTTAACCAGCGCGGATTCCTCCGAATCATTTGCCGGTTCGGCGAGCTTCCACAGATCCGCACGCCAACTTGCGGGCCCACCTGGTTCCTTTTGATCAAGGCCGACTGTTACGATACTATTCTTAATAGGAGAGGGGCACACACGGGCACACGCCAGGTTGGGCGTCGTGCATTTACCAGCCAGTTTATAGCCAAATGGTTTCAAGCCCGAGGACGATCGTTCCGGCAAACCGTCCATCAACCAATAGTCATCGCCCACAACACTATCCGCACTCTCAGTGCAGCTTCTCCATACTTTCACGACGGCATTCGATGTCGATGATTCCAGTCCCCAAGTCACCCAGTGAGTGTCGTCGCTCTCGGATTGCATGTATGCTAAACCTACACCGGCATGCTGAAAGGATGAAAACGATG